>Ga0182738_1003171_pt1 | contig 18997 bp, 14 predicted proteins | sample eDN5th30CBELigMG_FD_128876 | JGI IMG/M metagenome (GOLD analysis project Ga0182738, IMG submission 128876) | Enriched Miracle-Growth compost microbial communities from Emeryville, California, USA - eDNA 5th pass 30_C BE-Lig MG (version 2)... ... | reverse complement strand
GAGTACACAATCATCAGGGGTTATTTGGAAGGAAGTGGTATTCAACTCAGACTTTACTATAACAAGCTGGAGCCTTTTGGAGAAAAGTTGGCTACGCTGTGTATTGTACATGGTCTTGGTGAGCATTGCGGAAGATATATGGAGGTAAATATTTCTTGAGAAATGAGGAAAATAATCTTTGTAGATGGCTGATCATTTTGCAAAGCAAGGTTTTGTTGTGCATATGCTTGACCTTAGAGGTTTCGGGTACAGATTTATTGAGAAATGGGGCTTAAAAATCAAATAGACAGTCTGGATATCCAAGAGCAAACGCGACACTTGAAGAATTGCACAAAGATATAGAGGTTCTGTTGCGCCAAGCCAGCAAAAATCTACCACTCTTTATTTATTGTCACAGTATGGGTTGCGGCCTTACAGCTAGTTTGTTGATTCGAAACCCCTATTTGAGCATTTCTGGAGTCATTTTTACTTCAGGATTGTTTGGATTTCCTCCCAATAAAGATATGAATTGGGGCAGAAGAGCTGCTATCAAACTAATGAGCCAACATTTAGGAGTACTGGGAAATAAATAAGGGAGTTTCGTAACTTTTGAATAGGAAGTGGTTTTGAATGTTGGAATAAACCCAACTTCACTTTCAAGAAATAATTTCAATGTCAGAAAATTGTTTGACGACAGATTATGTATTCCAATCGTTGGGTATTGAGTTTTTGAGAGATGAGTTTCTAATGTTTATAATAGGATGACATTAGCAAGAACGTTAGTTGATATCATGGAATATAATATCCCAAATGCACAAAAGTAATGAGATGAAGTATTTGAAATTCTCCTCATTTCATTATGTAGGTTTTCATACCCATGCTTGGTGATCCATGGAAATGCAGATACAGTGACAAATTGCAGTGATTCTATTCGATTTTACAAAAGAGTCGCGAGGTAAAATACTAAAATTATCCTTTTAATTTTCTTTCTAATTGAGGATTTTCTGGATGTATTAATTTATTTAGCGAGGATAAAACTCTCAAGATTTTTGATGGAGGTTACCATGAGCTCCAATATGATAGCGAGAAAGAAGTATTGAAGAAGATAATGTCCGACTGGCTCCTTGAAAGAGTCAATAGATCTCCTAGAAATTTCAGTATGGCTTAGAAATGATAAAAACTTTACTAACGGTTAATTAAATAGGCGAAATGCCACTCTTAAAAGTCGGTGTCGGAGCAGGAAGTACTGCTAAAAAAATAAAGATTTTGGTTTTGATCCTTTTGGCTGTCCTCTACTTTGTTTATTTAAAGAAGTAAACTTGATAGAATTGATGAAAATATTAACAAAACAATTTTAGATTTAGAGGACATAAGTTGTATTCAACAAGCTTCAGCACTTTGTTCTATCCACTTTTTTACATAAAAAACGTTTTGTTAAAAAAGCATGGCTGGAAGATTTAAAAAACACCTGATTACTTTTACTTTATATTATTTAATTTTGACAGACAGCTGCTATCTAAATTTTATATTTGAGTGTAATACATTTGTCTCGGAACTAATTAACTGATTTGGATATTGATGATAATTGAGGTTTTATTAAAATATCCCAAAGATTTATTATTTGAAAAAATATCTAATTGAGTTCATGAACAGTTTAGTGGTAGCTTTTAAAAAAATTAACTCCATAAGAAATTTGGCATATAAAGGAGATCCGAAAAAGTATTGATTCAGAGGCCATTTTGGTCAAAGATTGAAGGAAAGAAAGAGTGTAAGAGTGGAGGATATGAGGTGGGCTGGGAAACATTAAAAATCTTTGTGGGAAAAATATTTTAAGAAAATTTACCGCGAGTGGAGAATTTGATTAATCGCACGGATTTACATAGAGTTTGATGTTGATCTAATATAAAAAATTCGCTCAATAAATTGCTTGTTTTGGTTAGTTTAATCCACAAACACGTATCCCTCTTTCAAGGGGAAAGTAGGTCCTTCAAAATTCCACTTTCAAGGAACAGAAAGTTCTCTGAAAAGGTATAAAAACAAAAGAAGTACGAATAGTGCAATAAATACCGCACATTCGTTCTGAAGGCTTCAAAGCCAGCAATTTTTTTCCAACAAAATTTTAATTTTCAGCAAGGCAAAAAATTTTTATTTAAACAAACTTTGGATATTTTTTGTTTGTTTAAAAGAACAAGAGGTTTCTAAAGAGGATGATTTTTGAAGGAAGAAGGAACGCTTTTTTTCTTTTTGAAACAGAAGAGAATTTGTTTATGAAAACTATGAATAATAGTGAGCCAAAATAAGGCTCTTTTAAAAATTTAAATCCTTCAGATAATTAACGAGTTATTCTTTCTCTCAGAAAAGAAGAAAACTTGCTCCAAGTTGGGATTTTAACTAATTTTGCCGATTCTATGGATACTGAACCTTTTGTTTCACCTTTGAGTCGGTGAGATTATGGTCCAAAAGTCATCAATTAGACAATACGAAAGAATAATAGCCAAATATAGAAGTATGAAACGCTAATCTTCGAATAATTTCGAAGAAGAAATGAATACGAACATTTCTTTGAGATAGAAAAGAAAGTGAGCATTTTGGCTCTGAAATAGATGTCTTGAATATGGAGAAATAAAGTGTTCTCACCCCTAAATTTCTTGAAAAAATAATACAAGAGAAAAATTATTTATTCGAGTTGAAGTGTTGTGAGTGATTGACAAAGAAGGGGCGATGACTTTTGACCTTAGGTTAGCGTATAATATGGAAAAGATAATAGAGCTGTTATATAAGTAAAGAAATGGAGGGAAAAGCATAAAAATTGAAATTAAAAATAATCTAGAGAGAACTGGTGAAATATAACAAGAGAAGAAGATTCCTGGCTTGTTGATGCCCACATAACCAAGAAAGTACGAGAGTTGTGTAAGGAAAGATGTGGGATAATATTATTTCCATAAAGGTTTACATTTTTCGATTCAAAGTATTTTATAGCGATTAAAATTTAAATAACAATAAAAGTAATAGTAAATACTAGAAAAGAGCAAAAGTGCATATCATATGAGTAGTAGGCCCATGAGTCAGCAGAAGATGCAAAAATCTTGCGAACAATTTGTTCTCAGCATGTATAAAACCTTTTCTGACCAACCCAGCAAGCTCCAATCGTTCACCACAATGTTTTTACGCTTCAAAAAGTCGAATAGTAAACTACTTGAGAATCAAATGAAACTTTCTGAGCTCATTCAGGAGTATCCCGAGCTAATCGACCAATTGAACGTGTTGGTGCCGCCTGAATACAAGATCCCTCGGCCTGAAGTGGCACCCTCCAGCAGTCGGCAACAAGATGAAGACGCAGGAGATATAAATAAAGTTATCAGTGAACTGCAAGCGCGGTGCCCTGGCAAAGTGCAACAGCTAATTGAGCTTATCAAAAGTATAAAAAGTAATAAGAACAGGAAAAGCATTGACAGCCTCAAGCTCAAGTTATCCAAAATTCTTGAAGACGAGCCAAATTTACTCAAGATGTTTATGAAAGCTTTTCAGCCTTATTTCGAAGAAACCCAGCCAAATGGTTCCGCCGAGCCTGAGCCTGCTCAGGAAGATGAAGATTCAGAAGAAGGCCAAATGGAAGTGGAGGAAGGCGAGGACCTGAGGGTAAAGAATAAAGCTGTTAGAGGAGCAGCCGGAGGAAGAGGATATAAGAGAGGCGCAAAGGGCAGAAGAGGAGGAAATAGAAGAGGTGAGCCTGAAACGTCCTCTCCAAAAGTGGCCCCAGCGATTTCTCTGCCAGTAACAGTGAGAAACGAATTAAATCTCTTTGACAATTTACGCGTGAGTTTGAGCAAAGGAAACTACCAACAGTTGATGAAAATGATTTATTTGTACACTGAGTGTGTAATTGGAGCAAATGAAGTATATATGATGGTGAAACCATTGTTCAGAGGAAACGAGAATTATGCAAATCTATTCCAAGAAATGATATTTGCAAGAGAAAAGACAAGAAGGAAGAACACCGAATTATTCAAGCCTTTGAGCGATATCGATTTTGAACGTAAGAAAGAATTTTTTGAGGTGGAATTTAATTATTCTCTCGTAGAAATGGGATGTCTCCGATGTGGAAGTTATAGTCGTTTGCCAGAGCATTTCCCTCATATGAAGAGCCCAATCAACCCAAAACACCCAGGTTGCGACAAATATTTGAATAAATGTTGGCTCAGTGTCCCTCATGGTAGCGAAACCAATTTCATTATTACTGCAAAAAATGCCTATGAAGAAAATCTTTTCAAGGTTTCGTTGGGATTTGGGTTATAATTAACGCAAAATCTAGTGTGAGGATGAAAGATATGAGTTTGATAACACGATTTATCAGTACACAGCAACGCTTAAATGGCTTGAAAAATTAGAAGAGTCCGAATCAAAAGACAAAATTAACAAACTTGTGGAGAATATTTTAAAATTAAAAGTACCTCAGTGAGAGAGAAATAATTTAATTCCCATGATTAATTAGGTTCCCCAAAGAATCTTTGGTAATAATGACGAACTTATTGAAGGGTTCAAAAAGAATCCTCTTAAATACACCAAAAAGCTCTCTGAAAAAATCGAAGCCAAGCTTGCAGAAACAAAAGAAGCAAGAGCCAACCAATCAAAGAAGAAATGGCATGAAACCTCAATTGAAAACTTCCATCGTTCTCTCGATCATAGATCTTTCTATTTCAAGCAATACGAAAAGAAATTGACTTACCACAAGAGTAAAAAGATTTTGGGGTGTTACCTTTATATTAACTTTGTAAAAAAGATTTCTTGACTGAAGCTTTAGCAAGACACCAAGATATTAATATTTTGGGAGAAATGGAAAAGAGTGAAAAGTATCTGGAGATCTTGAATACGTTCGAAGGACTTTCAAATGGAGTCATTTGTAACCATCCGCCTCTTACGACTGCTCAAAATATTGAACCTGAGTAATATTTTTGAATTCAAAGAAGAGTGTATTCATTTTAAAATAGTGAGAATAAGAGATATTCAGGAAAGATATTACCAATTTATCATATGGTGTTTTCCAATAAGAAGATCAATCAAGAAATTTATGAGATTTTGACTTTGAAAATTCAGCATTTCCATGCTAACCTTACTGAAAAAGAAAAGATAACGAGATATTTGAAAGTGTTCCTTCAAGAAATCATGAGATTGGCAAATGAAGAAGGCGAGAATTATGATGTTGTTTTCGAAGAAGACAAATTATTGGCGATCGTTGGGCGAATTCAATCCAAGATCTTTGACAAGACATTCAGTTTTAATGCCAAAAGAATTGAAGGTACAATTTTACTAATCTAAACTTTTGATTTAAAATTATATTTTTAGAGGCTGAAAAGAAAAATTTGGAAGAAACAATTTACGTTGCAGTTGAAGAAGCAAGAAAGAATAAAGAAGGTGAAGTTAAAGAAGAAGATGAAACAACCAAAGCTGAAAAGAGCACCGTTAAAAGTGGAGCTGGTGGTGAAACCACCAATGGAGCTGCCTCTCAAAAGATGATGGAAGAAGAAGTTTCTCCCAAAAAGCGAAGAAAAGGCGAAAAGAAAGAAGTGGTAAGGAGACTTGGAAATATGAAGAAGAAGGATTAATTTTTCCAAAATAGAAACAAGATAGCGATTCAGAAGATGTGGGCAACTTTAGAGAGATGGAATATGCCACCCAAGATTCAAGAAACATTGATTTATTTGAGCCAATTCCCAGATCAAACGAAGTGTTTTTCTATGGCACTCAGAATCTTTACTATCTTGTGAGATTCTATTACACTTTATATGAAAGATTCTTGAAAGTTCAGGAAATTTCAAGTTTCTTTGAAGAAAACCCAAGATCAAAGCTCTTGACTCCAGAAGACAAGGAGGAGTTAGCAAAAGAGAGATATGATATATTTAAATGGGTTCTTGCTCATCTTATCCGTTCCAATTTGGAAAGCGAAAAATATGAAGATTTACTCAGATGCGTTTTCGGGAATAAAGCTTATCTCATGTTCTACGTTGATAGAATCGTTCATATGGTATTTGGGATTGGAGAAGGATTAATCTTATTCACCTTAACATCATAGTTTATTATAACGATCCAGAAGTTGATGAATGATGATATTTCTGTAAAAACCCTCAATTTATTTACAGAAACTGAGCTTCCTAATAAAAATGCTGATACAAGCAAATTCCTGAAACCAGTGATAAAGAAACCTAAGAATTGGCCTGAGTATATTCATCTCGCTCACATCAATCAACTCACCTTGTATTTCTGATGATTGTGAATTGTTTCTGATAATTTCTCGTAGGGACAATATGAATTCGTTGCAGACAACAACATTCTTCAGATTTGTGTATGATCCAAAGGATTATATCATCACAGTGAATATTTATGATTCTGCTTATAAAGGCTGGAATGAAAAAATATTGGATACGATCTATGATTATACCGAGTGGTATAGAAGCGCAAATCTGACTGGAAACCATTTGGCAAGTTCAATAAATACTGTATTTTTAGAAAGGTAACGATTGAGCTGTTGGTGGGTTGGTTATAATAATCCTCTTCAGGAATAAAAACAAAAATAAAAACAGATACGAGTCTGATTCTGTACGAATTATTCAATCCAATCATCTTGAATGGAAGGTATAAGACATTTTGAAATTTTGGATTTAAATTTTCAAAAAAGTATGTTCCAAATACAACAAAGTTGGTGACAGATGGTTTACATAGAGAAGATTTTATGCACGCAGTTCCTACCAAAAAAGTAATTTTGGCAGTTAATAATGAAAAATAAATATCCCCTAGCTTCCTTCAATGAGTTTAACAGAAAGGGTGAAATTACAATACAAACGCATGAAAAGATTCCAAGTAAATTTTTAAAAAAGAAATTCTCCTCATAAGTGTTCCTAGGAATGGAATCAAGATGTGTTGAAGAATATGAATGCCAAATAATGTGTATGTAAAAAGAAGGTTTCATTTTAATCTATTATAAAAGCTCTTTTTCGTAAATACATGATTTAAGATTGTGATGAGTTTTACTTTTGTTATGCTTCATTGTACTCTTTTAAATTTGTACCATTTCGATCTTTTTGATTGTATTTTTGGCATTTCCAGGTTAAAAACAATTTCTCCTAATCTATTCTTATTTGGAATTTTTTTCTCCTAATCAAAATTTTTCAAATTTAACAATGCAATTAGCCTCAACAGCACAAGGTTTTAGCTATCTTCAAAAGTAATCTTTTCATCTTCTTCATAACTCACTCATTAGGGAGCTTGAACTCAAACAGAATCTTGTTGGTGAAGGCTTTGCAAGGCCTCCAAATGAAGGAAGTGCCAAAAACAATTTTCCCTCTGAAATAACTGATTTTTTCAATAGAAGCAAGAATAAATGTGATCGGTGAGATCACTAAAGCTGAAAGGTTTAATGCAGATTTACTGTAAAAATGAGTGATAAAGCATGGGTTATAATGAATGATTAGATACCTGACATATGAGCTTGAAAAACCACAAAATTGGTTATTTGATAATGATGATGAAGATTATTCAAATGAACCGCCTGAACTTCTTGAAGAATTAACCAGAACGTATATTACGAATAATAATGATGGATTGGCTGAGTTTTTACAATAGATCTTCAACTACAAATATCGCTAAACCAAGTATTGTTTATGAAGAAGGAGAAGCTTTTCCTGTTTTCCACTATTCTTTCCCTCTTGATTGGCAATTCTCTGTTGATGAAGCTTACCGTACGCATCTTTTGAATATTCTCTCTCTCTCTCTCTAAATTTCATCTTTTTAAAGTGACGCAAAAATGGCCAACAATAGTCGTACAAGTGAATTCATTAGATTCATGGGGAAGATATAGAGTGGAAGGATATGGATTTGTTGAATTACCAAGATATTGCGGAGTTCATCATTTAGAAGTTCGAACTTGGAAGCCTCATGCAAATCAAGATAATCAAGCATTTTCATTTTTCTTAGGTATTTAGAATGAGGGGGAAAAAAGATCTAACAATTAACAGGAGGATCAATTGGTGTTAAGGAACCAAAATGTATTGCAAAGACTTCACATAAACTTGATTATGATGAAGAGGCAATCGTGAATAGATATAATATTTCAACTGAAAGTGCTGGAACTGTCCACTTAACCCTAAACGTCTTGAAGCAAACCGAGTAAGACATTTATATTGAGGAAAAAACATCTAAAAATTTGAAGGGGTGTGATGCAAAAGGCAAGAAAAGACTTTAGAGATGTGAAGTATCAAGAGAAATTGGGAGAGTTGAAGTTACAAAATGATGAAGCCTATACGACAGGAACATTTAACAGAACTGAAGGGAATGCTCCTGCATTGATGAGAACTGAAAACTTTGGATTGATTTCAAGATTTTCACACCATTGATATGAATTTTTTATGATTTTGTTTGAATATAATTTATATCTTCGAATATGGATTACATGACTATTCGACAACTTGGAATAGGAAAAATGTATTATTATTAACCATGTATCTAACAAATCAATTTTGATAAAAAATACTGGCTCTGTCTATTATTGAATTTATGAATTTACTGAAATCTATGTGTATTTAATCTCTTGAAAAACTTTAATCTAAGGAGACGATGTCATCCCCTTTTCATTACTCTCAACGATTGTGAGAAGTGAAAATAATGTTTAATGAGATTGTTTCGTTTTTTTTTCCTAAATGAATCAAAAATAATAAGCCTATCGCAGCAACAAAAAAAGAAGAAGGTAATTAATTTAACCCGTTTATTTAAATAAAAGGTAGTTTCATTCTAATTATTAAGGGATAATAATAAAAATTCCAAATACAAACCTAATATATCCTTCGAATAATATAGTATATTGAGATGAAAGCCAAGGGAGTTGAAAGAAAAGGAAGTTTGAGACTTGATCCTGATGATTTTCCAAGACTTTCTCGTAACGAATTTGAACAAGTGCGTGATTTGTTCAGAAAGTACGATACTAATAATTCTGGTCACATTAAGAAGCCTGATCTTTTGGATATCATGAAAGGTAAGTTTGAGTTTAAACTATTTGGTAAATGTGCAAGATATGGGCAACTATATGCATGATTCTATAAAAAAGAGAATCAATGAAGAATTAGAAAAACAAGGAGTGAGATATATTGATTTGAGTGTTACATTACAAATGGTAAACAGTGTCAAAGAATGGGAGGAAGATGATGACGCTGACTTGAATGATGATTACGGTTTATCTCTTTCTTTTTGAAATTTCCTGATTTTCAACAGTGAACGCTTTTGTTGCAATGGGAGGATCGCCAGATAGAAGCGGGATCGTTAGAAAAGAGACAATTATCAATTTAATAAAGAACGAATTCGAGCTAACCTTTGATATTGAAGAGCTCTTTGAAAAGAGCAACCTGCATACAGATGACCTCGACTTCCAAGCTTTTTGCACTTTGTTTGAAGGAAGTGGAGATGACGATAAGAGTGTGAGCAGAGCAGGCAGTCTTTTATCAGTAAGAAAAGTGTTGAGGAATAAACTAAGAGAAATAGGTTTTGAGTGAAAGAGGAAGAACTAAAACTAACAGTGGAGATGCCTTCACTGTGAGGTACAGAGACTTTGAAAAGTTTATGATCAAGGTATAATAATTGAAAAATTTGAAATGGGACTAATTTGTGCGCAGGAAAAGGAAAAGGGCAAATGGTTCCTCTCTTAAATCGTATCATATGCACCTCAAAGATTTACTCTTTTTTGATATAGATATAGACACTGATATAAATAAATCCATACACACACATATTCACTTCCTTGCTTTTTAGCAGTAGCATCTTTGTATGACATTGCTTAAATACTGCTTTGAGCTATTCGTATCGTCATCAAAATTGGAAAAAAATCTCTTGGAAACCTGTTCTCTCGGCGTGGATGTTTGAAATTTTGGAAAAAAAATCTGAAGAAATTTTTTTTTTGCTCAGATGAATCCATGAGCAGAACGGAAAGATGGACAGAAGGAACTTGATATTTTGTTTGAGATTGGGGAAGAATAAATTTCAAAATGGATGAAGATTAATGAATCGAAACGGTTCCAAATTTTCCTTATGAAATTAAACTTGTTAATTTATGAATTCTAAGATTTTTTCATTAAAAGTTGCCAAATTAAATACCCTTTTTTCTTTTAATAGACAAGAAGAAATTCAAAAGTTTGACTATAATAAAATGAAGAACCACTGATTTTGCTTTATTGAGGGATGGTCTGGAAGAAAAGAAGCTCGAGAAACCGCGCGAAACCAAGTTTTAATTTTTTTAGAGAAAAATCTAATCATTCTCAGATAGATTCTTTTTTCCTGAGGATTGAAATTTTCTTCAGTCAGTTCTGATACATAAGAATCTTGGCTTATTTCTTTTTTTTTTCAAAAGATCTTTTTCTGCTCATGAATGCAAAAAACCAGGTGAGAGAAGGAATTGGAAACTTCTCGTCAGAAAATCTTGTTTACGTAACATGAAGATGAGAACACAAAAATGGCAGAAGCCTTTCCATAAAGAAAATTTTTTTTTTCACGATTTAATAAAGAAAATATTGCATCAATATCTACATAATAAATTTTATTTTTTCCTTCTTTATTGAAAATGGAATCAGAAGCAAAGAAAAGAGATGATACTGAGATCTTGAAGAATCGATCTCATCAACTCAAGGAAATCATTTCCGAACTTGAAAGCACTCGTGGCTTGGAAAGAAAACCTTGAAAAATCTCGACAGGACATTCAAGATAGCTATTTTTACAATGCTGATTCTAAATTTGCTTTTTTGGTTCAGGGAGAAATGAGTGCTGGTAAAAGCATATGTCTCAATGTTCTCCTTGTTCAGAGGATATTGACTGTCTGCAATGAACCAGAAACGAATTTTATCATTTGGGAAGTTTCTGATCGGGAAAAAGAAGTTCTTGTACTTTTTAAAACAACACACTCCAGATTTCAAACTTTTATATTAGAGATGAGGATTTGAAACTTACTGAGATTCAAGGAACTGAGAATATTTATAATCATCTTAATACTAATAATATCGAATCAAGAAAGAGAATAAAAGATCTTGATGAAAAGTTCAAAAAGAATGAACTCAACAAAAAATTCTCCGAATTTCAGGACTTCAAAAAATCTCTGTTTGTGAGGCAAAATTCATAGTTATAAAAAGTAGGACGGATTCTTTCTCTCCTTCAAAGAGAAGTCTGCTGATTTAAGCAAACAAAACAGAAAATTTCGTTTGTTTTCTTCGGCTAATCTATTGAATTAATTATATCAGTACCAGGAGAACAATAAGAACTCAACTTGATTCCTAAAAGCAGACTCAATTATTTTTGGTTGACTCGAAAGACAGGAAATTTACTGGAAATCTGGGGCAATTTTTTGTACCCACGATGTCCAGGTTGAATGGAAACACATGACTTGAGCATTTGAAGTGGTTTCTAGAAAGTTTGCCTCCTGTTTTATCCGAATTCACCCTTTTGACGAGTTTATAGCAAAATTAGTCAATAAATTAATTATCTAGTCATGCATCCTCATACGAAAAATGCAGACCTTTAAGCCTAAACCCTCAATAAGATACTACTCAGGAGAAGATATAGATGGTATTGCGAAGAGTTTCGTCGATTCATGTGGTAAACTTGCATGGTGCAACTTTTTACAAGTATTCAAGCCAATAAAATCTTTTGAGGACTATGTAATCTCAACTCTCCCCTATCTATGGAGAAAGCATAAAAATGGCGAGCAGATTGATGAAGAAGCTATCAAAGCAGAATTTACTAGGTGGATAGGAACAGAAGAATTCGAAAAAGAGATCATAAAACATCCTCAAGGTTTTGAAGAGGTCATTCAAATTATAACAGACTTCCTTTGTTCAGCTGAAAAAGAGTACTATTCTGGACTCTATGGATTTATAAGGTCGCTTAAGGAGGGTAAAAAGATCAGAAGCTAAGGCGTTTATAAGAAGCTAGTTTAGACGCTCACACAAGCTCTTTTCCCGTTTCACATTGTATTCTAAATTTCTAAATTTGAACTGTTTTTATGATTTTCAGATGATGCTTTTGTCATGTTTATACTCATTCGTTCTCAAAGCATTCAAGAATTTCCTTCGTAGTCTAATAAAAGAAGCAATTGGAGAAGATTATGAATAGAACTTTTGATTTTTCAAGCTTTTTGAGTTTCAAACTAATAAATTGTTAAAATTAGTCTATTTGTTGCAGGGCCTTGAGCATTGGTCGGATCAGCTAATCATGTAATTTTGCTTAATGATGAATCTGCTGTAATCATTGATGTTTAAGTCTGAAAGAATGCCAGAAGGAATACTTTTATTAGGAAAACAATGATTTACCCTCCCTATTGTATGAATTGATTTACTGAAAGAAAGAAGGCTTATGAAATTGCTTAAAAGTAAGTTTGAACTCTTATTTTTTTTGAGAAAATTCAATGAAAAATCTTTTGGGAAAAAGCAATGAATAGTCATAATCTAATAAAATACTTTTTCTCAACCTGAAAAGGAATTGAATCGAAATATCTTCAAATAAATGATAATACATAACAATAATTTTTTTGGTCACCTCTTCAAAAATCAAATGAGGAAAGGATTGAAAATTTTTGAAAAAAATTATTTTCATCCCAAAACAAAAAAAGAGAGAAAATGATGGTAGATGTCTTTTCCATAGAGAATCTTGATTACTATTATTATAGATTTAATTAGAAAAATAGAACATCAATATCTACACAATAATTTTTATTATTTCCCTCTCTGCTGAAAATGGAATCAGAAGCAAAGCTAAGAGATGAAACTGGAATCTTGAGGAACAAATGCAATCAACTTAAAGAGATCATTCATGAACTTGAAAGTGCTGGTGTCCTGGCGAATGAGAATATTGAAAAATTGAGACAAGACATTCAAGACACTGAGTATTTTTGCAATGGTGATTATAAATTTTCTTTTTTGGTTCAGGGAGAAATGAATGCCGGTAAAAGCACATGCCTGAACGCTCTTCTTGGTCAGAGACTATTGGCTGTTTCCAGTGTCCCAGAAACGAATTTTATCACTTGCGTAGTTTATGATAGAGAAAAGGAAATTCCTGTGCTTTACAAAACGACCCTCTCCAAAATTTACAACTCCCAGACATCTAATTTCTACATCAAAGATGAGGATTTGGAGTTGACTGATATTCAGGGGACTGAGAATATTTATAATCATCTCAATAATAGTAATGTCGAATCAAGGAAGAGAATAAAGGATATTGATGCTCAGTTCAAAGAGAAAGCAGACAAAGCGGAGGCTGAGAAGGAACAACTTATGAAAGAGATGTATAAAGATGTTGAGCTCAATGACACGATATATGTGATCAAATGTCGGATCACAAGTCTCGAAGAAAAAATCAGGGATGAGTTTATCCTGAATAGAATTCAACTGATCGACTTCCCTGGCATGTTTGAATATGGACAGAAAAAAATTACTGAAATATACAAAGTTTTTGCAGATCACAATCAAGGCCTGATGAATATTTTAGATTCATTGGGCTATAGGTCTCATGTAATCACTAAATTGCAAAATTTCGAAAAGTATCCAAATCGACTTTTGGTTGTGATCAACAAGATGGATCAAATCGACCTTTATAAAGAGGAAGAGAGAGTTGAGAATAGAGCAATGCAACTTCTGAATAATTTACAAAATTCTTTGACTCAAGAGGCAAATTGTAATCCAAGCAATGATTCACACAAAACCAAGTACTTACAAATGAGCCAAGAGGCGCCAAATACTGTTCATTTTGTATTGGGTAAGGAAGAGATGATGCTGTTATATCTTTCGAAATATAGGAATTCAACTCAGGAGGAAGAGAAAAAATCATATGATTCAATTTTAAAATCGCTTGCTGAGGATGACCGAGATTACAGTGTTGATCTCAGGAAGTCAAAGAAAAAGGATATACCCTTTGCTGAGATGGATTGCTTTGAATATTTTGAAGAGAGGAAAAATAATTTATTTGAAAAGATTCGAGAAAGTATGGCTGACAAGTTTCGATGTAGGTTCAATGAACTTGTGTTTGTTGATTATCCAAAGAAATTAAATGCTATCCGAGAAGAGTTGAATAATTTTGTTGAAAAGTTGATGAAGGAGAAATCTGAAGAAAAGAATTTGGCGGATAACGTGCATATTTTATATCAATGTGATGAGTGTGGAGTTGAGCCAATTGTTGGAGTCCGGTATCATTGTAAATTTTGCAAGAGTTTCGATTATTGTGAAAAATGCCAAGCAACAAAAGAGCACTCTCAACATGAATTTCAAGTTATTGAGAATTTTGATTTTGCAGAGGAAATCAGAAAGATCTGTTTTGAGAATATGAATTTCCTTGTTCAAGAATTTATGAACTATCATGCTGATTTCCTCTTTCAATTAAGGGACTTGAAATCAGGTTTGGCAGAGTGTTATAAGTCGAAAAAATCTAAAGAATGCTTTGAAGATCTGGTGAAATCTCACTGTATTCGCTATATGAGCTATAAAAAAGAAAAGAGTGTTTCTTTTAAGGAAAAATTCTCTGAAGGGAGAGTGCGTTTGCAAGTATTATTTTCACAATTGGAAGGATATGAGATCAAGACTATTTCAAATTTATTCGCAAATTCATTGGAGCCTATGACGGTCTTTTTCAAGAAATTCAAAGATTGTTGCAACTTACTATTTGCCAGCTGCGCTAATCTTCTCCATCACATTATCATCATCACTCTGAAGAAACCTATACCACAATTGCAAAAAGATTTATTTGAAGATATTGACCTTTCTGCAATTGTATGTACTCAAATGTGCGAGCCTGACAGTTTAGTAAATAATTTAAATGATCTTTCAACTCAGGCTTTAATGTGGTCAGCAAAATTCGATATTCTTTACTCAACAATAGCGGATGATTTACTTGAACAATCGAAAATTACAACTGAAAAAGTAAATTCGACGATAGCCTTTGGAGAAACATTAAAAGTGATTTTCAAAGATAATGCAAAGTCAAATCAACTAAAAAACAAACTTGGTCAGATCCTTCAAAAAATAAATGATATTAATGGAGTCAAATGATTTAGAGGCACTTTAAATAAAAATATTAATTCCATAAATTAAAGAAAATTTGTTTTGTGAAAATTCCCATTTTTAAGTGTTTTTCATATTTAACCTTATGTTTGGCTTTTTATCGGAAAGGTCATTTTTTGAATTTAGATTTCAAGTCTTAACTCTTGTAGTGAAACTTTTTTTGACCTTTGCAAGAGTTGAAATTCTCAGATTTCATACCAATATTTTATGATTCCACTTTAACTGATGCCAAAGTTTTATGTTTTTGAGCTTTTTTTCCTCCCCTATTTTCTCAGAATAAAAGCAAAAATGATAGATTGAAGGTCTGAGTTTGATGTTTTTGGGAAAGTGCCTATTTCTGAAAATCACAAGAATGGGTTTCTTCTTATTCTGATTTTTAATTTTGATGACTTTCAGAATGATTCTCCCTCTTTGGCAACTTTTTGACCAAGACTCTCAAAGGGTTATTCTTTTTCAACTTTTTGACAATTTAAATACCATAAAATGAGAGAGGATTTGACTTTTGAATTGAAGATTTGGATTTCAATCACATCTTAGGAGAAAAAGTGTTGTTGTGATGATTTTACATCTGGCAAAAATCCTGAATGAAGAGCAATTATCATCAATTGTTCATTCAAAACAGTATTTTTATAAAGTCTCGGGTGTTGGGAAGATTTTCGGAAATTTTTGGTTTGAGACAATTTTTTTGAGAAACTTTCATAGATTTTTTAGCTCCAGGTCAATCCGGAAAAGACAGGAATACGAACAAAACCTAGGAAATATGGAAATTTTGAATAAATACAGACAATTCCGGGCCCTGAATTAATTTGACAAAGTTTGTTTGATAATTTCTCTAGTTCTTTCGAGACTAAACCCTGGAGCATTGTTTTTATAATCTTCAAAGTTGTCTTGCAGATTTTTTCTCACCTCAAGGTGATATTTCTCATAACCTTTCCTCATGATTTCAACAACTTCACCAAGAATTGCTATTGAGCTCGCAACTCTCTCGTCAAAGACTTGAATTTGGTTGTTTTTACTGAAGAGATGAGCAAAGTACTGATAGATCTTGGAAACAAAATTTCCTCCATCAATATCACGAACAAAAAATTCAAGACTCTTTTCGATATAATCAGCTAGCTTTAAAACTGTTTGAATGAATTGTAAGGTTTCTTCTTTGATCTGCTGATTTACAGGTTGTATAGTGTCTTTGAGAAAAAGATGAAGATGCTTTTTCTGTTCATTTTCTAACAGCAGCTGATTAATTTGATTTTCTCTAGCGAGTTCTTGACTTTCAGAATTCTTTTTGAATCCTTTTGTGGAACTCTCCCATTGAGTTTTAAAATCTTCGAATTTTTCAAGGAGTTGTTTTTTATGATTAGCTTTGACATAGTAATAATCTGGATTAATTTCTTTGACTTGATTTGCAAAATTATAAAGATGAGGAACACAGCTTGCTAATAACGAAGAAAGAGATTTTGTGATTTCTTGGAGACTCTCTGAAAACAACCCTTTAATTTGGTTTTCAAACAGATTGGAAAGTTCCTCAATTTCAGCTTCAGAGAGCTTATTTGATGAATACGAGTCAACGATTTTAAGACTTGCTTTTTGGTCTTTGATGCCATTGAAAACATTTCTATCAGAGTCAAAGAGCTCAGTTTTTGCAATTTCTCCGATAGCTTGTTGGACAGGAGCCAAAGAATTATCGTTGATATACTCTTCAGCTTGGTTTTTTCTATCTAAGAATCCTTGAATAGCTAGAATATTTAATTCTTCTGACCTTCTTCTAATGGCTTGTATGGCCTTATTTGCTTGATTTCTCTTGACAAATAAATTATTTATGAGAGTTTTAGTCTTCTCATCAGTTGTTTGCTGAAAATTTTCTAGCAAAATTTTATTGATTCGAGATAGTCCAGAAATGAAGTATAAAGGTTTGGCTGATGAATTATCTTCTAAAGGAATATTTTGGTCTTCCAGGAAACTCTGATAGAAAATCTCATTTCTCATCTGATGAGTTTCTTCGCAATCTTCAATGATTTCCTTGATTTCGTCGATGTCCTTGCCAAACTTTTCTGAGAGAATTGGTAACCTTTTCTCGATTTTACGGAAGTGTGCATGTGTTCCTAAAGTATCTGTTCGGTTGATAATGACTAGAGCTTTTTCGCTTTGGCTTTCGTTGTATTTTTGAGCGACATTTTGAGTGAAAAGTTTTTGCCCATCAGCAACAAATATCCCATAATAATACTTGCTGGTTTCGATTTTCTGCAAAATTCTAATATTATTATATTGAAGGTCTGTTTCCATTGACACATTATAATCAACAAATTGAATCCTATTAAGAATCTTTTTGTCATTGATCAAGTCTTCAAGCCATTTAATCTTGTATCGAACTATGTAGACATTTTGATTCTCTTCATTTTGAGTTTCTTTATCAGATTTTTGCTCCAAGAAACTTTGAATTTGGTCTCTTCCTTTCATTCCAGTCTGTGTCAGCTGCTCCGGACGCATTGAAAATACTTGTTTATTCATATTGAAAATATCTTGAAGGTGTGCTGTGAAGAGCTCGGGTTCTTGACAATTAGCATCATATTGAAGAATATTAATGCAGTTTTCCTTCATGTTTATGAAGATATCATCTTCAAGGAGGCAGTTTAAGAAGGTTGTTTTCCCAACTTGAGGGTTTCCTTGTATGAGAAATGTGAATTTATGAAACCCACTGAGGAAATCATTGAAGAAATTGATGTCATCTTGGTTTTGATCTAGAAATGCTCGAGAGACCAATTTTTCTTCTCTTAGTTTTGAAATTGCAGTGGATAACCTGCGGAGATCTTGGAAAGACTCATTTTGAATAAAGTCTATAAGGACTTCCATGGATGAGAATTCTTCAAGGGATATTGATTATTAAAAGTTAGATTTCTTGGAATTTTACTGTAGAAGCTTTGATTATTGAGGTTCAAGGAATTTATAATGGATAATTCGGAAAAGTGATTGAACCAAGAACCTTTGAGAAATATTTTTGTTGAAGATAAAGAATTATTTTTGAAAAGAGAAGTCTGAAAAAGAGATGAGTTTTATTTTGGGCTGTCTACCTTTTATCGTAAGAATTGAAATATGAAAATGCATATATGGCCTTGATAAAACTTTTAATTAAAACTCAATCTATTAAATAAATATAAATAGTTTATAAGAAACAAAGTTATGGAACCTAAAATAAGTTTCCAAGTCGGAGCCGAAACTCTCAAAAGTCGCTACAATCAGCTCAAAGAGGTTGTAGATGAGCTTGAAAGCCTTGGGGTTTTGGTCAATGAGAACCTCCGCAAGTTTAGACAAGATATTCAAGACATCTTTTACTTCTACCGAGCCGATTACAAATTCTCATTCCTGATTCAAGGGGAAATGAATGCCGGCAAAAGTACTTGTCTCAACGCGCTTCTTGGGCAGAGAATACTTGCTGTTTCAAGCGTCCCGGAGACCAACTTTATTACATGTGTTGTGCATGATAGAGAAAACGAGATTCCTTTGCTCTACAAGACGACCCTATCCAAGATTTATAGCGCCGGAACCTCCAATTTCCACATCAACGATGAGGACTTAGAGTTTACTGGGGTGAGCGGGACTGAAAATATTTATAATCATTTGAATGGGAGTAATCAATTATCAAGAAAGAGGCTCAAACAGCTGGAAGAGCAACTTGAAAAGAAAGAAGAAGGCAAAGAAGTCGACAGTGAGAAGCTCAAAGAGGATTTATACAAGGATGTGAAGCTGGATGATACAGTGTATGTGATTAAATGTAGAATAAAGAGTCTCGAAGAGAAAATTAAGGACGAATTTATCCTCAAGAGAATTCAACTTATTGATTTTCCTGGTATGTTTGAATATGGGCAAAACAAGATTACAGAAATATACAAGATTTTTGAAGATAATACTCAAGGGTTAATTAATATCCTCCATCCTTTAGGATATGAGGG
>Ga0182738_1003169_pt1 | contig 19000 bp, 5 predicted proteins | sample eDN5th30CBELigMG_FD_128876 | JGI IMG/M metagenome (GOLD analysis project Ga0182738, IMG submission 128876) | Enriched Miracle-Growth compost microbial communities from Emeryville, California, USA - eDNA 5th pass 30_C BE-Lig MG (version 2)... ... | reverse complement strand
TTGGACTCAACGACCACGATATTCAAAATGATGATGATGTCAGAAAAAAAAGTGAAAAAAATTTGATTGCATTTGTCAACAATATGATGTCATTAAATTACAGTATTTTGTTCATATTTCCACATCAATATTCAAAGATCCTCCAGTTTTTAATCTTAATTTTCACAAATAAATTTATTGTTAGAAAAAAGCCTTAACTTTAAATAATGGCTCTAGTACACGCTAAGCAGGTCAAAGTCGTAATTCTCGGTGATTCTGGTGAGTTTATCTTTGTTTTCTCAACTCATCAGACAAGGTGTTGGAAAGAGCAGCATCATGCTTCGTTATGTAGCCGGAAACTTTTTGGAAGAAAGTGAGCCAACATTGGGAGGCGCTTTTATGGCTAAACAAGTGCAATATAAAGGAAAGCACATTAAATATCAGGTAATTAGAGAATAAGATTGATGATGGAATAATGTAAAAGATCTGGGACACAGCAGGACAAGAAAAGTACCACTCTTTGGCTCCAATGTATTATCGAGGTGAGAATAATTTTTTGCTTTTTGCTGATGAAAAATCCACCTAGACGCTCAGATTGCTATTTTGGTGTTTGACATCACAAATAAATACTCTTTCGAGTCATTAAAGAAATGGGTTTCACAATTGAAGGAAAATGGTCCAAAAGACTTGAGTAAATTTTTGGATGGTTTTTTTTGAAAATTCTTTTCAGTGATTTGTGTTCTTGGGAATAAAGTCGATTTGATTGAACAACAACAGGTTTCAGACGAAGAAGCTAATAAATTTGCCAAGGTATGGTTGTTTTATGGATTTTGTAAATTGACTGTGTGAAAAGGATCTTGGTTCCATTTTCAAATTATGCAGTGCCAAGCAAGATAAAGGAATAAAAGTAGATAATTTTGTAATGAAGTGGGAATAACCAAATACAAATAGGATTTATTTGATGAGATTGGAGAGGAGATTTGGAGAAAGGAGGCAGCTGAAGAGGAAAGACAAACTATACTTTTAACTGAAACAAATAAAAAAGAAAAATCTGAAAAAGGTGGATGCTGCTCAAAATAAATCGAAATTCGAGAATAGTCTATTTTTTCTGTAAATAATTTATTTTTTATTCAAAAAAGAAAAGAAAAGAGTATAATCAACATTTTGTCTCATTTGGATGAAATATATGTAAATCATCCATGTACGTCTGTGTGGATATGAGTTGATTAATACCAAATTAATTTTAACTCACCATCATTGCCTTCTTCAAAAATGTTCTCTGATATCGTCACTTCACAGAAGAAGAAATATTTCTGCATTATACATTATTATAAAGGATAGATTTGAATTTCGAACTGAAAAAAAATTTGGCCCAGTTTTTTCATATTTTGACTTGAATCAGAAGAGTTCAGAAAGGTCAAAAGTCAAAATTTTTTTCTCGAAATTTTCTGGAGATCTTCTTTTCTCATGGTGAGGCCCAGACGTTGAATAATTTATGAACAATATTTTTCTGGAAAAAAAAAATTTCCCCATTGAGTTCTCACCTCACATTCCAGAGGAAAAAATAATAATATAAAAATTTCTGATATTAAAGTAAAAAAAACACTTGTTGTATCAAATAAAAAGAATAATAATGGAGTTATATACGTAAATTGGTCTTTAAATTTATTTCGAAATCCTTTTATTACAAAACTACAAAATTTATTTTATCTAGTAAATATGAGTTTACCATCGTTTATTAACATCAACTCGGATAACTTTCTTTCCAATGAGAACCTTATCCAAGACGTTAACAACACTTACCTTTTATCTCTGAAGGAAACTTCCGGTCTTTCAGAGAAATCTTCTGGGGTAAACCTCAGAGATGACGCACAGCCTACTGCTGTCGAAGCATTCGAGAACTTTGTGGACTTCAAACCCGAAGTCAGAGACAAGCTTACACAGGAAGGAGCGGCAACAATCAGTGCAAAAACTGCCAATGTTTGCAAGGTCCTTAGAAACTCTGTTGTCGAGAGCCATGTCAGAAACTCAGTCCAATTCAACTACAACTCGACTGAAAGACTGTACAATCCTGTGACTTTGAGATCTGGTGAGTTTTCTTTGTAACAAGCAAGATATTTACTTTTAAATAATAGAAGTGCACACTCAGCTTGACTTGTTGAGAGAACATGCTTTGGCTCCTTGGAATTTCGACAAATTGCCTGGGAACAACCCACAAAGCTGGCCCATTGGCTTGGATGCTCTGAACGAGAGACTTGCCAGTCTCCCAGAGCTCAACTTCTTTTACGAGCCTTTTGATTTGAGCAATAGTTTCAAGACTAAGAGCAGACAATTTATCGATGATACTATTGCCAGACTGAAGAAGGAAAAGAGCCCTAGCGCTGAATCTGAGGATGTCAAGAACTTGGTTGCTGCTCTCAATGCAATTTTGAGTATTAGTTTTCACACTGGGTCTTTCAGCGAAATAGTACAATATTCTAGTAAATTCTTTTCTAACTTTTTGCCAAGATGAATGCTATCAAATTATTGAACGACATCAGCGAAGACTTGGTTCAGATGAACCTCTCAATTACTGAGCAACTTCATTCGTCTTTTGGAGCCTGCATCGAGAAAATTAAAGCTTATGCTCAAGCTACTACCCACTTGCATCACTTGGACACTTTTTGTGATGAAGGAGGTTTCAAAGTCCCCAAAGTGACTTATTTCCAAAAGCAGAGCTTCTTTAACACTTCTGTGGCTACTGATGGAGCTTATGTTTACGTTTATGTGAGCTCGTCAAATGGAGGAATGTACAAGATCGGAACAGGAGAGCAAGGAACAGTTGCAGGAAGAATATACGCATTCGCAGGAATAAATAAGATGGAAGAAGTGAGTTGGGTTTATTGCAAAGGCAAATTGTACTTGAGAAATAGTTCTAAAGAAATGGGAACTTTGGAAATTATCTGCACCGAGACCTTTAAGGTGGAAGGATGCCTTCAAATTTACTGCCCTGACATCTTTGGCCACCCATCACTGCAATTGATCAACAAGAACTACCCCTTGCTTACTGATGGAGAGCATGTTTACATTATCGGAAAGAAGCTCATTTCCGAAAAGATCAACACTGAACCACCCAAAACTGAAGAACAAAAGGCCGAAGAAGCTGCTGCTAAAAAAGAAGAAGCACCAGTTGTGGCTAAGGATGAGAAGAAGGAGGAAGAAAAGCCAAAAGAAGCCGAACCTATTAAGAAGGAAGAACCAGAAGTTTCTGAGTCTTCTGGAGTTGGTTCAAGAGCTGAGATCAAAGATGCTATTCCTTCTGAAAAGATTGAAGATGCTTTGGTTCCCCCTGTTAAAGCTGCCGAAGAAAAATCGGTTGCTGAAGAAGCTAAGCCTGCTGAGGCTGAAGAAGATGTCCCTGTTCTTGCAGAAAAACTCTCTGCTAGTGAAGAAAAAGTCCCTTCTATTGAGGAAAAGGTCCCTGCTAGTGAGGAAAAAGCCGTTGCGAGTGAAGAAAAAGCTCCTGCTGGTGAGGAAAAGGTTCCTGAGGAGAAACCAGTGGAAGATAAGCCAGTTCCTGTTGAGGAGAAGGAGAAGAAGAGTGAGAAGAAAGAGAAAGAAAAGAAGATGCCTCAAAGAAAAGAAATGAAGAAAGAGCCAAGAAAGAAGAAGAACGAAACCAAGAAAGTCCAAGAAAATGAAAATGAACAAACCCTCAAGCTCTGCGAGTTCATTTTGTATGAATTTGATATCACTGACACAAAGGGATTGGATTTCATTGATCAAAGTGAAATCTATGACAAAGAGCTCATCCAAGAACTTTATGAAAGTTTCAATGGATATTTCACCTTCAATGAATGTGCTAGAGCTCTCAGTTACAACAAAGATGATATCCAGAATGCTGCACAATGGTTAGTCGATGAAGGAGATAGAGAAAGAAGCAAAAAGACTGTTTTAGTGAAGAACACTACTTTACTTGCTCAAGCCGAAGTTACTTCTGACATTTCAAGCAAGAACTTGAAGAACAATGTTGAGCTGATCACTAAAGAAGATTCTATCATCTTCCCTAATAATGTCTCCATGAACATTTGGACTATGGATAAGACCCATGTTGCCTTATACTGCGAAAGTGGAGTGAAAATTTTCTCCAAGAATCCTAAGGATGTCCGTGTCTTGAGTGACGTTTTAACTGCCAAAGACAACGAAAGACCCAATTCATTTGAATTCAAATTTGGCTCTGGTGGCAGCGGAGGTGGCTTCCCACCTGCACCCCATGATGGTTACGGAGGCGGCGGCTTCTCTTTTGGACAAACGACTGCAAGCAAGCCCTACGGTGCTACTGGAGGTTTCCTCGGAGGTGGTGGTGGATTTGGTCAAGCACCTTCTGGAGGCTTCGGACAAGCCCCTAGCGGAGGTTTTGGCCAAAGCACAAATGTCTTTGGTTCAACAGGTGGAGGCTTTGGTGGTGGTACTGGAGCATTTGGAAGTGGTGGGGCCACATTCACTGCTTCGACAACAAGCTTTAGTTTCTCTAGAAACGAACCCGGCACTGTCCCTGCTTCTAACACAGGAGGCATCTTTGGTAGCACAACAAGCAGTTCTGGAGGAGTGTTTGATTCTGGTGCAGCTGCTAGTTCAAGCAACAGTGGCACTGGTTTGTTCAACTATCCTTCATTGTTTGGAGGAGCTCAAAGTAATCCCCCTCCATTTGGCACTCAACAACAGCAACAACCTGCTGGCGGTACTTTCTTGAAAGCAGCAACAAAACCTGCCCCAGGACAGGCTTTGCCTGAAGGTTTGAGAATCTCCAAAGAAGAAGGAGCAATGAAAAGATCAGAATTTGGTGAAATTGCTGACGAAAATAAAGGCAGTTTTGAAAGTAAGAAGTAATTGAGAATTTTTAAAAATAACTTTTTCCAATTAGACATAACACAGAAATCAAGTTTCTTATTTAAGGATTCACAAGAAAAGGCTGAGCCAGTTCCACAAAAGGCTCAAGGATTGTTCAAGGCGGCCCCTGCAGAAAAGAAAGAATGGAAAGACTTGAATCCTAATGCTAATGCCCCTGTGACTGCCGCTCCTACTAAAGTTGAAAAGAAGATCAACGTTGAACTCAAGGGAACATACGTCAAGACTATTGACAAGAATAAGAAGGCTTATTACTCCAATGCCAATTTCCACGTTTGTTATGACCCTTATAACAAGAGATTCTTTGTGTTTACCTGGGCTTGGGATGCTCATACCAATATTTTCCCCTCTTTGATTACCATGAGTTATGACCCTATCAGATATCAAAGCAGTGGTTTGCACCACGTTGCGGTGACTCCTGTTAAGAGTTTGGCCAATGCTAGCTTGCAAGAGTACTCTAACAGACTTATTGAAGAAGTGCTTCTACTTCAAAAGAATCGTTTCCAATTGCCAAACAGATTGAGAAACTGGGACTATTTGTATGGTTGGGCCTTAACTGACTTGAACAATAAGAAGGGAATGTTGGGAGGTCCTAACGAGGAGGAAAAGAAGAAGATTTCTGCCCAGAAATCCAAGTTGATCCAAAGATTATCAAAGGTTGGAAGCAGCGAAGTCGTTCAAAAGAAGGACCCTGAATTCAAATCTTTGATCAACAAAAACTTTATTGAAGTGAAGAAAGACTATGCTTTTGCTATTGATGGTTCATTAAACAGTTTGAAGGTGATTTTGACCGCCATCAAGGATAGAGAAGACCAAGTTTTCCAAAGCTTGAATGAATTAAATTTGGATCTTTTGAACACATCAGGAGTTTATCCTTACTTTAATTTGCTTGCTTATTGGACTAAGCATGCTGATGTGCTTATCAACTATCAAGAGAAGGAACCCGAAGAGATTAGTGAGATTGAAAACCTCTTGTCTGCTATCTTGACCAATGATGTCCACAGCCCAGAAAACTTTAAGAAATACCCCAACCTTTTGAGTTTCAACTTGCTGTGCTGGAGAATTTTGATCAATGGATGGCAATTATATGTCAGAACTTCTGCAAAACAATTCAAGTGGATCCAACTTATCCTTTCCACCACTGGAAAATACAAACATTTGGAATTCAAAGAAAGCGCCGATATTTCTTCTGAATGCCTTAACAGAGATGGTTTCTCTCCTTTGGTGTACTTCTATGTGAAATATGCTCACTTCCCTGACAGTATCATCCCAGAATTCCCTCTCAAAGACTATCAAATTCAAATGTTGAAGCCTACTGATATCTTTGACAACATTGATGAAAAGGGAGTGACGAATATCACAAGAAGAAGTCAAGTGACCAAGGTTCGTGAAGATAATTTTGTGGAGCCTTATGGAAGATTATTGATTGAAGATTTGAGCTATTTGGAATATGTCAAGGCTTTACCTCACCAATTTGAAGATCTTTACACAAGCTACTTTATCAGTGAAAACAGAGAAGTCTTGAAGATCGATAAAGCCGAACAAGAAAAAATTGAAAAACTTGAGAAAGAGAAGGCAAAGGCTAAAGAAAACCTTATCAAGAATAAGAACAAGAAGAAGGCAGCTAAAGAAGAAGCTGCTAAGCCTAAGAAAAAGGTTGAAAAAGCCGAGCCTAAGAAGACTGAAACTGAAGCCAAAAAGGATGTCAAAGAAGACCCAGAGAGATTTAAGAAGATTAGAATTCAAAAGGAGATTATCCAAGCTCATCAACAAAATAGCAAGAAATTGCTCGAAGCCTTTGAGAAATCTCTTAGTGAATTGATCAACAACCCAACCAACGAAAATGTGCTTATTTGGAAGATCTTTACCAAATTACTTTATGATACTATCGTTGAGTATGAAAAGATTGATGAAGGAGATATTGAATGGAGATACAAGTTGGTTCACATTGAAAGAATCTTCCAATTTTTGGATCGCGTCTTGGAGAACTATTCCACCAAGTTCGCTGATGCCCTCGAAAAGACCCCTCACCTTGCTTCCAAGATCCTTGAAAACATTTCCACTCTCATTTCCTCAGTTTCATACCTCGCCTACCAATCTTCCGTTACCAAGAACTTTGGCTGTGAAGAGATTGCCTACACTCTCATCAGACTTTATGCCAAGATCAAGAAATTCATTGAATTCCAAGATGAAAAGGGCCAAAGAAAGAACATTCTTGAACATCTTATCACCCACAACGATGAAGGTGTTGACCACCTCAATGAAAAGCTCATTGAAACCAATCATCCTTACGAAAGAGGCCGTGCTATCAATTTCGACCCCCTGGTCTTCCCAGGCGCTATTGCTATCAGCATCGAGTTTGATAAGAGATGTCAAAGCGATGTTTCTCACGATTTTATCTCGTTGACCTCAGGATATGATTCTAGCTATTCCAATAATATCGGGTACTTTATGAACCACAGAGAACATATCGGAACAAGTTTCAGAATTTCCGGCAAGCCTAATTTGAAGAAGCCCCTTGTCATGCTTGGTAACAGTCTTCAAGCTGATTTTGCTCCTTCTGGTCAAGTCAAGGATGAGCATAGTTTGAGCAGATGGGGATTCAAGTTAAGAGTTAGACCAATCTACGGCGTCGGAAACTATATTTTGAAAGATGCCGCTCATGTAAAATTTTTTTTTTTGTGATTTTTTTTTAAACTTCAAATATTAGAATGCATTGTTTAATGGGTTACAAGCCAAATTGGGAGGAGAGAAGAACTTGACAGATTTTGTGACATCATTGGCAATCCTGAATTTGTTGACAATTGAGATTATTGAGTTGTATGTGAGAGGAACCTTCTTGTCAGATAACGAGAAACAGTTGAAGAAATATCTCAAGTGGAACCTCTTTAGAGGAGGTATTTATGGAGTGGAGATTTCTCAATTGTTGTCCCAAAAGAATGACAGATATTACAGCAAGATTGAGAAAGAATACCAAGACAACGAAACCTACAACTTTGATGAGAAATTCGACGCCCTTAGAGAAGAAATTTACAATAGAATTGCCAAGTACAGCATCAAGAGAGACGTCACCAAAGAAAATGAAGAAGAAAAACCAGCTCAAGATAAGTCAATTGCTGGTGTTAAGGACCCCATGATTGCTTCATTTATCCAAGATATTACTAGTCAAAATGGCCAATTCCACAACCTTGTGACTCAACTCAGAAATATGGTTCCTATTCCCATGATGTTGAAGGCCGAAAAGATGAGAAAGACCTTCTTGGAAGAGTACAAGTTGATGTGGGATCAAGCTGAAGGCTATTTGATTTTGGCGTTCTTACACCATACTGGCTTATTGAAGTTCTTGGTTAATGATAAAGATATGATTGAAGTGCCTGTGGAGCCATATATCAGAGATCAACTTGGTCAACTTGGACAAAGAAGAAATGAGGTCTTTAACTGGATGTTGCACCAAATCCAATGTGAAAGAGAATGGCAACATACATTGGAAGAAATTTCTGAATTTAGAAACAAACACATTGACGAAAAGAAAGTCAATGAAGAAAAAGACAAAAAGACCAAGGAAGAGCAAGAAGCTGAAAAGAAGAAGGAAGAAGAAAAGAATCCTAAGAAGTTGACTTCTGTTGCTGCTGTTCCTAGTAGAGGCGGTTTTGGCAGAGGTGGCAGTAAGATTGCCTCAAGACCTTCCAGCCGTGGAGGGAGCGACTATTTCAAGTCTTCCAAGTCCAAATCTGCATCCAGAAGCAACTATATTGTTGATGAACGTTCTGAAAGACGTGCAACTAAGTTGAGACGTGAAGAGGATGAATCAAGCGAAGAAGAGGAAGAAAAGGAAGAGGATGAACATGAAGAAGAAGAGAAGGTTAACACTGAAGGTATCAGCCATCCAAAGGATACTAATGCTCACGATTTTGATGAAAAACTCGATGAAACAATTTTGAAGGAACTTTCTGTGAGATTCGAAGGTCATTCTGATGCTCTCAAGATGGTCTGCTCACTCAAAGACATTGATGTGAATAAGGACAGCAGCCAGTTGTTGAGAGACTTGTATGAGATTTGCAAGGCCAACCTTAGAAAATTCAAGAAAGACCCCAAGAGCAATCACTTTATTCTTGAGTTCAAGAGTCCTTATGAACTTATTGCTAATAATGTGATTGAAACCTGCCAGTTCTTGGTCAAGCTTAACTCACCCTTCAAGAAAGGCGAAACTGATGGCCCTGAAAGCCCCTCATCCAAGCCTGAACAAGGCTCTATTAACGAGCTTTCTATCGGAGAAGATGAAGATGAACCCCTTCAAAGACCAACAACCCATCGTTCATTCTCCAGCGCTCCTGAATCTCAACTTTCTGATATGACTGCCAAGGTCAGACTTAAGGGATTGAGAGAGTTGGTTGATGCTTATCAGAAATGGAAGGAATGGCATAAGAAGGATGTGAAAGAATCTGACGATTACTATTTGTTGGAAAATGCCAGTCCAGTCAAGTCTGTAGTCAGTTTGATTACTGCCAAGGTTTCTTCACAGAAATTGGAAGAATGCCTCAAGAACCACGTGAACAGAGCTTCCCAAAGAATTATCGGTTTACAAATGATGACCAGTTTGTTCGAACATATCATCAACACTCCTTTCGAAAGATATCTCTTTGGGTTGTTGACTCAAACTTTCACTGAAGATTATCTTTCTAATGTCAACTGCTCTCCTGATGAATTCACTCAACTTATTGAAAGCTACTCCACTCAAATCCTCGACAAGTTCCTCGTGTCTTTCAATAACAAGATGGAAGCTATCAAGGCTATCAAGCTCAGCCACCTCAACAGCTTGCTTTCCAAGACTAAAGGCGTTTCTAATGGCATGTTGAAATGGAAGAGTATCATCCAACAATCCCTCGCTGGACTTTCCTGCAATCTTCGTGATATTATTGCCATTATCTCCAATGCCAAGATCTTTAAGAAATTGTTGAATGATCAAGACTCCAGACGTCAAGAAATCCTCAAGACCTTCTTTGAGAACATCTTCTTGCTCACTTTATTATGCAAGAGTCTCAGCTACCTTTCTTTAGCATGCGAACACTTACTTACCATCTCCAACAACTGCACTCAACTCGTGTTCTATGTCTTGCATCTCTTCCAAAAACTCAACAATGCTCGCTCTTTCAACACTATCCTCGAAATCATCGCTGACCTTTTCAAGAAAGAAATCGGTCTTAAGAAAGAAGGAGCTTCCACTCAATACCAGCTCAATGCCAGAATCCTTCAAAGAGCTCACGATATCCTTGTGATCGAAAGACTTCAATATCTTTTGACCACTACTTCCAACTTGCTTGATAAGACTGACATTTCCAAGCTCAACAAGAACGTCCTTCATGAGCTTGCCTTCCTGAACTTCACCGTCACTTTCCATCACAGCGCTCCCTCTATCGTTAGACCTTCAAAGAGACTTTCCCAACAACTTGGTTCTCACATTGACTTTATGAGCTTGCCAACTCCTTATGATATTTCTTACTATTATTATCAATATGGAGATTACGAGAACATGCAAAAGGCTGCCAAGGCTCAAACAAATTACAAGTTTGAACCTAACGAGCTGGTCTACAAGACCATTGAAGCCCCCAAATTGGAGTCCTCTGCTAGTGAGTTAAACATCAACAATGGTTTGGCTTTGATTGAGAAGATTGGTGCTAAGATTTTGATGAAGAGACCTGAAGGAATCCAAATCAAGAATATTGTTGACAATACTTTGCTGAAGAATGAAGTCGAGAAATCCAAGAACTACACTGTATTGGTTCACTTGGCTAATGAAGAAGATTTGAGTTTCTTGCTGAAGGTGTTGTACCACTGGGAAGAAAAGTACCCCACATTTACTCTCAAACACCCCAAGACTGTGGAAGAATACCATAAATTCAAAGAACATTTGACCAAGAAGGAAGCTGATAAGGCCAAGACCAGCAATGAAAAGATTCCAAGCGGTGTTCACCCCGTCAGTGAGAGCTACTTTAAGGATAATGAGAAGATCTTTGCTAATTTGCCTCACCATAACTTGATCACCAAGGATGAGGAGGATCTTCCTATTGCTTGGATGTTTAACACTTTGTCAACTTATTCTGATTGCAAAGCTGGAAGAATTGAGTTGAAGAAATCCAAGACCAGAAAGACTGTGAGAAAAGTCTGGAATAATGTCAACCTTAACAAGTTGGAAAAGAAGATGGAAGAAGCCTTCAAGACTATCGAAGAATTCAAGGAGGAAGACACTGAAGAGGTGAAGACTCAAGTTATCAAGGCCCGTACTTTTGTTTGGAGAATCCAACAACATTTGAAGGAAGCCTTGTACATTGCTGCTATGCTTAATATCTTTGGTTTCTCTCCTATTTTGGATCCTATGCCTTTCGAAAAGGCCCAAGAGCTCGCCAACATGATCAACCTCGGTTTATCAAAGAAGCTCAAGAATATTTCTGTTGCTCATTTCGAAAAGGAAGAAATCAGAAAGAAGCTCGACCCACACAGTCTCCAAGGCGCCCCTCAACCTTCTGGCAAGAACAAACCCGCTCCTGCTGCTGCAACTGAACCTGATAAAGACCACAAATCTGAAATGGTCATTTCTTTTGCTGAAAGCCGTTATGTTCCTTATTTCGAGACCAATATGGACTTTATCACTGGTCTCAATGTTCCCAAAGAGTCCTTGTATGTTGACTGCAACAAGATCCCCGTCATCCACAATGCTATCTTACAAGGCTCCTCTACCACAATTCTTGTGGATGAATTGATTAACTACGTGAGGTCTTTATTAAAGACTGAGTCTGTGAGCTCTGCTGTGCTTCCACAAATTCAAAAGGTTATTGACACTGTTTCCAACAAGCAATTCGAAGATCTTACTTCCCTTGAAAAGAGCTTGTTTGTCGGTATCACCGCTGTTATTGGAGGCTGGACTGACACTGTCAAGCTTGGCCCCAATATTGCCTTGGAAGGAGCTGAAAATAGCCAATTGGTCATGACTCAAGGTGGTTATCTCAGTGGCAAGAAGACTTGCAATATTATCTCAAAGGATGAATCCAGTCTTGTCACTCAAACCGTCCCTCTTGAAAGATTGCATCCTCACTTGGAAGCTCAACTCCCCGATTCCATCAATATTCACCCAAGAGCTATCATCAATTGCTTCAAGTTACTTCACGAATCCTTCGATAAGGTTAAAGATAAACCTGAAGATCAGAACTTGGAAACTTCTATTTTGTTGAGAGCTATTCTTAGAGTTAGCAAGGCTCTTGATTGGAACCGTTTGATCCAAGATAATGAAGTTAATAAGGAAGACTTGTCTCATTTCCTCAACTTCCTTTTGAAATTGGGTGCTCATGTCCCAGCTGATAAGAGTCAAGAATTCTACGAGAGCGCCTTTGGTAAAGCTTGGGAACGTTTGATTGATAAGTATGAACCCAAGAACCATATTTTCTTCTTCCCAACAGAATTCTCCACTGAAAAGAGTGAATTCGAGACTGATGAACCCAGTGCCCAAATGGATAATCTCAAGAAGAGAGAATCTCAAGGACCTATTGTCGTTGAAAACTTATTACCAAACTCCAATTACATCAGTTCTCTTCCTGAGTACAAGCCTCTTGTCTCTGAATACAAGATGTTGAAATACTGGGAGAAGCACATTATTCCAAAGATTCAAGATTTTGTGAGAAGCTCTTACAAGCCTTATGAATTCGAAGAATTCTTTGAACAACTCCGTCAACCTTTGAGAAAGGGAGATCAAGCCAAGGCTGCAGAAATCGCCTACATTCTTTGTGATCAAAGATTGCCCAACGGATGTGTCCTCCCCGATGCTAACCACGATTGGTCCACCATTAGTGTTGAAGAAATCGTCTTGGGAACATGGGCTACTGTCCACATTAGCAACAAGCAAAACAAGCCTGTCTCGCCCTTCTTCCAATCTCAACACAGAATTGGAAACAAAGATGCTGCTGTTTATTTGATTGCCGTCGATACCAAGTCATCCTCAGTGTTGGTGAACTACTATGACCACCAGAACCTTCAAATGGTGACAGTCTGGGTCCCAGTTGCCTCATTGAAGATTCCTGAAGTTCCTCTTGACTTGCCTCCTGCCTCATATCCTATGAGCAAGATCCAAGAGAACTTTAGACGTGCAGTTGTTGACAGCATGGCCTTCCTCTCTAGAGGAACAATTCTTAAATTCTTTAGCTTCAATTCCAACCAAACTGAACAATTCAAGAAAGAAGCTGATCTCATGAGATCTTACAGTTTCAGCACTGTTAATTTGATCAGATGGTCCGTTCTTGAAGAGCTTGCTGATGACCCACTTGAAGGCTGGCTCAAGATCAATGAGTGGGAAATCCAACTCAACGAAAAGCCAAAGAAGGGATCTGCTCAAAACGCCTCAGATTTGATAAATGAAGCTGTTAAAGAAGAGTCTGTGAACAAGGCTCCCAAGCTCCAAGCTTTGAAGGGTCTTTTGAAATACCTCGCTGAAAGCGATACTCACAATGAAATTGATGATATCTTGACTTGGTTGAATGATAATTTCTTGAAGCTTGTTGATTTCATCAATATGAACGCCGCTCAATTCGACTTGCAGAGACCTTATCCTGAAGCAGTTATTCCTCCTCACGGAAGCTCCCTCAAGCCAATTTACTATTTGAATAATTGCTTACCAGACGTTCCCAGTGATGACACCATTGCTGCTTTGACCGTTTCTTTCAAGAAGGAATCTTCTTTGTGCATGAACTCTGGTATTAAATTCTACAATGACCCCAAGGGCGTCAATATTATCCAACACTTGCCTGCTGGTGGTGAAGCAAGAACCAAGCTACCTTCTTTGATGTTCAAGCAAAGTCAAATTTGGTTCTCATACTATTTCAACTCTGAAGCTATTCCTCCTTATCTCCAAAGCCAATGTTTCAGCACCTTGCAAGCTGTTGTTCACGCTATTCCAAGCAGATGGAGTGTGTGCTTGTGGACTGCTGATGCTCTTTCTACCGTGTTCCTTCAAGCCAAGACCATGAAGTCTTATGAACAAATGCGCAGACTCATCTCAATTGTCGTGGATGCTTTGCAGCAATTCAAGGGTCCATTGAGTGTGAAGAACTTTATCTACAAGTTCTTGAACAGATGTGCTAGAAAGATGCGCTACTTGATCAACTCTCTTCCTGAACTTAAGCCACAAATCAATATCAAGAGCTCCGATGCTGCTGCCAAAGAAAACTTTAGACTTTTGAACGTTGATACCAAGTGGCTCAAGACAATTATTGAAGAGATCCAAAATCTTCGAGAATTCCAAGCCAGTGATATTATCGCCCTTTATTCATCATATTCACAAGAGCTTATTGAATACGTTGTGAACTGCCTCTTGCCTGTAAGCTTCTTTGAGAAGACCAGTCTTGGCTGTTCTGCTGCTGTGAATGAATTGAATGTCCCAGACTGGTTGAGATGTGTTATTGACACTGCTTTGTTCTTGCAATTCTTCAAGGGTGAGAGTGAATTAACTGAAGATCTTTTGAAGGATACCATCAATAACATGAAGTTGGACTCCCAATGGGATAAGTTTATCTACATTGAAGATCTCCCAACTGAATGTAGCAAGGCTGAATTAGTTGATAAGATCAAGGAAATCATCCTTCAAAGCAAGGGAAGAATTTTGAACCCCAAGATTGATATCTATTTGCCAAGCACTCAAGACGAGAACGGCAATGAAAAGCATCTTGGCAAATGTTTGGTTTTGATTGATGGATGGTCAGCATTCGATCTCGAAGAGGAAGAAGAAAAGGAAGCTGAGCCCGAACCAGTTGAAGAAGAAGAGCCTCAAGAGCCTGAGTTGTGGAGTTGCCCAACCTGTACTTTGGAAAATGCCAGAGAATCTCCCTTCTGTGATGCTTGTGAAACTCCCAAGCCTGCTTATGTGAGAAAGCCTGCTGAAGCACCCGTCGAGGAAGAAGTTAAGCACACTGATTTGGCTGAAATTGACCAAAAGATGAAGCAAAAGCAAAAGGAAAGACTTGAAAAGATTTCTGAGCATATCAGAGAATACATTGATGGATATTATGAGAAACTGAAGCAAAGAGTTCAAGAGATTGAAGAGAAAGAAAAGGCTCAATTAGAAAAGCCTGCTGTTGCAACTGAAGCCACTGAGCTTCAACCTGAAAAGAAAGAAAGTGAAGTTGATGCTGCTGAGGCTAGAAGAGAAAAGAACAGAAAGAAGAAGCAAGAGCTCAAAGAAGCCAAAAAGAAACTTCAAGAAGAAAAACAGCAAAAACGACTCAATAAGAAAAAGAAGAAGGGTGGTGTTGCTGCTAAAGAAGAAGAAGAGAAAGCTCCTGTTGCCGTTGAAAAAGAAAAGAAAGAAGAAGTTGTTCCTGAAGAAAAACCTGCAGTTGAAGAGAAGAAAGAAGAAGTTGCCTCGGTCCCAGTCCCAGAACCAGAAGAAAAGAAACCATCAGCTGAAGAAGAAGAGAAGAAGAGATTACAAGAATTGATTAATAATCAAAAGAAGCCTTCAATCATTGCAGCTGAGGAAGTCGTGAATAGCCCACAAAGCAGCCAAGTCTTCCAAGACTTTTTGAAATTGAGATTGTTGACCTCAACAACTGGAGACTTGACTGAAAATGCTACAAGAATTTTGACTAAAGTCTTTAACCAATTGCAAGCAAGCGCTGACCGTATTGCTCCCCAATACCAAAAGAGCATTCAAGGAATTGATGTTTCTGATATCAAGACTGTCTCAGTCACTGACTTTATTGCCAGAATTTCCAGCGAAGCCAAAAGAAGTCCCCTCAAGGTCTTTAAATTGCTCGAGACTTGCGGTTATGATTTGTGGTTGTACCAAGCTCACTTTAACCTCATGATTGAAGCTCAAAACGATGTGAAGTTGATTCCTCTCAATGGTTTGGAACAACTGATGAACTTCTTGCAAATTGATTTATGTAAAGAGAATAAGACTGTTCTCAACTATCCTCCCATCAATGTTAGAATTCCTCATCCAGATGCAGGCGATACAGCTGAAACTAAGCCCATTAACTATGATGAAGAGTCTCTGTTTGCTGTGAAATACGCCAGCCTCAACAAGTACAGCCTTGCTGAGATCAGATTCAACTGGTCTATCATCAAGACCTTCAACAGAAACTTGGCTGAAGCTATTGATTTCTTGAGCACTTTATCTGCTCTTCCTTACAATTTCGGTGCCAAATGGTTCAATTTGGGTACTTATCTTTCTGCCTTTAGAAATCTCTGGATGACTCCCATCAAGATTGAGCTTTCTCAAAAGATTATGGCCAAGACTGCTATTGCCAGAGACCACGTGCCCAAAGTCACCATTGAAAGACTCAAGAACTTTAGCGAAAAGGAAAAACAAGCCACTATTGCTGCTACCTCCAAAGAAATTGTTAGTTACAAGATCAGAGACGACTTTATCTTCACAAAGGCCTATGAACAACTCAAGGAAGTCTCCACCACTTTGTTCAGACCCGTTAAGCCCTCAGGTTCCGATCCATTCTTGGCCTTTGAAATTATTTTCAAGGGAGAACTTGCTATGGGTGAAGCTGGTCCTTACAGACAGTTCTTTGCCGATATTTCTCAAGAATTACAACCCAACAACGTCTCCTTGGCTACTCAATACAAGAACTTGAACCTTTTGGTGCCCTCACCAAACAACTATGCCAAGTTGGGAGAAGGCAGAGATAACTTTGTGATTAACCCTTCGGCAAAATCCACTTATCACTTGCAATTATTTGAATTCTTGGGTATTTTGATGGGTTGTTCAGTTAGAACTGGCACTCATTTAACCCTTGACTTGCCCACTCTCTTCTGGAAGCAACTTGTGAACCAACCTATTTCCATTGAAGACTTGGAGGAGATTGATAAGCCATTGACCGATTTGATCAGATTCATGGGAGAATGTACCAAGGATGTGTTTGAAGACTCCTTCTTTGAAAACTATACCACTATGCTCTCTGATAAGAGTATCGTTGAATTGAAACCTGGTGGTTCCAAGATCCGTGTTAGGTAAATATTTTAAAAGAGAGAATAATGAGATTAATTTTTTCTTAGATTTGAAGACAGATTTGATTACATTTCTAAAGTCTTGGAAGTCAGAGTCAATGAAAGTAAACTCCAAACTGAAGCTATCAGAAGAGGTCTCACCCAATTGGTACCTTTACCATACTTAAACAGTAAAATTGAATTTGGTTCTTTATTCACCATTTCCCCTCATAGTTATTTCTGCATTTGATTTGGAGATTTGGGTGTGTGGTAAATCAAAGGTCGATATTTCGCTCCTCAAGAGACACACAAGATACAGTGGAGGTCTCAACGAAGAATTCCACACAATTAAATATCTCTGGGAAGTCTTGCAAGAATTGAGTGATACTGAAAAATTAAGATTCGTCAAGTTCTGCTGGGGTCAAGAAAGACTTCCCGCCAATGATGAAGAATTTGAGCGTACTCAAACTAGATTTATGATCAAGCCCTCTACACTTCCCGAGGCCTCTCATGACAGAGCATTGCCAAAGGCTGATACTTGTTTCTTCAATTTGGAACTTCCTAGATACTCTACTAAACAGATTTTGAAGGACAAATTATTGTTGGCAATCAACACTGATTGCGACAGTATCAATGCCGATCAGTTGATCAATCTCGATCCTAATGCTCATCATCATAGAGGTGGAAATGACTTTGAAGAAATTGCCGAAGATGATGATGAAGAATAGATAATCCTTTGAAAATTATTTTGAAAAAAATTCATAATAGATTTTGAAACTGATTTTATATGATATATGAATTTAGATCATCTATGCCCACATTGTCTTTGTAAGAAAGAAAAAACTTGAATATATAACATTGACTTTAAATATTGGTTGCTAAATTGAAGAAGAGTTATAGACTAATATAACTAGGCTGAATGATGTAGATGAAATAGATTATGACGAAATTCGAATTCTAATTTAAAAATTTTTTTGCTTCAGTGCCCGCAATATCGAATATTCTCGAATATCAAAGAATTGAGGTTTTGAGGTCTCTCTCTTGAAATAAATAAAAAGCTCCATCTTGAACTTTGGAGGAAGAATTTTTTTCAATTTCCGAAAAATCCTCTTTGTTGAAACCTTTAGATTCAAGAATGCTTCTCAGAGACTGTCCCAAAAATTTTTAAAAGGAAAGATGAAAGAAAATAAGTAAACTTAGAATATGATGGGAAAAATAAATTCAAAAAAAAATTTCCCATCTCAAAAATGAAATTCCCTCTGAAAGGAGATATTCATATCTTGTAATGGCATTATACTCGAGAAAGTCAAGTTATTTGTTGTGGACGTAAGATATGACGTACCTAGAGAGGTTTACGGAGATTTATTTAGGCCAAAGAAAAGCGAAAAATTTGAATGGTGAGTTCCAATATTTGATTTTGAATTTTGCCCGCAGTAATCATGATTCAAGATGACCTCATTAAATTAAAAGTATTTGCTCAAAAAATCTTTAGGCGCATAATTTCTGTATTTCTTTCATAGTCAACTTCAAACATTGATTTAAAGTCCTGACTCGGATCTCCTTTGAGTCAATGTAAATATATAGAACCTTAGGCAAAACTTTTCTTGAAATTTTTCCCTGGACTGCTTGGAGATTTCCTTTAGATTTTTTATGGAACCAACCGCTAAAATTCGATGGTCCCAAGAAACTTGGTCATAATGCTTTGAAGGTTCAAATCAACGTGATATTTGAATAAGACGAGAGACATGATAAGAAAAAAATATGTCTTGAGAGAATTTTTTTCGTTTGAATTTGTGACCTCATATTTATTTAAATCCTTAAATTTTTGGGACAAAAACAAGCTCAGAAAAAGAACACGATTTCATTGTTACAATCTGTGGATTTATTAATAAAATCGATTGAACCTATTCATCATGAATTAAATCCCAAGGCCATTTAATTTTATCATAATGTGAATAAAATATAATCTAAGATCCAAATTTTCTTTGAATTAAATCCCGAAAAATTCAAAGAGTATTTTGCCTTCTAAACTTTCAATGCATCAGTAATGCTTTTCTATGATTTCAATAAATTTAAATTTTAACCGTCCAATTCCTGATGAGCAGGAAAATCTTTTTCCCGTTTCGTTTAATTTCAAATCTTCTTTTTTCTTTAA
>Ga0182738_1003166_pt1 | contig 19009 bp, 9 predicted proteins | sample eDN5th30CBELigMG_FD_128876 | JGI IMG/M metagenome (GOLD analysis project Ga0182738, IMG submission 128876) | Enriched Miracle-Growth compost microbial communities from Emeryville, California, USA - eDNA 5th pass 30_C BE-Lig MG (version 2)... ... | reverse complement strand
TAACCTCGAAATAATACATTACCTCGATCACTTTCGGCAGACAAGACGAAATTTGAAATAATCAGCAAGATTTTTTTTCGAGGCTTAAGAACCATTTTACGAATATTTCGAGACTCAACTGTAATTAGGTTTTCAGCAATAGAAGTAAAGAAAGAAATCAATACACAAAAAAAAAAAAAATACTCTGTTTGACAAGAGAGCCATTTTCTTGGTTTTGAATTTTTCGAATGTGAGACCCTAAAGCCAAAGTTTCGAAAAATGCCCTTTGGTTTCAAATTATTCTCAAAATTGAACAGATCAAAATTCATTCAGAAAGGGTCCAAAAAAACTGTCAAGTTTTGACCTTCTGTTTTCCTCCAAAGTACGCTTTACTCCTTCAGCTTTAAAAAGATTGGAGCTTTTCATCCTTAAAAATAACAGTAGACTCAAATAATCTCCACTTACCTTATTTATTTTTAAGAAAGCACAAATTTTTCAATAAACCAAGACAAATGATTCCAAAGAATATTCATTTGTCTTAAAATTAATCAGTCCTTAACTATTATCATCGTAGATTCCCGAAATAAGTTTAATATCAAAATTAATTAGTATTCCATGTCTCAATCAGGTTTTGAAAAGGCCAGAAGCCAAAGTGCTCCTCCAGCTCGTCCTCAACGACCAATTATTCAACTCGGAGCAGCTATGAGCAAAAAATATGCAAAGTATCATCCTCAAGCAAACCTCAACACTTGTAAATCACTTTTTCAAATACAAATAATGACGAATCTAGTCTTCAACCAAGCGCCATGGCGACTAGTGAGCCAATCTTACGTTCAAGCTAATGATACAGCTGGATGGATGGAGTAAACATTTTTTCATTGTTTAAACTCAACAATCCTTTATTGATTTTATTTTGCAATCTTTTTCATCATTATTTGAGATTTTCCAAACGCTAAACATCTTTTTAGAATTGAAGATTTTATGAAGATGATCAATGGTACAGCCAAAAAAATCCACATCCATAAATGGAAAGACACAAAAAAGCTTGAGCTTTTCGCAAGGTAATTAATGACACTCGAAGTACGTTTCTTTAACTTTAGGTAGGAATATTGGCATTTCAAATGACCAATTGGGCAAACTTGGAGTAATTTTAGGGAAATATTTCCCAACTTTACAATCTCTTACACTTGATTTTGGATGGTACATCGTAAATACAATTGATTCTTACATTCAAAGGAGTTTCTATATTAATGACGCTGGATTAGCAAACCTTGTTGAAGCATTTGCCCCAAACCTCCTCAACCTTACCCATCTCTCTCTTTCTTTCCCTGAGTCAACCAATCAAGTTTGATCAACACTAACAATGATTAGATGTAAAAAGATAACAGACGAAGGAATGAAAATCTTGGCAACTCAGCTCGGAAAATATTCACTCAACCTTAAGCATCTTGCTCTCAACTTCTCAAAGTAAAATTTTTGGAAGGAGGAAGTCTCAAATTTTTTAGATGTGCAAGAATCACGCAAAAAGGATTTAATGATTTGAGTATAGTCCTCTCGAAGAAGCTTTTAAAATTGCAACATCTCGATTTGAACTTTTCCCAGTATTCTCCAGTCTCCCGTTCTATTTTTTCTCATAATCATAGTGACGTAAAAATTGAAGAAAATGCTCTAAGTACTCTTGGAACTCATTTTGGCAAATCTCATCTGAAAAATCTTAAAACTCTTTCGCTTGCATTTTCTGGGTAATTTATCTCTTGAAAAGCCATTCCTCATATCGAAATTAGGTGCCATGCAATGACGGATGGAGGAATAGAGTCATTCACAAAAAATATTGGAAATGGTCTTGCGAACCTCAAAAAATTCGATATCAATTTTGCAGAGTATTCAGTTTTCAAAAAGGATTTTTATTAATATTACTTAGTTGCTCACTCCTTGCTGACAAGAGCCTCAAAGCCGTCACGTCATTCGTTGTTGATCAATGTAAAAACCTCAAAGAACTGGATCTAAATTTCTCGGGGTAAACTTTTTTGCTCTTTTAAACTTTATATTTACAATTTTTAGACAAGAAGTCACAAATACAGGTCTTGTTTTCTTTGGGAAAAAGATTCATACTATTTCGAATAGAATCAAGATTCTAAGACTCGATTTTTCAAAGTAAGTTTTGGTTAAATACTCCCTTCTAATCCATTCTGTAGTAATCGGCATGTGGTTCCATTATGTAAAAAAGAAACTAAAATGTTTTTGAAAGCTGTTCCAACAGTGATCATCAGATAAATAATTCAGGTTTTTTTGTCCTTATAGATTCTATTTGAGTACAATAGATTTTTGAAAATTTTTTGTTTTCTTTAAAGTTTTAAATTCTCTTTTGTATCAATGTATCTAAAGAAATGTACTTTCTCAGCATGTCTCCGAGAAAATGAGAGACTTGGATAAAATTTACCGTATCCTGGGTCAAGATGTGTATTTTTTTCAATATCAGAACAAATCAGATTCACCCTTTTCATCCCAAAAATTCGAAAAAATAGTATATCCTATTCTTTTGTTTAACGCTATTGAGTTCATGAGATTCATTTTTCAGTTCTTAATATATCAGATATAAATATAACGACTAATTGATAAATATTAGAATTTATAATATTTCCTACTAATTGTTATAGCCTTAATCAACTCCTAAGGAATTTATCCATTTCACCTCGGATCAAATTTTGATGGCTTCCCAAATACAAATATTCCCATTTTGTTTCAATTTTAGCCATCCTTTGTGCAATGACAGAAATCATGTTTGAGTCAATTGACTCTAAAGTTGGGCAGAGCACCAGCAAATGATGAATATTTTTGAGATGAACTATGCTTTCAAAGAAATCAGCAAGATTATCAATGACAAAGTGATTATCACACTGGAATCTGAATGACCTCAAATTAGTCATTTTTGCTAGATTGATATTGACAGAACCTTTCGCATCATTCCCCAAGGTTGGATTCAATGAATAAATGACAAGATCAAAGCTTCTCAAGTTTACAAGCGTATCAAACAAGGGTTCAATTGACTTGACTGAGATAGACAGCTCCAAGTTAAGGGATAATTCCAACACTTGAAGAGAATGAAGGCTTATCAAGGCTTGTTGGATAAAGATTGAAATCATTTCTGGACAAAGGGGCTTGAGAGAAAAATTATCTTGATTTCTTTCAGGTAAATTCCAAGGTTTGGAACCAAGCATTTTGAATGAAAACTCTTTGGAGCTTCCGGGTAAAAAGCCCTGGGGAATTTTCACAAACTCTCTCAGATTATTCTCATCAATCTCATTCAGTTCAAAGCTAAACACTTGAATTTCGCAATCTTTAAGCCCATTTGTCAAGTATTTCATGAAATCTAAAGCAATTGAATCTTTTGCATCCTTGATTTTAATGTCAATTACTCGAAGTTTCTTGCTTAACCCAGAGTCCTTTGAAACTAAGAGATTTGAGTTGAAAGTATGAATTTGGAGTTCTTGTAATGCAGAACAAGAATCAATCGTTTGCGATAAATCTCTGTCACCTTTCTGACTCAAAAACAAACTCAATCTCTTTTGATCTCCTTCGATTTCTTTGTAAGTTTTAAAGTTATGGGAATTTTCTGACAAGTAGAAGCGAAGGGAGGTCAATTGCGATAAAAGTTCTTTCAACTCCAAATTATTGTCTTCGATCTTCTCAGAATAGATTGGAAGAATCTCAATATCAAAGTTTTTGAGTGAACTTTTCATAACAAGTTGTAGGAAATCACAAAGAAAAGACTCTTCCTTATTGATTCGACAATCTTGAAATCTCAGTTTTAAGGCTGTTAAACTCTGAAGCCCTAGCAAATCTTTTATAAATAACCATGTTCGACATCTCATCAAGTCATCTCTCAAATTTATAGGAGGCTGGGGATCTCGAAGCAGCGCTAATTTGACTCTTTGAAGACGATTCACATTCCTAAAGAGATCGTAGACGAATGGAACCTGTGCTTCTGTTAAAGAAAACTCAAATTCTTGAAGATTCTTCAGCTTTTTCGCCAACTTGATATATCTGAAAAGGAAAGTCTCAGGGACTATCAAACTCTTTAAATGTTTAAAGTTTCCGACATGTGGCTTGATAATCTCAGCTTTTGGTTTCGAGGTTGAATGCTTCCGTAATCTGTGGTGTTTTTCAAATGCTAACCATCGAAGAGAACTCCGGAAACATGTCTCATAATAAGGGAAAACAGTTGGTTTGATTTCCATTCGCAATACCTTTTTAGCTAAAGGTCTCTTGGCGATTTTTCTAATCTCATTGTTGCTGATGAAAATCTTCTTCATGTTAAAATATGGATTTTGGTTCAAAAGAGTCAGCTTTTTTCTCAGTCTCAGGGCGTTTAGGTCAAATTGGTGAGAAGGAAGTCTGCAAAGATTGTTGACTTGATAGTTTGGTGGAGGATACCACATTCAAACTTTGTTATCTTTCAACTTTAAAGGAATGGGCTAGTTCAATAATTATTTATTGCCTTCTGAATTTTCTAGAATGTAATCTCACCTAAAACATAAATTTAGCCTAATTATATAAATACAAATAGGTATAAATAGAAAGTGAGGTGAAAAAGTGAGGTGCAAGGTGATAATCTGAGGTTTTTTTTTCACTTTGTCAAAAATAAAACCTGACTTTATTAAGAAAAACCTTATTTGATAATTAATAAAAAATCATCAATCTTCATTCCATTTTCAAAGATAACGAGGTTTTTTGAGCGTCCAAAGATCATGGTGAGCTCTAGACTCTTTATCTCCTTTTTCTCCTGGTTCTTGTTATCATTCTTCAAATTTGATGGCTGGACGATATCCATAATTCAAATTGGAAAGAAATTTTTGAATTTCAACTTCTTAGTATTTTTGTCAAGAGATAAACAGAAAGCATAAAATACCATTTATTTCCAAAAGTAAAATCTATAAATTATATAACTTTCTTGTCTGTACCTAACATCTCTAGTAATTAAATAAATCTATATATACCAATAGGCGTTCATATAATGTAAGTTGTATGGATTGCCGAGTCCGAGGACTCAAATAATAATAATAATATAATAATAAACAGAAAGTATAAATATAGTTCAATTTGAATCAAGTAGCTTTATTTAAAAATGAGGGCTGGAGCTGTTTTTACTTTTTTGAAACATAAAAATAGGAAAATGAAGGCTTTAAAAATGTTTTACGGTAAAATCTTCTTATTAAGGTTCTCTTTGCTAAACTGAGGTTTTATTTTTAATAAAGTAAGGTTTTTAAAAAAAACCTCAAATTATCACCTCGCACCTATTTTTCTCACCTCATAATATCGGGCCCCATACAAATAATCCCCTTTCTGACCGTTCCAGAACCACTTGCTCTTATAAAGTGGTTAAATCAAGAAGTTCTAAAGGTCAAGAAGTTGGGGAAACAGAAAGGATTAAGGTTTAGGAGGATTGAGACTCTGAGATATTATGGGATATATTGTAAAAAGATTATCGGCTCCATTCATAGAATTGTTTATGGAAGAATGGAGGTTGAATAAGTATAATTATGAATCTTAAAATAATGATGAGAATATGATAAGATTAGATATATTATGAATAAATATATAAACTGAGTGTCCAGTATATGATACATTGAAGTAAGGAAATGCCTTTCAAAAAAAAAAAAATCCCCTTTCTGAATTCCGCACATTGAGATCTTTCTAAATGAAATCAGTTAAGATTTTTTGAGAAATAAATTTCAGATAAAGTTGAAAAAAAAAAATGAAAAGCAACTCCAAAAAATAATTTTTAAAAAGGAAATCGACTTTGTTTATTGTAAACCAGAAGGAGATGTGCAAAATCTCTAAATGAGTCATTTTTATCATTTCTTTTCCTTGAAAGAATTTCCTCAGTTTGGCAAAAATCAAAATTGATATATTTTACTTTTCCCATAAATATCACTCTTATGAACATTCTTTTTCAATCCAGTGCTTTCCTCAAATTTTGTGAGATCTGCCCTTCGTTTCAATTTGTCAAAAAATTTTTCTCAAACCTTTTTCCCCTTAAACCACTAGTTCTCAAAAAATTTTGAAAGGGAAAAACCCTTCAAGGGAGGAAATTTCAAATCAAATGTCTCTCTCTGAAACATCTCATTTAGAGTAATTTATGGTCTTTCTGGCCTCTCTTTAAATTTTTTCAATACCAAAAAATAAAACGGAATAGCTTTGAATCTCTTGGAAAAATTTCGGTTATTCAACCATGTCAAAGATGGAGGCTACATAAAAGGTGCTAAAGTTTATAGAATTTAAGAGAAGGGAGCTTCAACACTGAAGATTTCCTTCGAAAAGAATTTCTCTCTCCCTTATTAAAAACCTTTCAAAAGAGTCACAGCTGGAAAATAAATTTTTTTAAATTATTCAAATAAAGCCATTTTAAAAATAGAAATAAAATATAAAACCCCCCACGTTATAAAATCTCCAGATGAGTTTCATAAACAAACTGACCCCCCATCATCAAAGACTTCGACAAACCTCAAGTGGCATTGTTTTATCTCACAAACCTTGAGCTTTGTCAGGTTCACTCATTCCCAAAAACATTATGTTCACTCATGTTCACTCTACGAAAACCGAGAATGTCGTTAGTGTCTCAATTACTTTGAATTTTTTCCCAATAAACTCTTAACTATCATTTTAAACAATCGAAGGAGAAAAACTCAGAAAGAATTTTCATTCTTCATTTCAACCCAGTTTGTCAAAACAAATGCTTTATAAAACCAAGTATCCGACTTTCTTTGATAAAGAAATCAAAACAGTCCTTCTGGTCGAGAAAGTTGAAACGCCAAGAAATAAAATTCAGATTTGATTGAATCATTAGAAATTTTATTTATTACATGATTTATAACTAACTATTAAACATGTGGAAAGAGCGTAATAGAGTAATGTTACTCATACCTCATGTTCAGTTCCCCCATCGGATTCAAAATCCTCTAATTTTCCACTATACAGTTTCTTCTCTCAAATCCCCTCCTTCTGAAAGATAGATAGATAGAGATATCGATCAATTCAACATATGACAAAGACTTTGTCAAAAAAATTTTACCAGATCGACATGAACATCGAACTTAGTATTTCATAAAGCACTACACTTCTCGTCCAAAACAAGGTTAGATTTACTTTTTGTTCCTCAAAACGACGAGCGAGGTTTTTCGACTTCAAGAGCGCTGATTTCTCGCCTCAATTTAAAAGTCCCTTGTCATAAAATCTTGTTTCAAAAAATAATTAAAGGCAAGCGGTTTTTAAGGAAAATTTTCGGAGTTATGAGACATCTCCTTTGAAAAGCTTTTCTGCTAAAACAAAAAACCAACTTTACTATATCGACTCGGCAACCTCAGGACTTTTCTGGTCTTTTGAAAACATAAATAGAAACCAAGCGTTGGGGATTTCAATTCAAGGGTGAGAGTTTAATTCCAGGATCAACAGATTTTTTTATTGGTGAATTAAAAATTTGACTTAATATTTTTTTCCCCTTGAATTGAATTGTATTAAAATATTCGACCTTAGAAACAGATGAATCAGGCTTGCTTGGAACTTGAAGCTCTCGCCTGGCATCTCATCTTCTCTAAAGCCTGTCCTCGAACTCAAATGAAATTCATTCAAATCGATGAAAAAGGTGAGACACCTTTAAGTGAACTTCATCCGAACTTTGAGACTCTCTTGTAGGAAAAGAACCATTTGATCTGACATTTTGCTTGGTCTGAAAATTCAAAGTTGAGTTCTATTCCCTCACTACCTAAGTTCAAAGAAATCAATAATAAGGGAGTTGTCGAGAATTCTGTTGAAAGTTAGCTCGCTCAAGTTTAATTAAAATAAATAATTTTTAATTTGTTTAAAACCATTTATCTTAAACATTTTATGGTCAGACGAGATTTTCAACTTATACTTTGCCTCAACGTTTTTCCTTTTTCAAAGAATGAAACTCAAACCACCAAAAAACTACTTCTTTAGCCTGCCTTTTGACCACGATTTACACAAATTCTCTCGTCGCTCAGAAGCGGATCATTTTCTTTTCAAGGAAAGCGTCATCAGAGTCTCCTTTCTCCTCTAGAAATTCGTTTTCTCAGTTCTCTCACAGTCAAAATTAAAGGGATTACTTCCTTTGAAGGTACAACTCCTCTTCAAATTGCTTTGTTTTCTTAAAAAATATCATTAATTTTAATATTTAAAATTTTTGAATCGTTAAAATTAGATGAGTTTTCACCCTTGAAATTTTAATACTAATTTATAAAGCCTTTTCCCAAATATATATAAATAGAGATAACTGAAAATATCCGGCTATATTTGAGCAATTCAAAAACGAGAGATATAATTACAAAAAGTTTTTTTTTTTCAAAATACAAATTCCTAATTCCTCAACTCTGATGTTGAAATCAGATCTTTTATTCATCACAGCAGGAGTCTTTGTCCTATTTGGCTTGTTTACCATCTTTCATGGCATGTTTTTGACTTCTGAGTCACTTCCCAACAATAGTGATTTGAGCCTTCTTGATGACAGCCCTCAATGGTTTGAGCGCAAATCAAAAGTTATCATGCTCGTCATTGATGGTCTTCGTTACGACTATCTCTTTAAAGACGACGAAATTCCTCAAAAGGAACTCTACAAACTAGAAAAATTCCGCCTTTTCCATGAACTGTTTGAAAACTCTCCAGAAAATATAGTTGTCTGCAAGACATTTGCTGATACTCCAACTTCAACTGTTCAAAAAATCCCGTCAATTGTCACTGGAACCATGGCTCCAAAAGTCAACGTTATCATGGCCTTTGGCGCTGTTCCTATCAAAGAAGACAATCTTCTGAGACAAGCTCATCTTGCAGGCCAGAAACCTTATTTTTCAGGGGATAGTCTCTGGAATGGTTACTTTCCTAATGACCTGATTGATACCACTGAAACCAGAGATTTTGATATCAAGAACCCCAATGTTGACGATGCTACTGTTGAATTTATTGAAAATGTTATCAAGAAGAAGAAGGACTGGAACTTGATCGTTGGCCATCTCCTTGCTGTTGATCACATGGGACATGCTTATGGCCTAGGGGATCCAAGAATGGAAGAAGGCATAAAGGGTATGGATAAACGTTTGAGAAATGTGATTAAATTAATGGACGATGAGACCACACTAATGATTGTTGGAGATCATGGTATGGATTTTTCTGGAGAACATGGACATGACAGCCCTGGAGAGACCAATACTGTTATTGTTGGTTACAATAAAAAAGGCTTCCAGAAATATAAACAAAATAATCTCTCCGAAATCATGAGATCTATTAATGAGACCACAAAACTTGTTAAACAAGAAGATTTCACCCCAACAATCTCCATGCTTATGGGTTTGCCAATTCCCTTTAGTAATATGGGCCAGATCCTTAGTGATATGTATCCTGTTGAAAGCTTCCTTCAACTTGAAAGCTGCCCAGAATCTTCCTTTGAAGTGCAATTGTTGCGTGATAATTATCTCAATACTCTCCAAATTAGAAAGTACTTTAAAGAGAATCAACACCAGAATCACTTGTTCAAGGTTGACGATTTACACTACATCAAAAAATTGTTCCAAGAAATTGAATCTGATTACCAAGAGGTCCAGGAAGTAATTAAAAATCCCGAGAAGTGCTCTGAAATTCATGATTTGGCCGTCAGAACCATCAAAAAATGTCAATTCTTCTCCACAGAGGTCTACAGAGTTACAAGAAATACAGGCTCTTATAATGTAGTGATCACCCTTCTGGGAATCTTTAGTATTATCCTCGTCGCAGCCTGCTATATGCTTATTACTCAATATATCTATAACCACGGACAACAAGAAAAACAACTTGAAATCACCTTTAAAAACCTCTCTTCAAGTCTCAAGAGCCTCACTCCTCTTGGAGTCATTCTTCCAATTGTTACCGCAGCAGCTTGGTATCTCGGACTAAAGAGAGGAGTTTATGGATTTGTCGCTGCCTTCCTCACTATCGTCCTCTGGTTCATTGGATCACTTTCCATCTCCCTCATCAAGAACCAAGATCCTATCTCTGAAAATGTTACCTCCCCGACCGATAAAGAGAAGATTATTGCCAAGTCAAACGTTCCACAAGGAGGAGATGCTCAAACAATTTCAATAAATGCTTTGGCAACCAAAAAAGAAGACACTAGTATTGCTGATCCAGAAGATTTGCCTCCCACCACATCTGGAACCATTAAAAGGCTCAGCAAACAAGATGAAACTCCTTTATTCACCAACCCAAATGAAACCACTCCTTTCCTCCCTTCAAGAGTTCTCTTCCTTTTGCAAGATTACAAGTACACCATCATCTTGGCCTTGATCTTCGGCTACGCTATTTATCTGATCCATATCAAAAACTTCTTGGTCCTTTCCCTTCGTTACTGGAAACCATTGGGACCTTACATCGCTATTCTTGCAATCGGATATCGTCTTGGCACTATCTTTAGAAATAAGCTGCCTTATATCATGACTTTCACTGTCATTTTATGTGGATTCCTTCGTTTCGAACACGTTAAGTTAGTCCGTGAAGAAATTAGAACGCCTTTAGGACTTCTTCTTGCTGGTGACTGGGTTTATGGTGAAGTCTATTACATTGTTAAAGGACTCAAAACCAATCGAGCATGGGGCCTAGCTCACTTCATCAGCTTTGGTCTTGTTGCCCTTTTCAATTCTGTCGATACCGAAGGTTTCTGGGTTGAAATCGCACTCCCAAGACTTGTCTGGGCAATGCTTCTCGGAACCCTCATTTTGAGAAAAGTCTTTAAAGTTGAGCCAGAAGTCTGGAAACGTAATGCTCAAGTGTGCCTTGTCATCTTATTATTCCTCTTCAGAAGAAAGAGAGAAATTCTCCCATTGGCTATAGTTTTGGTTCTGATGAGATTCACTACACAATTATTCAATAAAAAGGCTGACAAGAAGAATTATCTCTTGCCAGTAGTGCTCGCCTTCGAAGCCTATGTTGGATTATTTGCTTTGCAGCTAACTGACGTCTTGGTCCCTTTCAATTTTGCTGTGGCTTTCATTGGATTAAATAACTTTAATATGGTCTTTTCACCTCTCATCTACTTGTTGAATTATCTGAGCACTTTTATTCTTGCACAGATTCACCTTTCACATCATCAACAACATCTTGATTCTGAAGTAGATGGAACTAAGCATATTGAACTCCAAGACGCTGACGAACAAGTTTCTGAAGAAAACAAGTCAAATTTCCTCTCAATTGGTCATGTAAAGATCATGAAGAAAAGAAATATTATGCTATACCTTCCGTTTTTCAACCTGGTAATGATCAGTGCAGCCACCAGACTTTTTGTCTTCCGTGAATTTGAATTCTATCTAGTCTTTGAAAAGTTCTTCTTGGATGCCCTCTTGTATCTATTCGCCATCGGAGTTGGTTATTTCATGTTATAGTTGGAAAGATTTTTTTCAATCCTCCTCAGTCGATAAATAAATTGTATAAAAGAAGTTTTTTGTAGCCCTTCTGTGCATTATTTACCTTTGAATAAATGTAATAATGTCTATGGATTTGAAATAAAGAAAATTGTTATTTCTTCTCAACAAAGTGATAATTTTTTCAAAGCATGAAAAAATCAATTTAAGATGATAAGTTGAGTCCTCAACCTCTCAAAACTTTTTCCCCAAAAAAGATCACCCACTAAGCTGATTTAAATTTCTTCAAGAAGAGCCTGTTATCAATTCGATTAGTAGGGCTAACCAAAAGGATAAATTTTTATGTAACTGTCTGTCTTATTTTAAATTTTTATTAAAGCCTCGATCCAATCTTTTATTTGACCTTCGCTGACGAAATTCAATGCCAAGTTGGCCGCTAAAACAAGAAAGAAGACTTTTTTTTGCGATTGGTAGTGACGCTCTTTTTATTCATGAAAAAAAAATACTGTAAATATAACTCATACTGAATTGTCAATTTAACCACCTTTTCACCCTCTTCAAAATTCTTCTCTATCAAATAAAATTTGACCCCCTCTTTTTCTCAAAAGCAAACTTTACTCTATCTCTTCAAACTTTCAATTTTAAAACCAACAAACGGATCTCAAGGTCAGACTTCAATAATCAAGTACAAGAGTACATTCATAAAATAAAAAAGAATAAATTCAAGCTTTTTCTTTGAAGCTTCTCGAGTTGAATTCGATCAGTTAAGAAAACAAAGTCCAGAAGGGCTTTCTCAGAATGAGTTTTTTCAAGGTTTCAATCACATTTAAATATTTTAATTTCTTGACTGAATCTTACCTTGAATTGAATTAAAATATTTGCACGTAAAAAACGAAAATTTTTCAACAAGTCCTTTTTTCAAACATCTTTTAAACCTGAGAACTGAGAACCGCCCTTCGTGTCAAACTGGTCCTCTCTATTATTCTCAACCTCTTTCCAAAAATTTTCGGTTGTTGTTGTTCTAAAGATGTTGCCTATTTCTCCTTTCAAAAATATTGCCTTTTCAACTTCAATATCGAGATTTTACCATAAACCAAACGAGAGGCTTCTCTCACAATCACAATCACAGTTTTTCATAACTGAAAAAGAAAGTTCAATCTGAGAAATTTAAAATGGCTTATTGATCTGATTTCAAAGTAAAACTTTTCATTAAATTTTAATTCAAGTTTTTAAGGATACAGACCAAATTGAATTAAACAGTTTATGACAAGTTCGAGCATTCTCCCTCCAATTCAAAAACTTTTGAATCTCACTCCTTCCTGTAATTCAACGCTTTTCTTTGTGAAAAACTCTGCTCAAATCAGACGTCAAAGATCTCAAGTGCATTCAACTCACTCCCTTCGACTCTATATTTAAACCTACTGGATCACCCAGTGATCACCGCAAATTCATTTGGAAATCAACAATGATCTTTGCAAGTCATCATACAAATCAGATCTTTAGACCCCGACCCTGAATGAAAACAGTTTCTCAGTTCAATATGACTCCTCAGTTTCCCTGGTTAACTCAGTTTAGTTTTTGAATTATAAATTTGATTAATCAGTTTTCAACCCTCTCATTAAAATTAATTTCAAAACACACTGTTTTTTAAGGTTATTTCAGTTAAACTTTTTTAACAACAACTCCTTTCGATATTTTTCGAGATCTCGTTCAAAAGTATAATTAAATAAACAATTTTTTTAGTTTAAGATCATCAATCAAACTACTTCAGCCTCAAAAAATGCTCAAATCAGACGCTTTATTTCTCACAACAATCTTATTTGTCCTCTTGAGCTTATTCACCTTCTTTCATGGAATGTTCCTGACCACCTCCCCACTCCCTGATATAAGTGATAAAAACCCTATTGACGAGTCCACGAAATGGTTTGAACCCAAATCCAAAGTCATCATGCTCGTTTTTGATGGTCTTCGTTTTGATTACCTCTTTGAAGACCCCAGCATTCCTGAAAAGCAAAGTTTCAAACAAGAAAAGTCTCATGTTTTCCCTGAAATTCTCGCAAAATCTCCCGAAAAGGTCGTTATTTGCAGAGCTTATGCTGACACTCCAACCTTAACCGTCCAAAGAGTCCCCTCTCTTGTGACTGGAAGTCTTCCTCCAAAAGCCAACACTCTCCTCGCCTTTGGTGCTCTTCCTTTACACGAAGACAGTGTCATCAAACAAGCTCACCTTGCTGGACGTAAACCTTATTTTTCAGGAGATCCTCTTTGGAACGAATTCTTCCCTGAAGATCTTATTACAACCACTGAAACTAGAAGCTTTGATATTAAAGATGAAAGACCTGATGATGAAAGTATAGGATTTCTTCAATCAACCATCAAGAAGGACGACTTCAACCTTGTCATTGCTCATTTGATGTCAGTTGATCACGTCAGTCATGCTCACGGACTGGCAAGTCCTAAAATGTCTGAAGCCATTAAAGTTATGGATAAAGTTATTCTTGACGTTATGGACCTCATGGATGATGAAACTACATTATTCGTTATGGGAGATCACGGTGTTGATTTCGCTGGAGAACATGGCCATGGAAGTCCTGGAGAAACCAATACAGTTATTATTGGTTATCACAAAAAGGGATTCCAAAAATATAAACAACATAATCTCTCAGAAATCATGAAGTCTGTCAATGAAACTGATAAACAAGTTAAACAAGAGGATTTTGTTCCTACACTTTCTATGCTTCTTGGTTTACCTATTCCATTTAGCAACATGGGATCGATCATCTCTGATATGTATCCTGCTACTTCTTATCCTCAATCATCAACATGCCCAGACTCCTCTTTTGAAATCCAAATGTTGCATGATAATTATCTCAACGCTCTCCAAATTTACAAATATGTTGTCAAATTTCAAAAAGAGTATAGCGTTTATAAAACAGATCAATTCCATTATGTCAAGCAACTCTTGGACGAAATTCAAGCAGACTACCAAAATGTTCAACAAAATCTAGACAAGTGCTCCCAAATCCATAGTATGGTTGTTAGTCTTGTCAAAAAATGCCAAAACTTCTCTTCTGAAGTTTACAGAATCACCAGAGGCGCAGGAACCTGGAATGATCCAGTCAGTCTTCTTGGAATCTTCACTCTTGTCCTCATTGTAGTTTGCTATATGCTCCTCATTCAATATGTCTACAACTATGGCCAACAGGAAGAGCATCTTTTTGCTAATCTCAAGGAATTCTGCTTAATCCTCAAAAGTCTCGTTCCTCTTGGAGTCCTTCTCCCAATTTTCTCAACAACTGCTTGGTATTTGGGATATAAAAAAGGAATCTGGGCTTTTGTTGGTGCTTTCCTTGGCGTGATCTTCTGGTTCATTGGAGCTCTCTCCATCTTCCTCTTGAAAAACAAAGAATATAAACAAATCAATTCTGATAAAGAACTTGATGCCTTTCCTTCAACCAAAGACAGAAATGTTCAAGTGATTTCAATTTCTGCATACAAAGCAGATGATTCTTCATCCAAAAAGGATGAAAGTGGAATTGATGATCCGGAAGATATGCTTGCCACTGAACAAGCTAGAAGTCTGCAAAAACACCAAGATGAATCTCCATTATTCAGCCACGGAGGTCAAATCAAACCATTCCTCTCCTCATCATCTCTTTTCCTCTTCCAAAATGTCAAATATGCTCTTTGCCTCGTTGCAATCTTCGGTGTGCTCCTTTATTTAATCCATGTCAAGAACTTCCTTGTTCTCAATGTCCGCTATGCCAGACCTGCATCACCTTTCATTGCAGTTCTCCTCGTTGGCTATCGTCTCGGCACAATTTTCAGAGGAAAAATGACTCCAATCATGGTCCTCACTTCTCTGATTTGTGTCATCTTGAAGTTCCAAGGATTCACTTTGATGCTTACAAACTTCAGAGTTGCCTTGGGATTCCTTATTGCTGCTGACTGGGTCTGGCATGAAGTTGACTTCATTGTTAAAGGAATGAACACTCATAAAGCATGGGGTTATGCCCATTTTGCCAGTTTCGGACTTGTCGTGCTTTATAACTGCGTGAGAAGTCACGAAGGATTCTGGGTTGATATTGCATTACCAAGAACCATCTATGCTTTAGTTTTCGGAATTATTATCGCAAGAAAAGCTATCAAAGTCGAACCAGAAGTGTTCAAGCGTAATGTGCAATTGTCAATTGTTATATTATTGTTCTTGATCAGAATCAAAAGAGAAATTATTGGCTTGGCTTTGTTCCTCGTTCTTGTGAAATTGATCTCACAAGTCTTCCTCAAAGCTGATAAGAAGAATTACTTGTATCCAATTGCAATTGCTATGGCAAGTTATGTGGGATTATTTACCTTGGAATTCACTGATTTCTTTATTCCTTTCAACTTCACTGTGGCTTTCATTGGATTAAGTAAATTCAACATTATCCTTTCCCCACTCCTCTTCTTGATCAGCTATCTCAGCACATTTATTGTTGGATTCATTGAAATGTCTCATTACCATCAAACTCTTGATTCAAGCGTTGGCCAAAGCCAAAGTAGCCCAAGAAAGCTTGCAGAATCTGAAAACTATGAAAAAGATCCAAGCCCCTTGACAATCGGCCATGTCAAGATCATGAAGAAAAGAGATATCCTTCTATATGTTGCCTACTTCAATGTGGTAATGATAAGCGCATGCGTTAGACTCTTTGTTATGAGAGAATCTCATTTCAACGTTGTCCTTGAAAAGTTCTTGCTTGATGCCCTTTTTTACCTTGTAGCTATTGGAGTTGGATATTTCATGTTTTAATCTTTTAAGGAAGTAGTTTGTATAAAAGAAAATTTTTTTATAATACTTGGCTTTTGTTCAATAAACCCAGAATCACAGAGGGAAACAGAAATTTAAATACAATTTAACAGAATGTTTTATATTGTTCGTACCTTGAAACAAAGGCCTTGAAATTCAATCTCTCAAAAAGCATGTTTTTATTTGAAAAGGAGCATGAAACGACGAAAGATTTTCCTGAAGTCGAAGAGATCCACCTTCCCTGAAATTTGTTATTTTTGGAAAGAGAAAAAAATCATTTCATAAAACGGTGATTTTTTTCACATTTGAACATTCACCTAAAAATATCAAAATGACAATTTTCTTAGTTGGATGAAAGTATTGCCACACCCAGTGGCGTGAAACTTTGAAAATATAAATACATATTTCTGCTTCATTGAAATTCCAAGAAAAATTATTTCTCAACTGAATTCGACTGATTTTTCAGAAAGAGTCAATTTATCACTTGAGATTCATCAGCTCAATTTTAAATTCAATTCTAAAATAGAGTACTTCTAAGTTTTCTCTCCTGTTTTCCCAAACTCTAATTGCAAGAGAGTTTCTCATCAGCTTTGATCTTACCTATTTTCTGTGATTCTCTAATCAGTATCATTGACGAAAGAATGTGCCAGCTCAAAATGTATTTGCAAATCACTTTCTAAATTTGTTCAAACCTCATTGAATTTGAAGTTTCCATAAACCACACTCCTTTTTAAAGAAAATAATAAAAAAACAATAGAACCTCCAAAAGAAGTAATCGAACAATAAACCTCAGAGAGATTTCAACTAAAAACTCACTTGAAGGATGCTCCCTTAAATTTTGGAAGAAAAACCCTCTTCAAATCAGGAAAAATCCTCTTTGCTATTTGCCTGGATTGGAGCAACAGAAAGTTTTAAAATCATAGCTTGTCTACAAACTTGTCTAAAAGGCAATTTCTTCAAATTTATCCTTACCCAAACGAAGAGAAAGTTCCTATTGCAGAAAAATAGAATATCTATCGCGGAAAAGTAATTAATTTTATCCTTTGGTATAACGATCATCCTAAAAATATCCCTCTTTATTCATCCGCATTAACTGACCTTCCTGTCTCTCGGGTTATCGGACTTTCTTCTGTATTTCTCCATGATACTCTCTCTCAATACACTTGTCTCTCAAATTATTTCAATTGCATCTTAAAATTTCTTCAATAATGTCTGCACTATTTAAACGGTTAAACCGCATCAATTTATTGATTGATTTCAACCCATCTAGACAAATAACCCTCTTTAATCTCTTTTTCCTCATCAGAGATCTTCAAAGCTCAAATACCGCAAAGCAAAAACCTTAAGGAGAGCTGATGATTATTCCTCTCAGAAAAATTCAAGGCAAACAGAATCTCTCAAGTTTCCCTCAGAGAGAAACTTCTTTGTTCCTTGGAGTAAAATGTTTTAAGTCAACCATTTTAATCCAAGGCAAAACTTTTTTTTCTTGCCTACTTTCAATTCAGTTATTACCTTCGTTATCAGATTTGTTCAATTCATATAAATACCGGTAATCTTACCCACTCACAAAAAATAATTCTAATAAAAAATCCCGGCAATTGCTCACTCATCCCACTTTCTTCAAAGTATGCAGCCCACCCAAGACTCACCCCAACACTCTAGCAACCCTCCGTTTAATACACAAATAGAGCAACCTTACGAAGAAATCGTCAAAGGTCGAGCCAGACTATTCAAGTGCCTTGCTCCTCTATGTGGTAAAATCTTCAAGTTTCGTTCTGAAATCAAACGTCATATTGCAATCCATTCAAATCAAAGGCCTTATTCTTGTTCATTCCTTGAATGCACCAAATCATTCAAAAGACCTGATGCTCTTGCGCACCATTTACAGCTTCATATTTCAACTTCTCCTTTCCCTTGCCCTTTCAAAAGCTGTGATGCAACATACAATACAAAGGCAGCTTTGGATTATCATTTACTCAAGCATGGAGAAAAGAATTTTGTGTGCAGTTTTTCTGGTTGTAATAAGGCTTTTCGAACCTATTCTCAAGTTCAAAATCATGAAAAAACTCGCTTGAATTCTCAAACTGATTCTTCAAGAGAAGATAGCAGAGTTTGATTTTACTTTAGAGGATGTTATATTTCCGAGAATTCCGATTACAATCATGAGACAAGAAGGCCAAGACTTCGAAATCTCACGGTTCCTTTCATTTCATACTCCAAATCCTGAAGGAACCTTTAATCTTACTGAAATAGAACTTAAAATCTATGATCCTTTAATTTCTGGTAAGACACAAAATGAGAATATTGTGGCCTTCCCAGACTCAAATCCTTCTCTGAATTTGCCGAAAATTGAAAAAATGCAAGAATTTCCTCAAGGTCTACCATTTGAGGAAATGTTGAAAGCTTTTATTGCCGAAAATGATAATTAAAAAAGAGACTCGAAGACCTAGTTCAAAGGCAAAATCAAGAAGGACCTGAATAAATAAAATGTTAAATTTTGTCTCTGTTTCAACATTTGTAATTTTGAAATTTTTGCATTCAGACCTTGTATTGTATCGAAGAAAAATTTATTATTTAAATTATGAACTCAATCTTATTAATTTAAACTACAATTTTGATGCTTTAAAAAATTAGATAGTAGCAAACAATAAAAGGATCAAAATAACAGTTTTGAGGTTCGAAGGAGAAAAATATTCATAACAAAATCAAAAGGCCTTCTCTGATAATAATAATAATAATATTTGTATCCTCAGATACGGCAAGCGGAGGGGAGGAGTCTCCACTGCTTTATAAATACATAAGGACAAAACCGTACAACGTAAAACCTTACATGTGAGGTCATAGT
>Ga0182738_1003165_pt1 | contig 19011 bp, 20 predicted proteins | sample eDN5th30CBELigMG_FD_128876 | JGI IMG/M metagenome (GOLD analysis project Ga0182738, IMG submission 128876) | Enriched Miracle-Growth compost microbial communities from Emeryville, California, USA - eDNA 5th pass 30_C BE-Lig MG (version 2)... ... | reverse complement strand
TCCTTGTTGACGACCCAAGGCTCGCCGGGATCGAAAAGCAGCAGATCGGCGATGGCTCCCTTGGTGAGCCGTCCGCTATGCAACCCAAGCAGCCGCGCGGGATTGATCGTCAGCGATCGGAGCATCGCGGTGAGGGTGACATCGCCCGAGTGCACTAGCCGCAGCGCAGCGGCGAGCAGCGTTTCGAGACCGACGGCGCCATCAGCCGCCTCCGCAAACGGGCGCCGCTTGGTATCGGCGTCTTGCGGATCGTGGCTGGATACGATCACGTCGATGTCGCCGTTGGCCAACGCCTGCACCATCGCCATGCGATCTTCCTCGCGCCGCAGGGGCGGCCGGACTTTGAAGAACGTGCGGTAGGGACCGATATCGTTTTCGTTCAGCGTCAGATGATTGATCGAGACGCCGCACGTCACGGGAAGTTTTTTCTCCTTCGCCGCCTTCACCACATCTAGGCTTTCCCGGCAGCTGATCGTCGCAGCGTGATAGCGGCCGCCGGTCATTTCGACGAGGCGCACGTCGCGTTCGAGCATGATCGTCTCGGCGATCTTCGAGACGCCGGAAAGGCCGAGCCGAGACGCAACCTCGCCCGAATTCATGGAGCCGCTGCCCGAGAGGTACGGATCCTCGGTATGGTGCACGACGAGGGCGTTGAAGTCCTTCGCGTAGCTCAAGACGTTACGCATGACGCGCGTGTTGACGATGCTCGATTTGCCGTTCGAGAAAGCGATGGCCCCGGCGCGTTTCAGAAGACCGATCTCGGTCATCTCTTCGCCTTTGAGACCTTTCGTGATCGCCGCCATCGTGTGCACGTGGACAAGAGCATTGTCGCGGGCCCGGCGCTGGATGAAATCGACGAGCGAAACCTGATCGATGACCGGGTTGGTATCGGGCATGACGACGATTGTGGTGACGCCGCCTGCCGCCGCCGCGTGACTGGCGGTTTTCAGCGTTTCGCGATGTTCGTATCCGGGTTCTCCGGTAAAAACCTGCACGTCGATCAGGCCGGGGGACAGGATGTGGCCTTTGCAGTCGACGACGGTCGTGCCTTCCGGAGCATTGCGGCGAAGATGGCTGCCGAGATCGGCGATAAGACCGTCCTTGACGAGCAATCCCCCCGGCTCGTCCCTGTTGGAGGCCGGATCGACCAGGCGGGCGTTGATGAAGACGGTCGCTTTGCCGACGCTCTTGGGCTTCTCGATGACCTTGCTCATCAGGCGGCATCCTCGAAGCTCGGCAGATGCGCCGACAGCGCCTCGAGGACGGCCATGCGCACGGCGACGCCCATTTCGACCTGTTCGCGAATGACGCTGCGCGTATCGTCGGCGACAGTCGAGGCAATCTCGACGCCGCGATTCATCGGCCCGGGATGCATGACGAGAGCATCGGGTTTAGCACGAGCGAGCTTTTCCTGATCGAGGCCGAAGAAGTGGAAGAATTCCCGGCTTGAGGGAACGTAGGATGCTTCCATGCGCTCCCGCTGCAATCGGAGCATCATCACAACGTCAACGCCTTCGAGCCCCTTCCACATATCCGTGAAGACTTCGCCGCCGAGCCTGTCCGGCGACGATGGCAGCAGCGTCGATGGTGCGATGAGGCGCACGCGAGCACCGAGGGCGTTCAGGACATTGATATTCGAGCGGGCCACCCGCGAATGAAGAATGTCGCCGCAGATCGCGACCGTCAGGCCGGCAACGCGGCCCTTGGCGCGACGGATCGTGAGGGCATCGAGCAGCGCCTGCGTCGGATGCTGGTGCGCGCCGTCTCCGGCGTTGATGACCGAACAATCGACCTTTTGCGAAAGCAGCTCCACGGCGCCGGCCGCATGGTGACGGACCACGATCATGTCGGGACGCATGGCGTTCAGCGTCACCGCCGTGTCGATGAGTGTTTCGCCTTTATTCACCGAGGACGTCGCGACATTCATGTTCATGACGTCGGCGCTCAGACGCTTCCCGGCCATTTCAAACGAGGCCTGGGTGCGTGTGGAGGATTCGAAAAACAGGTTGATCAGCGTGCGCCCGGCCAGGACGTCGCGCTTTTTCCCATTTCGCCGGATGTGATCGGCGGCCTTGTCGGCAAGATCGAGGAGAAAATTGATCTCATTCGCCGACAAACCTTCGCAGGTCAGCAAATGGCGGCGCGGAAAATTCTTCAGCGCGTTCGAGTTCGATTTCGAGGTCATTAAAGCGGTTTCTATAGGCGGAGTCTGAGGCACCCGCAAGCACGCTTCGAGATTAGCTTAATAGTGTGTGGAAGTTGCCGAGCGGATGGGCAGCGTGGGCACGTCTTTTCACCGGCGCTGGCCGAGGCGGTCAAGGGCGCTTTGCAAAATAATTGTGGCTGCGAGCTTATCGATCACTTCGCCCCGGCGTTTGCGCGATTGGTCGGCGCCGATCAGCATCCTCTCAGCCTCGGCGGTCGTCAGCCGTTCGTCCCAGAGCAGGATCGGCAGGGGGCTCAGCTTATTGAGATTGCGAGCCAAAGCCCGCGTCGCCTGGGCCCGTGGTCCTTCCAACCCATCGAGATTGCGTGGCAGCCCGAGAACAAGCCCGACGACGCCATGCTCTGCCACATGCGAGAGAAGCCGGGCGGCGTCGGCGGTGAACTTTGTCCGTTTGATCGTTTCGAGCGGCGAGGCAATCATGCGGCCGACGTCAGAAAGCGCCAATCCGAGCGTCTTTGTCCCGCCGTCGATGCCGATCAGGCGGCCCGAAGGGGGGATGGCGCCGACGAAGTGCTCGGGGTGTTCCAGGGTGTGCCCCGGTAGGCCAGAGGAGGCGGGTTGGCTCATGTACGGTTGTCGTCGGTCCGGGATTGATGCAATCGCTAGCCAGTAGCAGCATCGCGCCACATTTGACACCGCAAAAGCCCATTGATGCAGGCACTTGTGCGGCGGAGAGACCCGGTAGAAGGTGCGCTGCGCTGGTTGCGTTTGGGCCATAGGGCCGGTTAAGAGAGCATCACAGAACCTTCTCCGAACCTTCGAAGGGATTATCAATGCAGGTCGACGAAGCGACCGTTCGCCGTATCGCGCGCCTTGCCCGGCTCAGGATCAGCGACGCCGAGGCCAAGGGCCTCGAGAAAGAGCTGTCCGGCATCCTCGACTGGGTGAAGCAACTCGATGAGGTCGACACTGCAGCCGTCGAGCCGATGACGCGCGTCGTGGCTCAAGAGATGAAGATGCGCGACGACGTCGTGACCGACGGCAATATCGCCGATGCGGTCACCGCCAATGCGCCGCTGACGGAAGATCATTACTTCGTCGTGCCGAAGGTCGTGGAATAGTCATGGGCCGCGCCTTGTTCATAGCGCTGGGTCTTGGCTTGGCAACGGCTCTGCAAGCAGCTGAGGCCAAAGTCGAAGCCAAGTTCGTGGGCGAAGGGATCTATTCGCCCGCCAATGGCTGCAAGAAGCTCGAAGCCATCGAGAACGGCAAGGCGGCGCCCAACATTTCGACCTTCCCGCTGACGTTGACGCGCAAGGGAACACGCAGTTGGGAAGGCGGCTGCGAATTCGGCACGGTCCGCGAGATGAAGCCGAATACCTATGAATCGAAGATGCAATGCTCGGAAGGCGCCGAGGAATACGAGGAAGCCGTAACGTTTACCCGGATCGACGCCGATCATATTAATGTCGCGAGCGGGAACGAGGCCCTCGTCTATCAGCGCTGCAAAGGCCTGAAAGGAACAGTTGACCGGTGACGGACCTAACCACGTTGACGATGGCCGAAGCGCGCGACGGCCTGAAAAAGAAATCCTTCTCTGCACTTGAGCTGACCGACGCCTTCCTGGCAGCGATTGAGGCTGCGAACCCGGACCTCAACGCTTACGTGCTGCAGACTCCGGAACATGCGCGTGCCCAGGCGAAGGAAAGCGACAAGCGTCTTGCGTCAGGCGATGCGCGTCCGCTTGAAGGTCTCCCCATCGGCAACAAGGATCTCTTCTGCACGAACGGCATCCGCACGACGGCGTGCTCGAAGATCCTCGACGATTTCAAGCCGCCCTATGAATCGACCGTTGGCCAGAACCTCTGGGACGCTGGCGCCGTCATGCTCGGCAAGCTGAACAACGACGAGTTTGCGATGGGCTCATCGAACGAGACGAGCGCCTTTGGCAACGTCGTCAGTCCGTGGCGCCGCAAAGCGGCGGATGGAACGCTCATGGCCGACAAGCTTGTGCCGGGCGGATCTTCAGGCGGATCGTCTGCGGCGGTGGCCGCCGATCTTTGTCTCGCCGCGACTGCGACCGACACAGGTGGCTCAATCCGTCAGCCTGCGGCGCTGACCGGCACGGTCGGAATCAAGCCGACCTACGGACGTTGCTCGCGCTGGGGCATCGTTGCGTTCGCATCATCGCTCGATCAGGCCGGTCCCGTTGCCAAGACAGTCCGCGACGCGGCCATGATGCTCGGCACGATGGCAAGTCACGACCCCAAGGACACGACCTCTGTCGATGTACCCGTTCCTGACTACGAAGCGGCGATCGGCAAGGGCGTCAAAGGCCTGCGTGTCGGCGTGCCGAAGGAATACCGCGTCGACGGCATGTCGAAGGAAATCCAAAAGCTCTGGGACGAGGGCATCGCCTGGCTGAAAGCCGCCGGCGCAACGATCCACGACATCTCGCTGCCGCACACCAAGTATGCGCTTCCGGCCTATTACATCGTCGCGCCCGCGGAATGTTCCTCGAACCTCGCTCGCTATGACGGCATGCGCTACGGCCTGCGTGTCAATGGCGACAACCTGATCGATACCTATGAGAAGACGCGAGCCGCGGGCTTCGGTAAGGAAGTCCGCCGCCGTATCCTGATCGGAACATACGTGCTGTCGGCCGGCTATTACGATGCCTATTATTTGAAGGCGCAGAAAGTGCGTACGTTGATCAAGCGCGACTTCGACGACGCCTGGAGCAAGGTCGATGTTGTGCTGACGCCGACGACGCCCTCGCCGGCATTTGCGTTCGGTGAGAAAACCGGCGATCCGTTGGCGATGTACCTCGAGGACATCTTTACGGTCACCGTGAACATGGCCGGCCTCCCCGGCATGTCGGTTCCCGCTGGACTTTCCTCGCAAGGTACGCCGCTCGGCTTACAACTTATCGGCAAGCCGTTTGACGAGGAGACGTTGTTCCGGACGGCGCAGGTGATCGAGGACGCGGCGGGCCGGTTCACGGTCCCTGCCAAGTGGTGGATGAAGGGCTAGAAAATGGATCCGAAACGGCCGTGGGAATGCGCCGACATGACCCAAGTGCGCGACGAGATCGATCGCATCGATGCGGCGCTCGTCGATCTCATCGCGGAGCGCTTCGGATATGTCGACCGCGCTTGGCAGCTCAAGATGACGACACAGGAAGGCGCTGTCGTGCAGTGGCGCATCCAGCAGGTCATTGATCGCGTCAAGGCGCGGGCCACCGACAAGAACATGCCGCCGGAAATGGTGGAATTGGTCGGCGCTCAGTGGCGCAATATGATCGGCTGGTTCATTCAGTTCGAGGAAGAAAAACTGCGCCAAGCGCAGGATACAAACAAAGCCAAGGTTGGAGGCGGCGGTGGACAGTCCTGATTTCGAAACCACCGTGCCGTTGATCGAAGTCTTGCTCTACGGCGTGCTCAACCCGGCGACGATCGTTGTGGCTTTCATGATGGGCCAGCGGGCGAACGATAAGACCAAGCTGATCATCGCTTCGTTTGTCGGCGCAGTTGCCGGCGCCGCGTTGCTCTTCATCGCGACGTTCCTGAGGCTCTGGGACGCGCCGACGCTCGGCAGGTCGATTGCGGGCGTCTTTATCGTTTCACTCGCCGCGGGCTTCGTTTATGCGGGCGCCGGCTATCTGCTGAAGCGCAAGGCCGATTGAAATTTGTCCTGCCGGGCCGTCTCTCGGATGGCAGCGCGCATGGCTGGAGACGACATATGAGTTCGCAAAAGCTCAAAGAGAAACCCAAGGCGACAAACCTCATCTCCGGCGCAACCGGGAATTGGGAGGTCATCATCGGCATGGAGGTTCACGCTCAGATAGCGTCGAATGCTAAGCTATTCTCGGGCTCCTCGACCGCTTTCGGCGCCGATCCCAATAGCCATGTTTCGCTTGTTGACGCCGCCATGCCGGGAATGCTCCCCGTGATCAACAAGGAGTGCGTCGCACAGGCGATCCGCACAGGTCTCGGCCTCAAGGCACAGATCAATTTGAAGAGCGTTTTCGACCGCAAGAACTATTTCTATCCCGATCTCCCGCAAGGCTATCAGATTTCGCAGTACAAACAGCCGATCGTCGGCGAAGGCGAAGTCGAGATCGATGTTGACGGCGAAACGCTGACGATCGGCATCGAGCGCCTGCATATGGAGCAGGACGCGGGCAAATCATTGCACGATCAGCATCCCGATTATTCCTACGTCGATCTCAATCGCTCTGGCGTGGCGCTGATGGAGATCGTCTCCAGGCCCGATCTCCGATCGTCGAAACAGGCGCAGGCTTACGTCACCAAACTTCGAAGCATCCTTCGCTATCTCGGCACCTGCGATGGCGACATGGAGAAAGGCAACCTGCGCGCCGACGTCAACGTCTCGGTCCGCAAGCCGGGAGACAAACTCGGCACGCGTTGCGAAATCAAGAACGTCAACTCGATACGGTTCATCGGCCAGGCGATAGAAGTCGAAGCCCGCCGCCAGATCGACATCATCGAGGACGGCGGCACGATCGATCAGGAAACACGATTGTTCGATGCAGCGAAGGGCGAAACGCGCTCGATGCGCTCCAAGGAAGAAGCTCACGATTATCGCTATTTCCCGGACCCGGATCTGTTACCGCTGGAGCTGACGCAGGCCTACGTTGACGAGCTTGAATCGAAGCTCCCCGAGCTGCCGGACGAAAAACGCGCCCGCTTCATGAAGACGTTCGGCCTGTCGGCCTACGACGCCGACGTTCTCGTCGCCGAGCGATCCTCGGCGGATTACTTCGAGAGCGTTGCGAAAGGTCGGGATGGCAAGCTCGCCGCCAACTGGGTCATCAACGAGCTGTTCGGCCGTCTGAATAAAGAAGGCAAGGACATCGAGCAGTGCCCGATTTCGGCGGCGCAACTCGGCGCCGTCGTCGATCTCATCTCGTCGAACGCCATTTCCGGCAAAATCGCCAAGGATCTGTTCGAGATCGTCTGGTCGGAGGGTGGCGATCCGGCAGAGATCGTCGAGAAGCGTGGCATGAAGCAGGTGACGGACACCGGCGCTATCGAAAAGGTGGTCGATGAGATCATCGCCGGGAACCCCGACAAGGTCGAGCAGGCGAAGGCAAAGCCCTCGATGCTCGGTTGGTTCGTTGGTCAGGTGATGAAAGCGTCGGGCGGCAAAGCCAATCCGGCGGCTGTCAACGAGATCCTGAAAGCCAAGCTTGGTATTTAGTACCGGCGAACGCCGCGTCGGACGTGATGTCAGACGGCCAACTGCGCCGCCTGCCGCTGCCGGCGCTCGCGAAGACCGACGGCCACAACGTGCAGAATACCGATGCAGGCGAGAGCGATGAATCCGCCCGGAACGATCGCGGCGATGGCATAAAGAGCTTTTGTCGTTGTCATTGGCCTCTCCTTTGGAGGCAGTCGTTTGAGATGCGATAAAATATGCCACAAAGTGTTTGCAATCCCGCTCACGCGGTTGCCTCAAATGCGAAATGAAAATTTGCTGCTTGCTAACGCGGGATGAATGAACCGCTAACGCAGCTGATTTGGTGGGCGAGCTAAAGCGGCCTGACAATCAACGGCATTCCGCCTTTCGGGCGCAGCGTCACCCGGCTGACCGGCTCCGGCACGTGGCGGCCATCCCATTCAAACCGGACGCTCCGCAATAAAGTGGCAAGGATTACGGTCGCTTCGATCATTGCAAAAGACGAACCGATGCAAACGCGTGGCCCGAAACCGAACGGCATGAATTGGGTCCGTGCGTATTTGGCCTCGTCTCCGGGCAGAAACCGGTCGGGGTCGAATCGATCGGGATCGGACCACAAAAGCCGGTGACGATGGACCGCGAATATCGGAATGACGATGAGCGTCGGGCCCGGTAAGGGCATGCCGCCAATGATCGTGTCCTCGGTCGAAACGCGCGTCATGACCGGCACAGGCGGATAAAGCCGCATGGCTTCCTTTAGAACCCGCTGCGTGAGCGGCAACCGGGAAATCGAACCGGCGCCAAGACGTTCCGATTTGATCGCGAAACGACCTTCCTCACGCAGCCGTTCCTGCCATTCCGGTGCCCGCGCGAGAATATAGAGCGTCCACGTCAGAGCCTTGGCCGTCGTCTCGTGGCCAGCCAGAAGAAACGTCGACAGATTATCGATGATCCTCTCATCCGGCATGAGATTGCCCGTATCCGGATCGCGCGCCGAAATCATGCGCGCCACGAGGTCGTCGCCGCTCACGCCCTCGGCGCGGCGCTGGTTGAGCAAATTCTGGACGATTGCACGCGATCGCGCCGCCGCGGTACGCATGCGCCGTTTCCCCGGATGCCAGAGAGACTCCGGCAAACGCAGCAAGGAGGCCGCAACCTCCCAGGTGATAGGATCGAGATACGCCCGGCCAGCCCGCTTGATCTCGGCCCCTTCCGCCTCGTTGATGCCGGCAAGGATCGTGCGGGCGATAACGGAGAACGTCGTCTCGGTCATCGCCTCTTCGACATCGGCAACGAATGCTGAGTCACGGCCAGCCCATGCGGCAGCCCGTTCTTCCGCGGCATCGACCATGATCGGTACGTAGCGCAGAAGCTCCGTATGGCGGAAAAGCGGGCTCGCGAGTTTTCGCTGCCAGCGCCAGTTTTCACCTTCGGCGGTTAGCAACCCGTCGCCGACGATCGGCTTTAAGACGCGCCGGTCAAGCCGCGTTTTGGGAAAACGCTCGGCGTTCTTGAGCAGGATGTCTTCGATCAGTTCGGGATCGGTGACCCAGGCAACGAGCGGTCGCTTCCGGCCGTAAGTGACAACCGGTTCTTGATAAACAGCCTGGGGAAGCGATCGAAGCGGATTGCGGATAAATCGCGCCAGGAATGGCAGCAGCGGCAAAGGCTTCGCCGACGGTGATGCCGTCGGCGGATAGAGATCTGCAAGCTTGGCAGCATCGCTCACGTGAGATCCACTGCGTCAGGGACCGGCAAAGCGTTGCGCGAACCGGTAGGGCGTTTCTTACGCGGAAGCCTTGGCCGCCCGCTTCAGACCCGCCACCTTCTTTAGCCGATTTCTGGCACCGGCCGTATTGCCTTGAATCCGCGACTGTGCCGGCCGGGCCAGTTTGCGGGCAGCTTTTCTCTTCTGCTTCAGAATGTTCTTTGCCGACGTTTTCGACATGGATGCGCCTCAATGAGTATTGGATTTCCGATAACGCCGGGTAACGGCGCGAAAGCGAGCCGTTCCTCTACGGGATCGCCTTGATTGACGCAAGCTATCGCCGCGCGGCCTAGAGGCGTCTCGATCCCGGTTTACTTGAGAAGATAGCTCAGGCCGAAATAAGTCGGGGCAATCACGCCGCCCGCCCACAGGAATGCCGATAGGATATTTGCGATCTGAAACTGCCATTGCGGCACGGCATACATACCGGCGATGACCGGGATGACCGCGCGGACTGGCCCAAAGAAATGGCCGAAGAACACGCCGATCGCTCCCCACTTTTGAAAAAAGTCCTGTCCCCGATCGAGCATCGCCGGATTGCGGTTGAAGGGCCAAATCTCACGAATGCCGTCCTTATAATAAAGGCCGATCCAATACGAGATGGCGTAGCCGAGCGATCCGCCGACGCCCGCCCAAATGATGGCCGGGCCGAGGACGCTCATGTCGACTCCGCTCTTTGCAAGCAACGCCGAGATCCCGACGAGGATCGCGGTGCCGGGCCAAAGGATCGAAAGGAAGCAAAAACTCTCGAGAAACGCCACGACGAACGCCACTGGGCCTGCCCAACCCTCGTTTTCGCGAACGAACGTAACGATGGCATCGACAAAATCATGAACGTTCATGAAAGGGCCTTCAGGTTGGGGCCGGATGCAAAGACGTCAATCGACTTTATGATCCGCCTCAGCCAAATAGGAGACCTGCTCATCGCCTTCAAGAATGTCTGCCGTTCTATCGGCATCGGCGCGCGATCTCACGGGCGAGTTCGCGTGACACCTCGCGCGCTAGCATGGAACCGCGCGACACTTGCGCGGGCGTTAGCCCAGCGTGAGCGCCGGCACTGAGTGCGGCTGGCCCACGGTCGGCTTCCTCTTTGCCGCGCGCAAGCTCGTCGCACGTCAGGTCTTTGCGCATTTTGCTGAAGGCCATCAGGCGCACCCCGGATGCATATTCGTGCGGGCCGGCCGGATGCTTGATCCAGGCCCGGGATTTATCGGCCATGTAGGAATCGTAGACCATTTTGCGCTGGCTGATGCAGACATTGCTGTCATCGACGCATTTGAGACCGCGCTGTTGTGCGAAAGCCGGCTCGGTCGTCCCGCCGCAACCGATTAGCCCTATGTTCGAAACGAGCACCGCCAGGAATGGAAGGGCTTTACGATTGGAATATGCGCACCGCGAAATTTTCAAAGCGAATCTCAATCCGTTGTTGCAAATGGCGGTACAAAGCTAACGTGGCAGTCTCGTGGTGAGTGCGAAACAGCGGCGAATTGCCTGTTGGCGTCTAGCGGGATTCGAGGGGTGCCAGCATCTATAATCGCGGCACCGAGCGATAAGGAGCTAAAAATATGGCGCATGCGGTTCGAATTCACGCCCACGGCGGTCCTGAAGCTTTGGCCTATGACGACGTGGACGTCGGCGCGCCAGGGCCCGGTGAGGTGCTCCTGCGCCAGCATGCGATCGGCATCAATTTCATCGATATCTATCAGCGCGAAGGGCTCTACAAGCTGCCGAGCCTGCCTGCCGTTCTCGGCTCTGAAGGGGCAGGGGAGGTCATTGCCGTCGGTCCAGGCGTCACAGGCTTCAAGACCGGAGATCGCGCGGCCTACGGCAGTGTGCTCGGCGCCTACGCTGAAATTCGGAGTGTTCCAGCCGATAAGTTGATCAAGCTCCCCGACGACATTCCCTACGAGACCGCAGCCGCAATGATGCTGCAGGGCATGACGGCGCGCTACCTGCTACGTCAGACATACAAGGTGGGGCCCGAAACGGTGATGCTCTTTCACGCGGCAGCGGGGGGTGTCGGGTTGATTGCCTGTCAATGGGCCCGCGCTCTCGGCGCCACGATCATCGGCACGGTGAGTTCGGATGAGAAGGCCGAACTCGCAAAGTCCTATGGATGCACGCATACAATTAATAGCAAGCGCGAAGATTTCGTGTCGCGTGTCGCCGACCTGACCAACGGCAAGGGATGCGACGTCGTCTACGATTCCGTCGGCAAGGACACATTTCCCCGGTCACTCGATTGCCTGAAGCCGATGGGCCTATGGGTGTCTTTTGGCAACGCTTCCGGCCCCATTCCACCTTTCGAACTAACGGCTCTGAAAGGCTCGCTTTTCGCCACGCGCCCGTCGCTTTTCGCTTATACCGCCAATCGTCAGGATCTTGAGGACAACGCTGCCGAATTGTTCGGCATGGTCGCGTCGGGACGGATCAAAATCGCGATCAACCATCGCTACCCGCTGCGAGAGGCGGCTAATGCCCATCGCGACCTCGCCGCGCGCCGCACAACGGGATCGATCATTCTCGTTCCATAAGGATTGCTATGCAGGACGACGAACAAGAAGAGACAATCACGCTCTACTTCTGGTCGACTCCGAATGGTTATAAAATTGCGATCATGCTCGAGGAGCTTGGCGCGCCGTATCGCGTCGAGTTCGTCGACCTGGGCAAGGGCGAACAGTTCGCGCCGTCGTTTCTTGCCATCTCTCCGAACAATCGCATTCCGGCGATCCTTGATCCCGATGGCCCCGATGGACAGCCGCTGGCGATCTTTGAATCGGGCGCGATCCTCCAATATCTCGGACGCAAGTTCGGCGCGTTCTATCCGTCGAGCGAACGTGCCAAGGCCGAGGTCGATCAGTGGCTATTTTGGCAAGTCGGGGGCCTCGGCCCCATGGCAGGTCAGTGCGAACATTTCCGCACCTATGCGACTGAGAAAATTCCGTATGCAATCGACCGCTATACAAAGGAGGTCGAGCGGCTTTTTCGGGTGATGGAGAAACAGCTTTCGAGCGGCGATTATCTGGCCGGCGGATATTCGATCGCCGATATCGCCACTTTTCCGTGGGCGCGAACCTGGCAGACGCTGGGACAGGACATCCGAAATTTTCCGCATGTCGAACGCTGGCTGGCACGCATCGCCGAACGTCCGGCGGTGATGAGAGGTCTTGAACTTCGAAAATCTGACGACGTATCGCGCAAGCAGGCTTAGGGGGCACTATGGCCGCGAGAGGCTGCTCGGATCGATCGTCCGTCCTGTGACGCGATGAAAAGCCATCGCTCCGAGAATCTTATTGGATTGGACATACCGCGCCGCTTCTGACGGGGAGGCGGACGGTATCGCGTCAGCTTCGCCCTGGCTGTTTGAGGTCAAATCCATCAGGCCGATGTACGACGGCCTGGAGCCGCTATCTTGCGCGCAACCGGCAAGCGCCAGGAAACTCGCAAGCGCGAGTGAGCGGCGAATGAACGTCTGCTTCATTTCCCCTCAATCCAGAACGGCCACCGTTCCGGTCCCTCCGTGCCCCGGAGACGCTTGCGCGTCTCTTCAATATGGTTACCTGCCGAAGACTGAACCCCGGCTGAACGCTCACGCGACCCGTCATCGCTTGGGCGCTCGTTAGAGGGGGATTCAAAACATGGTTAGCCAAAGATGGCAACCGCTCTTAAAAGCCGGTAACAGCGTGGCGCATTTCGGAAGAAATGTGCCGTTATCTGGCGAATTTTTCCCAGCCAGAAACGAAAATTCCCTAAGTCTTACAACAAATTTGCGCGGCTTTTTACGAGATTTCATCCAACGGCTGCGATCCTCCCCTTTACGCCACAAATGGACGGACGCCGCACTTTTATCGGTGTCCAAAGTCCTAAAATCCTGAATGGCGCCGGCTAGTGGGAGTACGTTAGAAATGTCACGTTTGGATATGTCCTCGCGTGGAATTGCGGAGTTTGCGGCTCAGGGCGGTCAACACGACGCGCTCTTCGAATTGGGGCTCAGCTTTTGCACGGGACGCGACGGAACGGTCGATCTCATCGAAGCGCATAAATGGTTCAACATCTCGGCGATGCGCGGCAACAGCGAAGCCAAGCGGTATCGGCTGGAGCTGTCGCGCGACATGACCCGGGCCGAGATCACGAAGGCGCAGAAACGCGCGCGCGAATGGCTGTCGTCAGTCCATTGAGCGCATACGCTGCGGGTCAGGTTTTCGCTGTTACCGAGCAGGACGACCGTGCGCCACCGTCAGCAGTTCGAAAAGAACGACGATAGGCACTTCCAGGATGTCTTGGCGGCATTGCCGACCGCCGAGCCCGCTTTTTCCAACGCTGTGCCCGCCGACTTGGCCGCATTTCCGGCCGTCTGCTGCGTTTTTGCGAAGCTGTCGCTCGCCGATTTCGTGCCCTTTTCGACCATTTCCTGCACCGTCTTCGGCGGTACATTGCTCACGTCCTGGTCCAGCGGCTCGCCATTAGGCGGCTGATCGCCGGGGGCCATGCTGCCGGGAGGGCCAGCAACGGTCGTGCCGTCTGGCGGAGATGGGACAGGAGCACCGGCATTCTGCTGTCCAGGGCCATCGAGACCTCCATCGGTGCTCGCCGGAATTGTGAATTCTTTGCGCGCGCCCTGACAGGGCGCCGTGCTGTTGCGGTCGATGGCGCAACTGGCGTGCGGGCCCTCCTTTGCCAGCGCGGTTATGCAATAGAGCTTTGTGACGGTGTCGATCGGGCTGGAATTGTTGACGACGCAATCGTAGCTCGCGTCGGGACCGGTGCATTTGACGCACATTTCCGCCGCTTCCGCGCTCGTGGCGAGGAATACAAGCAGTGCGACGCTCAAACCCGACTTCAATCCGATGATCACGGCGGCCCCCATTCCGCTGGCGATATATACGGTCAGAACACTAGGACGACTTTGCGGCGGCAGGTAGTGCCGCGACCCCGTTGTCCGCAGTCCGCTTCGGAGAAGTCGAAGGCCCTTGCTTGCAATGCTGCGGGGCCCCCTCTATAGGGTTGCGACCCACTGATTTGGGGAGACGTGGCCGAGTGGCTGAAGGCAACGGTTTGCTAAATCGTCATACGCCCTAAAGCGTATCGAGGGTTCGAATCCCTCCGTCTCCGCCATGATCTTTCGATTTCAGAATAATTTTCCGAATTTTTGGATGTCGGGGCCGCCAACCGGACCATAAATTGCGTGTGGGGGGGCGCCGGCTGCAGAAGGTCGGTCGATGGGGGATTGGACCTCTCCGGTAGCCAAGCTGGGCAGGACGTTATGACCAACGAAGAAGACTTCCTACTCGAAGCAATCGCGCTCGCGCATTCCAACGTCGAGAAAGGCGGTCGTCCGTTTGGTGCCGTCATTGTTAAAGACGGAGAAATCGTCGCGACCGGAGTGAATGAAATTCTCGTCACGAAGGATCCGACGGCACATGCGGAACTGAATGCTATCCGCGCCGCGTCTCGAACGCTTGGCTCGGCAAATCTGAAAGGCTGCAAAGTCTACGCAAGTGGTCAGCCCTGCCCAATGTGCTTGGCGGCGATGTATATGGCTGGCGTCAGTGCGGTAGCTTATGCCTATTCGAATGAAGATGGTGAGATGTATGGTCTCTCGACAGCACCAGTTTATGCCGAACTGCAAAAACCTTTTGACCAGCAGTCACTAGAAATTCGTCATATTACAGTGTGCGAATCTCACGTGCCGGATCTGTACGCTCATTGGAAATTGACCCAATAAAAGCGACGCGATGCTACAGCGGATCTCTGTTCATCGGTTGCCTTCCGTAGGTCGAGCAGGTTTTCTCAATCAAAACTCGTGCGCTTCTTTGGCGCCGTTAGAGTCACTCCGCGCTTGAGTGGGCGGCAGCGGTTGCACCAGCGCACCCGGGCCGATTTTTTGCAGATTTCCGGTTATCACCAAATCGCTTTCCTTAATCCCGGTCACTCCGACGAGTTCGCCATCTATAGGCCCGACCTCAACGAGGCGCTGCTCGGCGGTGTTCCCCTTACCGACGATATAAAGATATTTGCCAAGCTGGCTGGACCCGAGCGCGGTCTGCGGCACCATCAACGCATCGGCCTGAGCTCCGATCTGCAGCCGGACCCGTACATATTGCCCCGGCAATAGTGAAAAATCGCGATTGTCGATCGTCGCGCGCGCAACGAGCGTACCGGTCTGCCCATCGACTGCATTATCGACGAACGTGACCTTGCCTCGATAGCGTGCTTTGTCTTCGCCCGGCACGATGACCTCAGCGGCAACGGTGCCGCTGGCGCGTACGCGCTGGATTGCCGCCAGATCGATCTCGCTCGGATTGAACGTCACGTAGATCGGATCAAGCTGCACGAGTGTATTGACGGGCGCGCCGGCGACGCTGATCAACGTGCCAACAGGCGCTTGATCCTTGCCGAGCCGCCCTGCGAATGGAGCAACAATGCGCGTATACCCGAGATTGAGTTCCGCTGTGCGGATCAGCGCCTCGTCCATTGTCAAAGCGGCCTCCGCTTGATGCAGCGCGCTCGTTCTTTGATCGAAAGTATCCTTGGCAAGCCAGCCATCCTCGGCGAGTTTCGAACCACGCGAGAGAGAGGATTTCGCGTAGTCGCGAGCGGCCTCATCGCGCAGCTTCTGAGCCTTCGCCTGATCGAGTGCAGCCTGATAGTCACGAGGATCGATCGTGTATAAGAGCTGGCCTTGCTTTACGTCAGCGCCGTCGGGCACGTGCTGTTCCTCGACGTAACCGGCGACGCGGGCCTGCAGCGTAATGTTACGGATGGATTCCGTCCGCGCCGCATACTCAAGATACATGGGCACGGTCTTCTTGACGATGTGCGTGACCGGCACCGGCATTGCAAATGCGGGCGCCGGGGCCGCCGGCTTTTCGGCTTCTTCGATCCGATGCTCGATCTGTGGCCAAAAATCGAATGTCACGGCGGTCGCGGCCGCAACGACAACACCCGCTAGTGCAATTTTCCAAACACGCATGAGCGTTTTGCCTCGATCTATTCTGCCGGTACCGAACCGCGCGGTGAATTGCCATGCCCGCCTGTCTCGCGCTCATCACGACCTTCGCGCATGCGCTCAATGGTGGCGTAGAAAACGGGCACGAATAATAGGGTCAATAACGTGGCGGCGAGCATGCCGCCAAACACTGTCGTGCCGATCGATTGCCGGCTTGCAGCGCCGGCGCCGGTCGCGAGCATCAGGGGCACCACCCCGAGAATAAATGCGAATGCCGTCATCAAAATCGGCCGAAGACGCAAGCGAGCGGCTTCCATAGCGGCTTCGACGATGGAAAGGCCTTCTTCTCGCCGCCGCTTCGCAAATTCAACAATCAGAATCGCGTTTTTCGCCGAGAGGCCGATCAGCATCACGAACCCGATCTGCGAATAAACGTCGATCTGCATACCGCGAATCCAGACCGCAAGCAGCGCACCGAAGAGGGCCAGCGGCACCGCGAGGATGACCATGAACGGCATCGACCAGCTTTCATATTGCGCGGCCAGAATGAGGAACACGAAAATCGTCGCCAATGCAAAAACGACGATCGCAATCGAGCCGGCCTTCAATTCTTGATAGGTGATGCCGGTCCACTCGTAGCCGAAATCTCGCGGCAGTGCTTTGGCGGCGGCACGCTCCATAGCTGCGATTGCCTGGCCTGTGCTGTAACCGGGGGCCGGGCCGCCATTGATTAAAGCCGATTCATAGTTGTTGTAATGAGGAACCGTCTCCGGTCCTACGATTGGCTGGAGCGCTCCGAGCGTGCTCAATGGCACCATGCCACCGGAGGAGTTTCGAACATACAGGCGAGAGAGATCCGACGCCGTGGCGCGCGCACCCTTGTCGGCTTGAATGGTCACGCGGAAAGTGCGGCCGAACAAATTGAAGTCATTGACGTAGAGAGAGCCGAGATAGATCTGGAGCGTGTTGAACACGTCCGGAAGACTGAGGCCGAGTAGCTTCGCTTTCGACCGATCGAGATCGTAATTATATTGCGGTGTCGATGTCGAAAATGATGTGAAAAGCTGACCCGCATCGAGTTCCGGCTGCTTTCGAGCTTCCGCGATCAGCGCCTGCGTAACTTCATTCAGTACTTCGCTCCCGCGCCCGGTCAAATCTTCGACCTGGAATTCGAAGCCACCCGTCGTGCCAAGTCCCGGGATCGACGGCGGGTCGAAGGCCAGCACGATAGCTTCTGGAATTTGCAAGAGTTTGCCGCGAACGTTGGCGACGATCCGGGAGGCGCCTTGCTCCGGCGGCCGTTCATCCCAAGGTTTCAGAATTGCGAATTCGACCGCGGAGTTCGATTGCGCGGCGTTAGTGAGGAAATTCAAGCCGCTGATCGAGCCGACGATGTCCACGCCCGGGGTCGCCTGCAGAATGGCGCGCACGTTCTTGGCAACTTCGTCCGTGCGTTGCAGAGATGCCCCATCGGGTAGCTGGATGACGACGAAGAAATAGCCCTGGTCTTCGACAGGAAGAAAGGTGGAGGGAATTTTCTGCGAAATTGTGTACGTCAGTCCCAACACGCCTACGAAGAGTGCAATCATCAACCACCGGATGCGGATCAGAAAACGTACAAGGCTCGCATAAGCATGAGACAGCCATCCAAATGCGCTGTTGAACCAGCGGAAAAAGAAAAACGTCGGTGGAGCGCGCCGTTTGAGAAATGCCGCAGCCAACGCCGGGCTGAGCGTCAGGGAATTGAAGGCGGAGATTCCAACTGAGATGGCAACCGTTAATGCGAACTGATTATAAAGACGTCCCGACACGCCCGGAATAAACGCCACGGGAATAAAGACCGCCATGAGAACGGCGGTCGTGGCGATGATCGGGCCGGTCACCTCGGACATAGCCTTGAGGGCCGCCGGCATCGGCTCCATGCCTTCTTCGAGCTGGCGTTCGACGTTCTCGACCACGACGATGGCATCGTCCACCACGAGCCCGATCGCGAGCACCATGCCGAGAAGGCTCAGCATGTTGAGCGAAAATCCGAGCAGATGCATCACCACCAGCGTTGCGATCAGGGAAACCGGAATGGCAATGGTTGGAATGATCGTCGTGCGCCAGCTTTGCAGGAAGACGTAAACGACGAGCACGACGAGCAGCAGCGCTTCGAGCAACGTGAAGACGACATCATGCATGGCGGCCGAAACGAACCGCGTGGTGTCATAGTGCATCGCATAAGCGATCCCTTTCGGAAATCGCTTCGAGAGTTCCTCCATCTTGTCCATGACGCGCTTTTGCAGATCGAGCGCGTTGGAGCCCGGCATTTGGAAAATGCCCAGCACCACTGAGGGGTCTTCGCCAAAAAAGGCCGTTGAGGAATACTGCAACGCGCCGAGCTCGATGCGTGCGACATCGCGAAGACGTACGATCGCGCCCGTCGATGGATTCGAGCGGAGAATGATATTCCCGAATTCCTCGGGGCTGCCGAGGCGCCCTGTGGCGTTGACCTGGAACTCGAACGGCGTGCCGGGAGGGGCGGGCGATTGCCCGATCTTGCCGGCAGCAACTTGGATGTTCTGTTCCGCAACCGCATTCTGCACGTCGACAGCAGTCACGCCGAGTTGCGAGAGCTTGTCGGGATCGAGCCAGACGCGCATCGAGTAACGCCGCTCGCCGAAAATCTGGACGTCACCGACACCCTGCAAACGCTTCAGCGGATCGACGATCTGCAAATAAGCGTAATTGCTTAATGCCACTGGATCGACCGAATGGTCAGGCGAGATCAAATTGACGATCAGAACAAAATTGGGATTTTGCTTCGTGATCGTCACGCCCGCCTGGTTGACGATCGGCGGTAGTGACGATGACGCTTGCGCAACGCGGTTCTGAACGTCGACAGCCGCAATGCTGAGTGGATAGCCGACATCGAAGGTGATC
>Ga0182738_1003164_pt1 | contig 19011 bp, 18 predicted proteins | sample eDN5th30CBELigMG_FD_128876 | JGI IMG/M metagenome (GOLD analysis project Ga0182738, IMG submission 128876) | Enriched Miracle-Growth compost microbial communities from Emeryville, California, USA - eDNA 5th pass 30_C BE-Lig MG (version 2)... ... | reverse complement strand
TTGGACTATAGAAAAAGAAAAAAAAAATTACCAAAAAATAGAAAAAATCAAAAAAGTTTTTTGGTCCAAAAATCAACCAAAGATTGGGTTGGTGAGAGAGAGAAAAAAATTCTGATTCAGGGAAACATTTCAAGATTTTTTTTCCTAAAGTTTTCTCAAGGTTGACCCAAAAAACTTCTCCAAAATTTTTGAAAAAGGAAAAATTTTTTATTTCATTGTTTTCTCAGAATTTTTTAGGAGAAAATTTTCAAAACGATTTTCTTGACCAACTTTTTTAAAAGAGTTTTTGGGCCCCTAAAAAAGGGAAATATTTTGACCAGTGACCTTTTTCAAAAATGTTGATTGGGCTTCGGGGTATAACGAGTCAATTTCTTTTACCTGAAAATAGCATTCATTGGGAATATTGACTTCCCTCAGATATTTTTTTGTAAACTTATTTTAAAATCAAAGGACATTTATTTGAAAACTAGTTATTTTTTATCTAGATCCAAAGAGATTGAATATGATTGCTTCAAATAAAAAAATCAGTTCATGCTTTTTTGAAAAGGGAACGGTCTGAATATTTTCGGGGTTCAAATTATCTGCTCCTTCTACAAATGACGATAATCACTTTGGGCGATACAAAAACTTCTTCACTTGAAAAATTCAGACCTCTCCTGAATTATCACATCTCACTTTACGTCAACACAATAGAATAAAAGACGGGTGAAATTGCTTGATTGATACATTTCAAATTTCAAGTCAACCCAGAAAGCTTTTTGTGGAAAGTTTTTTCAGAGAAAAATCCCATCACATTGACCTCATCCAGGAAAATATTCATATTCAGTTTACTTTATAGCGGAAAAGTTTTTGATATATGCATACTTTAAATTTAATCATAATAAGCAATATTGAGGTTTTTATATCTGAAATTATAGTTATTTAGGCCATAATAATTTTTTCTCAATTCATTATAAAATTCTTCCTATGTAATTTTTTTTGACATCAAAAATTTATCTCATTCGAGCATTAATCTAGTTAAAGAGCGCCAGAAGTTTTTTTGGATCCGACTTCAGGGAGCTTTGCATCTCTGATATTCTTAATTCTGGCAATTTGAGTCTTTTCAGTAGAATTCATATCCAAACTCATAATCTTAAGAGCAAGAGTTTTCTCGTTCAAAGTTTGGACTTTGCTAGGTTCAGGGACTTTGTAGAGCTTGCTTAATCTAAAGAAATTATTACCCAAATTTTACAGAATTATAAAAATTCTTACGTGCTGGAATTCCATTTCTCTTGTTGAGTATTTTTCCAAAAGCTTGCAGTAGGAGTGACTGATCTTTTAATCTATCAAATTGTTACTTTCTTTCTATAATAACAAAATTCAACCTTCTTTTCAAAGTTCAAATTGTTTATTTGTTGAACGAAATCTTGCTTATAGGCGTAAGACAAGTTCTTGTCTCTAATAACAACTCTGCAAAAACCAAAGTCAAGATCAACATCATAGCCTGTCATATTCCTTAATATTTATGCTTATCTCAAATCTTTTACCAAGTCTTGTCAAGTCGGTGACAGCAGTAACAAAGGCTTGAATGGCAGATGAGACGGCTTCTCTTCCCAAATAGCTATGAAAGTTAGAACCAATCAATTTAAACTCATACCAAGCTGTTGCGATGGGAGCTGGGTTGCAGAATATCATACCAAAACCTTGTTGGTAAACTGAATTTTGTGACTTGATACCTAAACAAATTAAAAAAAGAAACTCGAATTCCACTCTGACTAGTAATCTCCTCCTTATTCTTGGATCTGGTCAAGAGGGTTTTCAACTGCGAATCAGCCAAGAAGCATGGTCTAAATTTATGATTATGTTTACGTTCTGCTCTTTGATCATCCAAAGATTTTCTGAAATCAATATTTGTGTAAAGAGCAGGCTTGACAAGCTCAGAAAGAATTTCAAAAGAGAAAGCTCCAAATCCTCTAATATTAACACTCTATTATCCAGTCAAAGTTATTTAGTGCGTAGAAAATTACTTTTCCAGATGATAAGTTTTCTTTCACATATTCAGAAAGAGCCTTAAAAATCACATGGAACTAGAAATTTGTCATCAAGTAAAACATGAAAAAACTTACTTGAGCCTTAGCTTCAAGAGGCTTGAAGGCTTGCAGAGTTCTTGGTTGAGGTTCTTGATGTCTTCCAGGATAATTCTTAGGGTGAGACAAAATCCTATTGATCTCTTATCGGTTATTCAGAAAAATGGAGAAGAAGGAGAAAGAGTTTCTCTCCAATCTAAAGAAGGACGTGGAAAAAGAAATACCAAGAGAAAACTTGATCGATATTCATGTGAGAAAATGATGACTGAAGATTTTAAATTTATATAAATTTTTTTCTAAATATTTCTAGAAATTAAACCATTCTTAAGAGGGCTAAAGGCTGAAAACGCAAAATTAAAGCCATACTTCACTTTCCTCCAAAGTTAAAAAATCTTTAGCCTCCTAAATTGAAATTCATCTTTTAGATTCTCTTTTTGAAAAGAGATTCTTTGAAGGATTCGAATAAAGAGATTTTATAAATAAATACATAATATAGTCTGAATTAATTCCCTTCTAAAGACGAATTAAATCATTTTTTTCCCTCAAAGTTAGCTCTCCTTTTTTCTTAAAAAAAAATCTCACAGCAAAATCTCATTTTAAGGTTTTGATTGAATCAATATAATAGGCTTAAAACTACATGTGTTTCTTTTGAATAAAGGTTACTTAAGATAAAAATTGTATTTATAGCACAGATAAAAACAATAAACTTGAATAATTGATTCTTAGGTTTTTAGTTATAAAAGCTAAAAGGGATTATGGAAAGTGCTAGTATTACACGTCTATCATTACAATTTTCTTCAGTTACGGTGAATCGGTTTTCCTCCCTCTTAACTTTGTTTTACAAATAATGCTTACTTATTATTGCCAAGACCCGTTGTTAAAGTTGGAGTCTGGCTGCATCTGGGAATAATTGTAGTATTGACCATAAGGCTGGGGTTGAGGCATGTACATCCCAGGCTGCATCATGGGAGTACCCATGTTTTGGGCCATCATCATCTCAGAAGGGGGATGGAAGTACATTCCTCTATTGCCTACTGAGTTTCGATGATTGCCCCTCTGGTTCTGGTATTGATTTGGATAATGCACAGAGTTTTGGTCAGTGTTTCGGCGGTACCCTTTGTTTGGACCTTGCTGACCACCTCGTTTGTCATTATTTTTGTTGTTATTCTTTCCCTTCTGGTTGTTCATATCGCGACCAGTGCCACTGTTACTCTTGTGGCCTGAAACTTGCTTGCTGTTCTTTCTGCTTGCTGTGGTCATGCTGTTGTCTTCAGATGCATGAGGTGAAAGGGTTTGCTTCGAATTAGGCTCCACTTCACCCAGCTGATTGTAATTCTTTGACAACTTGGTGTAAATCTTGGTACCAAAAGCATCTTCATTAATTGCATGAGCATTTCTTGAAATCGCATCAAGGATATGCTCTTTGAGTTGCTCATCACTGTTACTCAAACATCTTTGAATCACTAAGGGAGATTAGAACCGTATTTATTTTTCAAAATAATACCATAGTTTCCGAATTGATCACAGATGAGCTCAACAAGCATCTCATCGTTGCTCAAAACTTCCATAAAATGTTGTCTGAACACAGCAACATTAAGTTGAAGACACTAGAAAATTGGTGTGAATAAATTACAAATTAACTAACATTGATACCTTTTCAATAACATTTGAGGAGAATTTTTGCTTGGAAAGCTCAAGGACATGGCCAATAAGTGACCTTGCGACAATTTCATTAATATCGGATTCTTTCTCTTTCATATCCAAAATGTATTGAACCTAAGCAAGCGAAAATAAATATCATGAAAATCTCAAACAATGATAATTACCACATAATTTCCATATTGATCTTCCACAAGGTTGAGAGTGTGGTTTGCTATGACTCTCACCAAATCATTTTTCTGCTTCTTGCTCGCAAAATCAAGACATCTTTGCATCACGCAACAACCTTGAATTTCATTACTTTTTGCAAAGAGGTTTTTATTTACCATGCTTGTGGGTGGAAACTTCAACACAATCTTTCGTGATTGAGTCATAAATAAATTGTCTGTTTTCTTCAGACATATTTGTCAAACATTTTTGAACTACATGGTTTCCATGATTATCCTATGATGATAATTTTGTTACGACTTAAAAAAAATTAAAAAGTTACTTTAACGAGTCCAACAACATCAGCAGACAAGGATTTAGAAAGCATTCTGACGAGGCTTTCGGATTTGACAATTTCAATCAATTTTTGAACTGCTCTGGTACCATGAGGATTCAAGCAGATATCGATAATTGAGGGAGAAACAACTTCGATTATTCTTTTCATTTGATCATCGGTGCAAATTTCTGCAATCTTTTGACACAAATAATTTCCAAAAGGATCCACCATCAAGTCATCAAAGTTGTCTATAACTTTCTCAAATATTCTATTTGTGATTTCAGGATCGTTCAACTCCAGCTTTTGTTGTAAAAGTCTGCATCCTCCTTGATCTTTTGCAAAACTAAGGGCATCTTCAATAAGATGCTCTTGTTCTTCAGGATTCAAGGCTTGGAGATTTGCGTTTTGAGCATTGCTGGTATTGGTGTTGTTGGCGTTTTCTCTCTTCTTATCTTTCTTCTGTTGACCTTGATTTGATGACTCTCTTCCTTTTTCTCTATCTTTGGTATTTTTCGTTGTGCTATCTTTGCGATGGCTCTTATTTTCAGCATTACTATTTGAACGTCTCTTATTATTGTTGCCACTGTTATTGTTGGCGTTGTTGTTAAAGTTGTTGTGATTTTTGAAGGCTTCTTGATTTCTTGGCTTTTGGTTAAATGCTTGATTATTGTCAACAGGTGGCATAAAAGTATTTCCATAGTTTGGTTGGGGCTGCATCGTTCCAGGTGGATACATATTGTATGGCATATAATTTACAACGGGCATTGGATATCCCATCACATCTAAAATTTGGCTTAAAGAAAACCAAAAACAATCAAATTTACTTCGATCATACATTCTAGAATTCATCATGTATTGATAATCTTGAGGCATCATGTTCATTCCCATGTTCATATTAACATTCATATACTGTTGATTAGGTCCCATCACTTGGAGAAAATTAGCAAGTCCTCTATCAAAAAAATTTACTCATAGGTGGGTACATCATTTGTGAAGGATAAGATGGAGTTTCTTGAGCTTTTCTTGGACTGTTGTAACTTTTTGACTTTTTTCTTTGTCTATGTCTGCCCTCTGCTCCAATTATTAAGATTATTTTACCCCACATCACTCATTTCTTACCTCCACCTTTGGAATGACCAGAGATATCAAAATTATCATGTTTCAAGTCGTGGTCATGGGATTCACCTTCTTTAAACACATCCATGATGGCTTGGTTAGGTGTCAGGTCTGGAGATAGTCTAGCATCGGCCATTGATGAGCTTTGGCGACTTAACTATTGAAAAGTTAGGTTTGACTAAAGAAAAATTTCAAATAGATCGATGCAATCAAAAAAATCAAATCACTTCTACCATGTCGCTCACATCAATGTCGCTTTTACCCTCAGGAAGGGGGTTGATGTAGTTGCTGATGCCCGAGTCGTTCCTTTTCCTCGTGTCTTGACCAGCATATGACATTGCTTTATTTAGTGGAACATCTTTTGCCTTGGGCTAATTCAATTATGTTAAATGTTGAACTAGGCTCTCAAATCTACCTTCAAGTCAAAGAATTTATTGTAGTGCTCATCGTCGCGACTGTCTTGCCCTTCGTTAGTGAAATACCCTCCAAAAGGGTCACTCTTCATGATTTTTTAGATTATGTCAAAAAAGAACTTACGGAGTAGAGGAAAAGGCCTCCAGAGTATGATTTGGGAGGAGCAGAAGTGGGCCTTGAATCATCTAAGTCAAACTTAGCGCTTTCGGTCTCGTATTTTCCTACCTTCGAGCTTTGCAGTTGAACTTAATTTATCTTCGGGAATATTGTTCCCTGTTGGAGAACGATCCTTTTCCTTCAGATTTGAAATGCTTTTTGTTGCGTTGGGAGGTGTGTCCTAGCCAGAGGGTTAGCTTCATGCAATACACTCTCAAATTTAGTACCATTTCGGTGATTAAAGAGCTCTTTCGAGTCCTGAATAATTTGTTTATAGATTTAGAAGTTTTGATTTAGATGATTTATTATTGTGTCATCAATGTATTTGTATAAACTTCGTGTTTATCTATCTTTCAAAAAAAAAAAATAAAAGATCCCTAAAACCATGTATTCCCTATTTTCAAATTTTGACAATTACCTCACCATGTCAGAAGCCTCCCAAAATACATACCTCACCTCCACCGATCTATTTGCTATTAGAACAGACAGAATGCTTGGAGCTGTTAACAAAAATCTCCAATTTAGCAAAAACTACTCCAAAGATTACCCCATAAAATATCATAAAATCATCACTGAGCAAATCAAAGTTGATGAAATCCTCAATGTCGAATATTTTCTCGCTATCAAAAGAGGAAATTTCGAATTTGCTAAAATGTATGAAAAATGGAAATCTAAAACTCTCCTCGATTATGTCCAACCCATCGAAGTCTACAATAAGCTTCATCAAATTGAAAATACTAGCTCCTCTGATCCGAAAACAGCCTTGGAAAATTATTTCACTGAAGGAAAATTGGTTGAACCAGAAAATCCAAATTCTTACAAAGACAAATATTTAGATTACTTCATCAGTGCTGCTTTCTTTTGGAAATTCTGGAAAAGAATGCAACTCTAAATATCTACCTGGTATGGTGTCCTGAAAAATATGTATACGTTTATTTCTATAAAAAATATTTATTTATTGAGAGTTCCTTTGTATCTGTGTGTATGCGTGAAAGTATCTTCCTTCTCTTATTAAATCTTTTGAAATTTGAAAAAAAAAGCCTTATAATAATTCATTTTATGATAATTAGGATTTTTCTCACCAAAGAATATGTCAAAGATCTCTCATACCATCACTGAATTCGTGAGAGGGATAAAATAATTCATTATATAGAATTATTAAAAATGAGTTTTGAGAGAAGATAGTTAGTTAGGATTTAAATTTGTAAAATTGAAAACTATGTTTAATAAAAAAAATTAATAAAATTTAAAATTGATTAGCTCAACCTGAACTATAAACAAGGTGACTAATTTCATCCGCCAAGAATACATTTCATAGATTTGAATTTTGAACCATTTTTCTCCTTCCTCCCATCCAAAGGCCAGTCTCAGATTGAAGATTTCAAGGATACTAATACATCAATCCGTTCTTTTAAATATACATTTCATCTGTTTCAATTAAAGTTTTTTTGTAACGTCAGTTTTGAATTTTTTAAAAAGTTTTTTTTATGATATGAAATGAGATGAATTGAATCGAATTGAATAAAAAATACAAAAAAATAGAATCAATAATCTACATTATTAGAAAAAAATATGAGTAGTGGAATCATGCATGAAGGCTCAATTAATCAGCTGTGAAATTGACATTGTAAGTCTTTTTAATCCAATCATCTTGACCTTTAGCATAATATTTGCCCGGTCCAGGAATTTGTTTCTTTTCAGTAGAGTTTAGTGGGAAGCCAACTCTCTTTGACTATTTTTTGGAGTTAATATAAGTTTTCTCAGAAATAAGTAAAAACCTTGGAAGTAAATGCAACTGTGCCCTTTGGTTGTTTCTTGGCCTTGAGAATCAGATCTCCTCTTGTTGGCGCATCCGCGTCCCAATCTTCATCAACTGATGCATCATCATCTTCTTGTTCTTCTAAAAAAAAATTCAGAAAAAATATCCTCTTTCAAAATTACCAATCTTTTGATTAGGAGCCCAGAATCTATCAACAGCAGAATTGAAAGGAGGCTTCTTGATTGACAACTCACTGTCTTCATCTTCATCACCTTTCTTTAATCTAGTGGCCAAATCTTTTTGACTCAGATCATAACTGCCTGGTCCAGGTGTAACTTTTAATTGAGTTTAGCGTTTTGCATTTTCAACAAATCTTACCTCCATTAGTTTTCATTGTTTCTCTCTTGGTCTTAGAACTAAACATAGAAGTGCCTTGAACCTTCTGAGAACCATCATTTTCATTTGATTGATGATAACTTCCAGGTCCAAGAATATCCTCTTGAGATGGCTTGAAACGAGCTTCTGTTGAATTAAAGCTTTCCACAAAGTTCCCATATGTCTTTTTCGTTGAGTGAACCTTGATTTCGGTTTGAGTCAATAAATTCTGAGGGGGAAAAATTTACTTTATTGGAAACTTCATAGTTTCCAGGCCCTGGAACTTCTTCAGTCTTCTCAGCAAATCTTTGCTCAATTGACATGAAAGGAACACTGACATCTTGACTCTTGGCAAACTATTTGTTTTTAGAAAAAAAACACTCTCTCTTTTCAAATCTCACCTTCTTGCCCATATCTCTTGGAATATTGTATCTGCCAGGTCCAACATGAGCACTTTCAGAATAATTGCCTTCAAATCTTTCACCTCCACTTCCGAAGCATTGAACTTGAGGTGGCTTAAATCCTTTCGCAAGAGAAGAACCAAGTGAACTGTTATAATAATATCCTGGCCCTGGAGTTGTATTCTAGAAAATAATTTCAGACACCTCTTTTTCTCAAAAATCAAACCTCATCTTGATCATCAAACTTTCTTCCTTCTTCCATCAAGTTGGAATTAGCTTTATTCTTGGCACGCTTAGCTTTTGCTACAGTGGCGGAAATAGAACCATTTCTATTTAATCCAGAAGCAAATGCTGCACTTGGCTTCAACTTATATAAAGAAAAGAAAGCCTTGCTCTTGACTTTGTATGAGCCCGGGCCAACATCAGCCCCTGAAGTGACTCCAAGTGCAAAATTAGTCCTCTGAGATAGTGATTTATTGTATGAAATTCCTTTTGGCTTTGAGTAGTCATTTGAGGTAGGTACATCATAGTATCCTGGGCCCACAAACTAGAGAAAATGAAATTGAGTTATTATAGATTTTCCTCACTTTCTGAATTTCGAGTAAAGGGTTATTGTTAAGAATAACTTCTCTATCTATTATTTGGAAATTAAAAAAACTAGTTCCTCTCAATTATTTACTTGCAACTTCTGTATACCCGTATGCATGAACGACACTTGGAATTGAGGGGACTGCTGTTTTAGCAAAAGTATGCGGATTGTCCTTTATTGATCTTTTTGCTAAAAATCCTGTTTTATTGATTACAGTCCTTTTCTTTCCAAGACTGCCAACATCCCCGTGATTGTATGCTCCAGGACCTGGGAGAGGTTCTTCAAGCTGGTGTATTCCAGGAAATCTTTCGCTTCCGGATTTAAACTGACTTGTTGGGTTCCCTTCATCACTGCTAGGAACCAATGGATTCAATGCTGAATAAAAGGTCTTGGCTTGTGGGTTATAGCCTTGGACACTCACAGGCAAGTTATAAGTTCCTGGTCCTGGAGTATCAATTCCATTGATTTTACTATACGTCTTGCGTTTATCTTTTGTTAGAAATCCAACATAGTTTTCTTCAATTGGAGGCTTTAAATCAGGGTTGTATTGTCCTGGTCCCAGCTGATTATCAGCTTTTGTTGCGGAGAGACAAGGACGGTCTGCTTTGTAAACAAATGCCATGGAAATGTAAAACGAAACGAATTAAAAAAAGTTTAATGGATTTGGTAAATAAATTTTTCCTGAATTCTATGAACAGTTTTCTTTTTCTTCCTTGATTTATTTAATCCTCTCTTCGATATGAGAAAATGAGTCGAAAATTTTGGAATTATCGAAAAAAATTTCCATGCAAAACCTCTGGATTCTTTTCTTTCTTGATTTTTACAATTTCAATAGATGACAAGGCATTTTTAAATAGTATAAAAAGGTCAATCATGAAAATTTTATATGGAGGGATTTGATACTTTTCTTGAATTTACAAGATCTTACGAGAAATTATTCTTTTTTTGTATAATCAAAAATAGCTTCATCCTCATCTTCATAATTATTCAAGTTAACAACTTTCTGCAATAATTGTTGAAACACTGGCTTTTTTGTACCCAAATCGGAATCTTTGTTATTAGGCTCATTCGCATCGTCTTTCAGATTAATTCCTGTAAAAATTCGATCTTCATCATGATTAACAGTAAAGTTCTGTTCTTTTCGAGATTTGACTTCATCATGTTGAACATCCCCCAACTTTTTCTCAGTCACAGTCATAGTCTCATTTTCTGTCTTGACTTCAATCTCAGACTCAGAAACAGTCTCAACCCCTTCAAAATGATCTTTCTCATCGGAAATAATTTCTTGAGTCATGAAAGAATTTTCTGACTTTTCAATTGGGTGACAAGGAGTCATTTCTGGAAAGAAATTTGTCAAATCTTTTGTTGATGAATCCAGTATCTTTCGCTCATCTACAAGGAGTTTTGGTTTTTCAATTTTTGTAATTAAAATTTCCTGCTCATGCTTCTGTTTAACAGTAACTGAAGACTCTTTAAATTGTTCCAAAAACTCTTGAGTTCCAATATCAAAAATTTCCTGATTTGTTGGATTATTAAAAGTATCACCAGTTTGAACTCCCCTGCTATTTGAGAGATTTTCATCAAGAATAATATTTTCAGTGGTCGTTCGATCTTCTTCTTGTTGATTTAGAGGAGAATTATTCAATTTAAAAGGCACAATTTGAAACTGCTCAAAACCAAAACAGCCTTGCTGGAGAGGCAAAAATAAAAGTTGAAGCCAAACTCTTTTTTCATGCATTGATCGGATCTGTCGAAGATTATAAGCCGTCTTTCCTCCAACAAGAAGCTTTATTAATAAAGCTGTGACAGCTAAAATATTCAGAGCTGTATTCGAGGAAATTATGAGATCTCCAAAAAACACCTTTGCTTTGCTATTATCAGTCGAATCTAAGACAACCAAGAAAAAGGCTGCTCCTTCAGCTATCAATCGAATTATTTCCAGAGCAACCAAGTTATAATGGTCAAGCCTCTTTGAAATTGGTTTTGTTTTCATAAGATAAACCAAAATTGCCACAGAGACCGTCAGATATAATACGACTTGCAACAAAGGGATATTCTCCAATGATATCGCAATAACCATTGGAAACGTCATTCTCAAACAGTAAACCAAATAGAACGATTGCTGAAATAGACTGCTATCTTGATATCCTCGAAATAAAACTTGGTGTTTCTCATATTTTGAAATGAATTTATAATATTTTGTTGGATTTCTTGTTTTCAACATTTTCTCTTTTTCCCGTTGTGCTTCATCTATCAATATGTATCCATGTGAAAGCAAAATAGCAGTTGATGCCAGCATAATTATTGAGATAAACAATCCAAATATTGACTCTAAAGAGTCGGATTTCTCCTCTCTGAAATGTAAAATACTAAAAAATATTATATTGCCTGCATTTGTCCCAAACAACATTATCAACAAATTCCATTTTATTAATGTAATCATCCTTTCAAATATCCAGTCAATTCTCTCGAAAATTTTTCCAAAAACTTGCAACACAAATATGCTGACAAAAACTATTGAAAGCAAAATCATATCATCACAAAAATTCACCAAAAAATTTGACGCAACAAAGGTGTAGTCTTTGAAAATTATTGAAGCAGGAGCCCTACTTTTCCATGCATCAAGGCCTAAAAACATTGATGATTCCACTCTCAAAGATAAAATATTATTTCCATGCGTCACTGAAATATTTTGGAGTCTTGCTGGTGGTTCATTTATTTTTAGAAATTTCAGGTGATGCAAGAGCCTCCCAAAATAATGCTGTTCTGGCAAGCAAACCATGTAGTTGTAAGTTTCGTTCTTTATTCGTGATATCTCATCACATTTATCAAAACATTCTTCAAGATGTGCATAATAATACCCTGTGCCCCTATCACATGGTAAGAAGCAATATTCTCCTGTTAAATTTGTCATCATCCGGAGGGGCGAGTTACAAGTATCAACGCATGATCCATTGTAAAGTAAATGCTGTCCTGGTAAACAAAGAGGAGAGCAGAAATTCCTATCTCCTTCTCGAACTGGTACATTAGGTGCCTTGCATTCACCAATGCATGAACCATTTGGATAGAGATATTCTCCCTCTGTAGAACACGGATATTGACAGGTTTGATAAAACAAAGTTATGACAACTTGCTTCAAGGGAAAATTACAGTTATTAGCACAAGTTAAATTCCAATAGACAAAGTCACTCTCAGGGCAAGGCGAACTGCAATATTTGTTTCCGCACTTATTCGATGTCATTGTGAGTGGAAAGCTGCATGTTGATATTTCTGTACAATATTTCTTGTTAAAAAGCAACTTCCCACTTGGACAGACATCACACTGATCATTGCTTCCTCCATGGCAGATGCTGCAAGATGAGTCACAAGCAACACATTCTGTTCCATCAAAACTAAATCCCTCACTACACTGATAGCATTCTTGAGCTGTCGAACCAAAGCAAGAAGCGCAATTGGGATGACAAGTTTGGCAAGGCCCAGAGCCGTTTCTTGAGGTGTCATATTCTCCTTCTTGACATACACATAAATTCGCAGAAGGTACTATTGACGATAGTGCACAAATTGATTCACTATATAGACTCGGTGCCGTGGCAATCAGAATTCGAACATCTCTTATTCCGTATGATTCATGCAAGGAATCCTCATCTGCCCTCGAAACAAATCTCAGGTCTAGAGAATCCTGTGAATGTGAAGCTTTCACAAAAAATCTGATATTTAAAGCATCTGGATAGGGGCCTCCACAATAGTTTGGAGTGCCCCAACTCGACCACGCTGATCCCCAAGTGCTAAACACTTTCGAGCCAAGCATAATGTCAAAAAAGTCACTTGTCTCCAAAGAATCAAGCTGAAACGCCGTAAAAGACAAATAAATCATATTGTGAGTTGGCAAATTTGTATAGATCCTTTCAAAATACATGTCTTTCTGACTCCCAGGACCCAGAACACCATATCCTCCCAGCATAAAACTTCCCAAGCAATTATAATATCCAGCGCTCGGTTTTATCATGCTTGAGATATGCCAATTTGATAGTTCAGATATAAAACATGAATCTGACGTCGTCGTCAATTCTTCTCCTTGATAGCCTAATAATATTTATGATCAAACTTTTCACCCTCCAAAACCTGTAAAATAGCAAACAATCACAGAGAGATTTGTTAACCAAAATATTAGTTTCTGAATATACTTCATTTATTTCATTGACAAAAAAAATTTACAAAATATTTTTGAAGAAATTCTTTCAGGGGGAAAACAAAGGAGGAAAGAAAAAATTTTTTGTGTGAATCTCCGAGATAAGTCGTTAAAGGAAAATTAATGACAAAGAGGATCCAGAGAGTAAGCAATTTCAACGAGTTAATTAAATTTGGGAGTTGGTTAAATAATAAAAATTTGAATAAAAATCAGTTTCAATTAGTTAATATAACGATGGATAGATTCAGTGAACATGACGATGATTTTGTCAAGGTAAACTACGGTTCCCACCTTCAGAATCTTATTTTCAAGGATGTCGAGGATTCTTTAGAATATGATGTAGAACGACAAATTGACCAAACCATTGCAGTAGCCTTCAGAAACAAATTTTTTTCCTGATGATGCATTTTTAGGCATATAACCAAAAGCGTGATAAGGATATTTATGCTTACCGTCCTGAAAGCATTACCAAAACAGCTACCTTACCTAAAGCTCGAATTGATTCAGCCAAACCTACCATCACCATCAAAAAAGAACCAACAATCAGGCAAGTCGAGTAAGGGAATCAGTAGATTCTTCCAATTCATGTTGTTAGGTCAGCATACCCAGATTTTGAAAAACGTAGAGGAAACCAGACTGTAAACCCTTGTATAATCCCTCTTGTCTTACTGATATTCGTAGAAAAAAGAAATGTTTTATGAGAGGTTTAACGACTATGTGAGACAAAACCACATTTCTCCTGAGGATTTCTGGAACCCCAATAAAGACAAACTCAATTCAGATGAATTCAAGGAATGCCTCGATATTATTGGTTTTGCTTATGGAAGAGAAGAATTTGAAGATGTTGTTTTTGACATCACAGATGCAGATTTTAATGTCACTCTTTTATCACTTTGCTCAAAAATCAAAGTCTGGGAAAATTACACTGCTGGTAAGTTTTCTATTGTTTAAACTCTCTCATTCTTTCAGATAAAACTTTGGAAGCATTGAAGGATAATGTTTTGAAAATGGCCCAAGAATCAAGAAAAAAATTAACCACATCAGAATCAACCAAAAAACCATTGCTTGTGAGACCACAAAGTGGGAATCTCTATGCACCAAGCGGAGCTCTCTTCCCAACCAGTGCAAGACCTTTCAGTGGGATTTCCGGAATCTCTTCAAAATCAAAACATACACTCGCAACTACTCAAGGGGATTTTAATAAAATGTAAAGTGTCATATCATGAAGTCATACTAATTCAATCTCCAAAGGATGGCGACTGACCATTTAAGAAGAACAAATCTTGAAAATAAATCCAAACAATTCATCTCAGAACAAAAGAAAAAGGAGGCCAAAAGAGACCAAGTTCTCGCTCTTACTCTCAGTAAAGCCAAAGGTGAATTTGAATTGGATTGCCTTGCCAAAATGGGTGAAGCCAATGAACTTGCTCAAAGCTTAGGTGAAACAACCACATATAGAGCTTATCATGCTGCTGTAAACTGGAAAACACTTTCTTTTATTTTAACCAGTTTTCAAGGATGGAAATTTGAAATGTCATGTTTTTGATTATGACCAAATGGTGAATGAACTTGGAATGAAAGAGTTTGTTAGAGTCTATAAAGCTCTTAAACAAAGAGCGACACAAAATCAAAAACCTAAAGACCAACCTAACGGTGTTGTTGGTAAGAAAACTCAAACCAAACATAGAAATAATCATTTATTTAGAACGTAAAGAAATGGCAAAAAAAGATAGACAAACAGAACTCAAATCCGTCCTCTTTGAAACCATGAAACTGACAAACACTCTCAAAAGCCAACTTGAAAAGTTCGAAAAAGCTGGTCTCGTCTATGATCATCATCCTTCAAAATATTAAACTGATTATTATTATTATTATTGTTATATACACACACGCTCATTACATGTAATTTTTTCACATTTGCATTTGCTCTCACTGTCCCCTCAAACTGCATCTCATTTTTTTCCATTCCCTCAAAATCAAATAAAATTTTCAAGTCTTTTAAAGTTTAATCCCTCCAATTAAAAATTGAAATCTTTATTCCGATTTTCAACCTTCGAATTTTTCTTCGTCTCGTCTCCTTTCGTCGATTTATTGAAAATATTTCTATTGAAGGAAAAAACCTCGTCAATAGCAGATAGAGATTTCATTTTCGCAAACTACACATCTAACCAGAGATGGTTGAAATACAGGTTTTTCCTTCTAGAAGACATTGGGGTTTTATTTTATTTTGTTTTGTTTTATTAATTTCTTGAGTAACTCTATTACAACTATCCTGGAATAAAATATTCAGCCCTGCCTCTCTGTCTTATGGATATTTTTCGTCGACAAGATTCGAGATTTCTCGAAAGCTCTTCAACCAGAACAGTATAAAATCCCTTTTTTGTCAATCACCCAACTTTTTCCATCTTTTAGATCAAGGTTTTTCGTAATGGAGATCATTCGAAGCATGTTGAAATCATTCTAAAACCAAGCACTACTTATGCTCAGTTGCAAGCTGAAATTCTCAAAAAACTGGCACTTAGGAACACCGGCACCTTCCTTCTATACACCGCGGAAGGAATTCAGCTTTATGAAGACTACATCCCTTTGGTTAGGGATGAAGATCGATTATATGTTTCTTTAGGTACTCAACTTTTTTTCACCTCCATCTAACCCATCCCCAATAGGAGAAGAATTTGATCAAAATACATCTCTTGCAGACTTTAAAGAAATCAGAGTTTTGGGACAAGGTGGTTTTGGAAAAGTACTATTAATGGAAGAAATGACCACTGGACAATTATTTGCAGTCAAATACGTCGATGCAAGAAAATATGGTACGAATTTAGCATTTCCCCCAATAATCGATAAAAGGTTTGGCGAGTCTGATTGATATGGTTTTCAAAGAAGCAGAGCTCTTGAAAAGCTTAAATCATAGACACATTGTCCAAATCGTCAATTTCTTTGCCCTTAAAAATATGAAGGTCACTTTCGTCATGGAGTATTTAGAGGGTGGCGAACTTGGCGAGTATCTCAAGAAAAAGGGACGATTAGAAGAACAGGAAGCTTGTGAAATCTTCAAACAACTTGTCAGTGCAGTATACTTTTGCCATCTCAACAATATCATTCATCGAGATCTCAAACTTGAAAATATTCTCTTTGAATCTACCACTTCCAACATCATCAAAGTCGTCGATTTTGGTATCGCTGGATTCTATTCTGCTGTCAAAGGAGGAGAGTCTAGTGCTGGTTCTTTAAGATATATGGCACCTGAAGTTTTAACAGGCAAAAATAAAGCTGCTAATCCTGCCATCGATATCTGGTCAATGGGAATCATTCTATATGCCCTCCTACACGGAGCTTTGCCTTTTACTGGAAGTACTAGAAAAGAAATATTCGATAAAATTGTTGAAGGAAACTATGAAATTGCTCCAGAAGTCAAAAAGAAATTGAGTCCAGAATGCCTTGACATTCTAGCAAAAATGCTCCTTGTCGACTATAAAAAAAGGATTTCCACCTTTGATCTCTCCAGTCATCCATGGATCACAGGCGAAAAACTTCCTCCAACTTTGCCCTCCTTGCTAGAAGATCAAGTGGCAGACACTCTTGCCACAGAAACTAACGAAAATCACTTCAAAATGCACAAAAATAAATTCGCACTCAGAACTGCTACCCTCGGTGCAATTGAAAAGAACAAACGCAGAGCCATGAATACTCCTGACAAAGATCCTTACCAAAAGTATTATCGACTTGAGTCTTTCAGTGTCCATAGAAAATCCCATTCTAAAGATCATGCCACGATACGTGATCAGCTTGGGCTGAGAGAACGGGAGAGGGAACGAGACCCAGAAAGAAAACTCTCTTCGTTTGCAGATGGAAAAGTTCTTAGGAAAAAAATGTCCACCATCGAAGAGATTAAATTAAAAGAAATAAATACTTCCCATCGAAACTCAGATACGCCCAAAAAAGTTACTTTCCCACCAATATCCCCGAAAGGCTGGAATCCTAGTAAAGTTCAGCCTCATAAAAACCTTGACTTGGCCAAAAAACCCTCTTGGAGCTGAACATCCAACTTCAGTTTACTGTTCTATCATAATTTTGTTTTCCTTCCAAACTTATAATTATCATAATAATAAGAGTTTCTTCAGTTTAGAAATATTTATTTGTATGTGTTTTTTTTGTAACTAAAATTTATAAATTGTTAATGCTTATAAAAATATTAACTAATCTAACCTTTTGTTTGAATACCACTAAGGCTTACTAAATAAATCTCCATCCTGCATTCTGCATCCCTGGCCAGTATCTTTGATTGAGAGGAAAATTCAAGGCAACCAAAGTTTTTCAATAAAATAAAATCATTGGATCACAAATCAAAATATTCTGACTCTTGAACTTTCTCATTATTTTTTTCAAGGAAGAGAAATTCTCACAAAACCTGAAAGATAGAGAAGAAAAAAATAATCTCCTGGCGAAAATCTTGATATCTCCTGCATTGAGTTTTTTTTTGGCAATATTGCAGCAATATCAATACTTTTTCAATTAAAAAAATTCAGGACTTTGTTTTGTTGATTGGTTGTGCTCAATAGAAGAGAATTTCTGATTTCGAATTGTCTCAGCTGTTTTTGAAGCTGAGAGTTCTGATGAATTTTTTGTAGAATTTTTTTTTTTCCCAGATCACTTGGGAAAAAAATTTTTCTTCTTCATTCCCGAAAAAGAAAATAAGGAAAATTTCTTGTGGAATTTTTTTCTCGAAAAAATCAATCGAGACAGAGAATAATAGAAATTTATAGAAAATATAGATTTTCAGTTCTATTCAGTCCATTGATGACCGAAAATTAATGCTTTCATCCCTTTATCCAATTAAACTTCAACCTTTTTTGTGCAATAACTCTTCAATATTGTTAGACTATGTCACGTTTTTAGATAAAATATTCATAAAAAATTTCTGTACTCTTTTGAGTCAGAATGGACTTTGAACTCTGCCTTTTTATTAGGTTGTCTTTGAATTTAATAAATTTCATTCAAGAGACTCAATTTAAATCTTTTATGGAATTTTTATAAACAAAAAATTTTTTTGATTTTTTTTCTTCATAAATGATAGAGAAAATCCTCAGGAAAAATTATTTAAAAAAAATCAGAGAGTGAAAAAAAAACTGGAACCTCGCAATTCCAGACAACTTTCGAAAATTAGGAGGGTCCATAAAAATCCAGAAGATTCCAAACCCTGGAGATCACAAAAAGGTTAACTAAAAATTATTGTGCAGTATTGTGAAATCGTTGTTATTGCCTCGTCCATATGTGGAGACAAAAATTGTCCTTTCTTTTTTCAATAAATCTTTTTGTGAGTTGTGAGTCATTTTGTCTTTTTCAAGTAAGATTTTCTTAAAAACCACTTTTTTCTTGCCAAAAAAAACCAATATTTCTATCAATTCTTTGACCGCCCAAAAACCTTTTCTGAAGCAAAAGGAGTTCGTTGATCAAGCTGGTTCGTCCTCTGCACATTAGATTGTTGCTATTTTTTATCTCTGCGCGACAATTATGACTCTGAATTATACAACAAAATAAAATATTATTTTTCTCCCTAAAATAAAATGGAAGCAAATGACTCAACGTCTGAACAAAAACAATTTGGAGAAGTACTTGAACATTCTTTCTTCATATTTAATTTTTAACTCAATAAATGTATTTATCACAACCTTTAATATGTTTTACCTAAATTTGAGTTGAATCTGAGACAAAAGTTCCGTTCTGGTAGCAACGAGATATCTCTAACATTTACTTTTCAAAATTGTTAAAAAAACTATATTTATGTATTATTCGTTCATTT
>Ga0182738_1003161_pt1 | contig 19015 bp, 13 predicted proteins | sample eDN5th30CBELigMG_FD_128876 | JGI IMG/M metagenome (GOLD analysis project Ga0182738, IMG submission 128876) | Enriched Miracle-Growth compost microbial communities from Emeryville, California, USA - eDNA 5th pass 30_C BE-Lig MG (version 2)... ... | reverse complement strand
TTCCATCCTATCATTTTCCCATTCTCCATCATAAAAATCCCCATTCTTGAAAGCCATTTTTCCTCTACCTGCGAATCTGCCATTTTCAAATTCTCCACTATAAAGATCTCCACTCTTGAATTTCATTTTCCCTTTGCCCTGTCTTTGATCGCCTTTCAAGTCACCAAAATAGAAATCTCCATTTGAAAGTATCATTTTTCCTTTGCCTTCCATTTTATCACTTTTCCAGTCTCCCTCATAAATAGCCCCGCATGGGAATATCATTTTTCCTTGACCTTCTTTTTGGCCATCTTTCCAGTCACCATCATAGAAAGTCCCATCTGTCCCAATCGCTTTTCCTTTGCCTTCCATTTTATCATCCTTCCAGTCTCCTTCATAAACATCTCCATCTTTGTACATCATTTTTCCTCTTCCATCTTTCCTACATTTCCTCCATTCGCCCTCGTAGATATCTCCATTCGCATATCCAAATCTCGCAAGTACTCTTTCTGTTTCTAATCTCTTGCTAATGTCTTTGCACTCTTCCTGAGATCTATCTTTTTGACATCCACTCTTTTCGTAAGCCTCAATGACATTGTTGAAAAATGTGTCCTTCCGAAACTCTACAAATCTATTGCCACATTGAGGACACTCTTGAGATCCTTTCAGATGTTGCATTAAGCAGTCCATGCAAAATTTATGCAAACAAGGAACAACTGATGCGCATTCATAAATCATTTTATTGCAGATTTGACATTGTGTTTCATTTTTCAGGTTCTCATAGAACGTCATCTGCTTCTCAATTATCACGATATCCTCATTCTTCTCTCGATCTCTTTTGAAAGCACTCTGGTGACCTGGCTTTAGTTCTGATGAGAAAACATACTCCATTCTGATCTCCTCCTGCTTCTTCTTGAGAATTAGAACGATTTTATCGCCAGAATGGATTCTGAATGCTTCATCTTCTTTGAGAATCTGGTCTTCAACTTGAACAGAGAGACTGCTTCCAATATAAGAAACAAAAAAGTTTTCTTTTTCTTGATAAACTTTCCATTTGTTTTCACTTGAGGCATTTGCTTCAATGCAGGCTTGAAGAGGTTCATCATCAAAGATTGTAGGATTTTTCGACAAGCCGATATTATCAAATTTGGGATTTAATCTTGTGAGCTTTCCCCATTGAGTTGTCGGGTTGCTAAACTGTATCATTTTAGGCCTGTGGTAGATTTATTTTATGTTTCAGAATGAACACAGACTTTTTAAATTGCAAGAGTCAAATTTGTAAATTACCCCAAAAACAGCGCGTTCAACATTTTTGAAAAACTCTAAAAATATAAATTTGAGAAAATCACCAAAAGACCAAGAATAACCCTGGAACCGATCGAAATTGCCTCAGAATAGCTTCTTCGACCTTGGGTTTAGTGGAATAAAGTTCTTTAAATAACAAAGCCATGGAAAGCTTTCTTTAAGAACAAACTTTGCAAAGGTTCTTTCTTAATGTGGAATCTTCTTTGAAATAATTGATAATTCTTTTTGTTAAATTCAATTTCAAAGGCATTTTTTTTTCAATAACAAAAGTTTTTGAAGCCGTTTTTTCCCTCGCAAATGAAATTCAAAAAAGAATTCTTTTTCTGACTCAAATTAGCAAACGACCATCCGAATTTATTTGAGTATTTCACAGAAAGGAACCTACAATAATCCAAACGTGAAATCTTTCAGATGAAATTTTCACACTTTCTTAGAAATTTTAGTTCAGATGAACTCCAGAAACTTCAGGGTCTGGAATTCAAAACTCTGAAAATTCGGACAATCTGTCTGGAGAAATCCTGAAAACCCCAAAAGGAATTTTTGGAAAACGTAATGACCTTTTTCTTTTTGCTATTTCTCAAATTTTGTGTGTGTTATGTTTTCTTCGTTCGACTTTATGAGCAATGAAGAGACATGAGAAATCTCTTTTGAGGGGAAAATTCTTCAAAGAAAAATTTTTTTTTAGAATTTCCCTGATAAAATTCTAGAGAAACAGACGATTTCGAATTTTATCAAATCTGAAGATCATCTAAACTTCAACAAATTCTTTTTAAATTTTGAAGCTAAATGACGAAGAGAGGAGAAGACTTTCTTTTAAAGCTTTTCAAATATTTAAAAAAATTGCTTTTCCTAAGATCCTTTCGGAATTTTTTCAGATTACTTCTTCTTACTATTTGAACATAAAAGCTAAGACCTTTGGTCAAGAGGAAATTTTCCTACCAAAAGCTATTTTATAATCTTATTTTTCATAGAAACAAATAATCTATAAATTCTATATCCATTAAATTTCATGACAATTAGAAAACAATGAGCATTTATTCATTATAAAAGACATAATATTTTCTCACTCAATTATTATTAATTCATCATCTTGGGAGACATCTGTCCAAATCTGACACTCTTCTGAGCAATCTGATTTGCTTAATTTTCCATCTCTGTCTTCTCTATCATTTATCCACTGTCCTTCATAAACATCTCCGTTTTCATAAACCATTGTTCCTTCACCTTCTCTTTTATTCTGTTCCCAATTACCTTCATAAACGTCCCCATTCGCATAGAGCATTTTTCCTTTGCCTTCCCTTTGAGTTTCCTTCCATTCACCGTCATAAATATTCCCATTTGGATATAGCATTTTTCCCTTGCCTGTGATGTAATTACTCTCCCAATGCCCTTCATACATGCATCCTATCATAAAGACCATTTTCCCTTCTCCTTCAATCTGGTCATTTGCCCACTCTCCTTCATAAACATCTCCGTTTGTGTACACAATTATTCCCTGGCCTTCCTTATGATTGTGTTTCCAATCTCCCTCATATATATGCCCCATCTTATAGCTCATTTTTCCTTTCCCTTCTCTTTCATTATTTTTAAACTCTCCGTCATAAAAATCCCCATTCTTGTATATCAGTCTTCCATGGCCTTCTCTCACATCTTCTTTCCAGTCTCCTTCGTAAACATCTCCATTGTTAAACATCATTTTTCCTCTTCCATCTCTTCGGCATTTCCTCCATTCGCCCTCATAAACATCTCCATTTGCATACTCAAATCTCGCAAATAATCTCTGACTAATTTCTTGAAACTCTTCCTGAAGCCTCTCTTTTTGATGTTCACTCTCTTCATAAGCTTCAATTATGTTGGTTAAGAACGTATCCCTGCAAAAATTGACGAATCTTTCCCCACATTGAGGACATTCCTGAGAGCCTTTCAGATGCTGCATTAAGCAGTTCATGCAAAAACGATGCAGACAAGGGACAACCGACACGCATTCGCAAATCATTTTCTTGCATATTTTACAGCTCAAGCCACTTTCTAAATTCTGAGAAAACTTCATTTTCTTTTCAAGCGTTCCACTTTCTTCATTCCTCTCTCGATCTCTTTTCAAAGCTTCTTTCTCAGTTTCTATGAGTTCCGATGAGAAAACATACTCCATTCTGACCTCATCCTCTTGTTCTTTATTAACAATAAGAGCTATTTTCTCGCCAGACTTGATCTTGAAGACTTCGCCTTCTTTGAGGTCCTGGCCCTCAATCTGAACAGAAAGGTTGCTTCCAGTATAATGGATGAAAAAGTCCTCTTTCTCTTGATAGATTTGACATTTGTAGCCAGTTTGAGGTCCATTTTCTTCACTGCTGTCTTCGAGAAATTCAGAAAAAACAATCGAGCCTGAGGGGTTTTTTGATAAAGAGATATTTTCAAAGCCCGGATTTAAGCTTGTAAGCTTTCCACACTGGATTGTTGGACTAGTAAATTGTGTCATCTTTAGGGTTTTAGTCGAATTTGTTGTTGTGTTTTAATAATTGGCGCGAGGGCTTCTGAAAATTGTAAAAGAGCCAAATTTGTAAATTACTCCTGAGAAAAGGCGGGTTAAAATCTTTTGGAAAGTGTCAAGAGATAAAGCTAGGAAATGAAATTGCTTCTCAAAGAAATTAGCCTCTGCAAAATATTTTTGTAAGAAAATCATGAGAGGTGAACAGAATTCTTTTAATAAAAAGAAAATTTTCAATGCCTGATCTTTAAAGAATCGACAGAAGAAATCTTCTTTTTCTCCAAAGAATTATGACAAAAGAACTTTTAAATGTCACAATAAGCTAAAATCCCTCAACTTTCAAAGTCTTTTTAAATTGTTAAAGGAATTTTTCTGAGCTACAATCTGGTTTATTTCGCCGATGATTATCATTTAACTTTTTACATAAGAAAATTTGCTTCCGTAAAGAGGCAGAAATAATATGTTCCCATTCTCACAGACATTCAAAATAAAATCTCATTTAACCCCAAGTCACAAGCCTCTCTTGCTGACAATCTATTAAACAATATTTATTCAACAATTAGAAAACAAATAAAAAGCTTATATTTCTCAATGATTTGTGGGTCCTCACGTGGGAGGCCTCTAATTCCTCCATTTTCCCTGGCCGGTCGCTTTACCAAGTTTCCACTGTCCTTCATAAATAGAGTTGTTGGCATAAATCATTTTTCCTTGACCTTCTTTTTTGTTTTTTTCCCACTCGCCATCATAAAAATCTCCATTTTTGTACTTGATTGTTCCATGGCCTTTTTTCATATCATCTTTCCAATCTCCATCATAAATATCTCCTTCTTTGTATATCATTGTTCCTTTTCCTTCTCTCTTGTCATTTTTCCATTCACCAACATAATTATTTCTCCACTTGTATTTCATTTTCCCCTTGCCTTCTCTTTGGTCACCTCTCCAATCGCCATCATAAAACTCTCCATTCTGATATTTCATTTTTCCTTTGCCTTCTCTTTGGTTCTCTTTCCATTCACCATCATAAACATCTCCATTTTTATAAGTCATCTTCCCTCTGCCTTCCATTTGGTTATTTTTCAAATCCCCTTCATACACATTTCCGCTTGGAAAAACAATCTTTCCCTCTCCCTTTATGCTGTTATTTGTCCACTTCCCTTCATAACAGCCTCCATTTCTCCCCACCATTTTCCCTTGACCTTCTCTCTGGCTGCATTTCCAATCTCCAATATAAATCCTTCCATCTTTGTACATCATTTTTCCTGTCCCTTCTTTATGATGATCTTTCCAATCTCCATCGTAAATTGCTCCATCCGGATAAACCATCTTCCCTTTACCTTGCATCTTATCATTTCGAAATTCTCCTTCATAAAATTGTCCCCCTTTGTACATCATCCTCCCTTTGCCTTCTCTTTGACCGTCTTTCAAGTCGCCGTCATAAATCTCCCCATCATTCGATACCATTTTTCCTTTGCCTTCTATTTTATCATCCTTCCAGTCTCCTTCGTAAATGTCTCCAGAGTTAAAGATCATTTTCCCTCTTCCATCTTTTCTGCAGTTCCTCCATTCGCCCTCATAGATATCTCCATTTCCATACTCAAATCTCGCAAATACTCTTTCTGTTTCTAATCTCTTGCTAATTTCTTTGCACTCTTCCTGAGATCTCTCTTTTTGACATCCACTCTCTTCGTAAGCCTCAATGACATTGTTGAAAAACAAATCCTTATGAAACTCTACAAACCTATTACCACATTGAGGGCAGTCTTGAGAGCCTTTCAGGTGTTGCATTAGACAGTCCATGCAAAATCTATGCGAACAAGGAACGACTGATACACAGTCATAAATCATTCTATTGCAAACTTTACACCTTAGATTCTTGTCCAAATCTTCATAGAACTTCAACTTCTTCCCGATCATTATGATTTCCTCATTCTTCTCTCGATCTCTTTTCAAAGCATCTTTCTCAACCTCTATGAGCTCTGATGAGAAGACATACTCCATTCTGATATCATCTTGCTCTTTCTTGGTCATTAACACTACCTTTTCACCTGAGTGGATCTTAAATGCTTCACCTTCTTGAAGAGGATGGTCCTCAATATAAGCAGAAAAGTCACTTGCAGTGTAGGAAATAAAAGAACCTTCTTTGTCTTGGTACATTTGGCACCTGTTTTCAATGGAAATAGTTTCATCAATGCCGTATTGAAGACATCCATTGGAGATGGTAAAGACGGTAGGGTTTTTTGACAAGGAGATATTTGAGAAGTTTGGGTTTAAGCTTGTGAGTTTTCCCCACTGGGTTGTTGAATTACTAAGTTGTGTCGTCACTTTTGAGTGTTTTAGTAGAATTTTTTGTTGTGTTTTAATAATTGGCGAGGGCTTCTGAAATTTGTAAAAGAGTCAAATTTGTTAATTACTCTCTAGACAAAGTCGGTTAAGATTTTCTTGAAAAAAAAAGAGTTGGGCCTCAAAAACACTCAGAGAAAGAAATTGACTGAGAAAACTTTTTGAGAAAGCACAGGAGGAATTCCCTTCATAAAAATTTGACTTTTTTTTTAAAGGTCTTCTTTACAAAAAATTTCGATCAAACTCCCCTCCTAAACATTTTTTTCAAGAGAGAATGTTCGAAATTTCAAAGTTTCTCCAAATCTCTGGATTTTATTTTGAGAATGAAGAAAATTCTTCTCTGAAAAAATAGGAAATTTATTGGACAAATCTCTTTTCACAATGACAGCCAAATAAAAACTTTCCTCTCTCTGATTTCTGGAGAGTTCCGACTCAAAAAAAAGTCTTCTTCAATCTTAACAAACGTTCAGCACAATTATCATATTGAACATTTGGCGAGAAAATTTGAGAGTTTTTAGTCATGATGTTATCATCATACTGACAGATCTATTCTTTAGTCTCTTATGAAGAAACGTTTTTCTCCCATTTGAACTATTTTCTTTTCAAGTATAATGACCAAAATTTTATTATTTCAAAAATACTACGGACAGGATACATCATTTTTGGATATATTCATCATCAACTTCTTCAGCTGCGTCATTTAAGGGGTTATTTGATCGTTTTAGAACCTTAATTAGAGGATAGAAGGAACAAATTCTTAGGAGTTTTCAACTAAATTTATGAAGATTTCAAAGGTCTTATACATTGAGAAAAACAATATCTTGAAAGTTTTTATTCATAATTCATCTCTAGCCATTATAAACTTTCACATTTTCTCAGCAATAGAGAATGAAATCATTATTTATAAAGTTTATTTAGAGATCTTTCATATCAATATCCTCTGTTTCAGAAAATTACAAATCATAAATATTTGTTCTCAAAGATAAGCACTGCTATATTCTCTCATCCTCCTTCCAGCTTCCATCATAAATGGGGCCGTCTGATCTCATGAACTTTCCAAGTCCATTTCTTGAAAAATCTTCCCCGTCTCCTTCATAACTTGCAAATAATCTCTGACTAATTTCTTGAAACCCTTCCTGATTTATTCGATCCTCGTTCTCTTAAAAAGCTCCAATTATACTGTCGAAAAATGTATCTTTGCAAAATTTAACAAACTTCTCACCGCATTGAGGACATTCTTGAGAGCCTTTCATATGTTGCATTCAACAGTCTGTGCAAAAACGATGCAAACAGGGAACAACGGACAGAAATACATTCATAAATCATTCTCTTGCAAATTCTACATCCGAGACCATTCTCCAAGCCTTGAGAGAGCTTCACTTTCTTTTCACAGTTGACTATCGATCTCTCTTCAAAGCGTCTTTCTCAACTTCCACGAGCTCTGACGAGAAAAATACTCCATGTTTTCAATGGAGATTCATCTAGACATTCATGAAAACCTCCATTGGAGACAGCAAAGATGGCAGAGTTTTTTGATAATGAGATATTCTCAAAACCCGGATTTAAGCTTGTGAGCTTCCCCCATTGAGCTGCTGAAGAAGCATCAGATGATGTCATTTTGATAATAAATTAACCCTTTTGATGAAATTAAAACTCCCTTTGAACTGATAAAGTCAAAATAGTCGCTCAAAATTCATCAAAAAAAGTTGTTGAGTTCTGATTAAATCTGTCTTTTGAGGCCTCAGTTTCTGACATGCAAAAAAACTTTTTTCTGATCCTTTTCAAGCTGAAAGAATCTCTCATGCAGACAGTCCAAAGGCGTCTGACTAAAAGATGAGTTCTTAGTGTCAATTTATCGTTTTAAAAATAACACTTAAAATTCAGTTCCAAACGTTGGGTTTAATTTTCTTGAATTTTTCAACTTTTCATCAAGAAAAATTGCTCCTTTTATGAATTTTTTAAGAGAGAGGTTCAAAGATTTATCAAATAACCTTTTTAAAACTACACAGAGATTTTTTCTTTTTAATCTCATTTGCCAGAGAAAAAGTTTTAAAAGAAACTTTTTTTCAAAAAATAAAAAGAAAGAAAAGAGGTCCCATAGAATTTTGTTCTCCAAAGAAGTCACCAAAGATGAAGTTATCCCTTCAGATCCCTCATTGAAGGATTCACTCTAAATCCTCCAAAGATTCGAAAGATTTGTTTATGAGAGAAAATATAATCGAGCTTGAAGAAAGAGAAACTCTAATGGTTCAGAGGTCAGAATCTGGAAGGTCAGACCATTTCCCCACCTATCTCCTTGAAAATAATTGGAAATTTTCAACTGCAAAGGCTATCACTGTTTTCTTGAGAAAATTCGCCTTTGAAATTTTTTTTCAAGCCTTATGAATTTGGTTCTTTTTCTCTAAAGAAAATCTCAATTCAAGATTCACATATTTTAACGGGAGTTCTTTGTTTAGTGAGATTGCAAAACTCTTATAAATTAAAAAGAAATTATAGATGAAGCGATTCTCTTTAAAGAAAATTTTTAATGAATCACAACAGAGATCTCGTAAACATGAGCAACTTTCTGAAAGATACTTATATATCAGAGGGAACGTCATCTTTCCAGCTACCTTCATATTTCAAGCCATCTGATCGAACTAATTTCCCAAACCCGTTTCTTTGATGACCTTCCCAATCTCTCTGATAGATATCTCCATTTGTATATTCCGTTCTCCCTCTGACATCCATTTTGTGAGCTTGCTAATCTCATTCATTAATATCTTGATTTGAATAAATCATTCTTCCTTTGCCTTCAATCTCATTATTTCTCCAATCTCCTTCATAAATATGTCCAAAACCGAACGTCATTTTTCCTTTCCCTTCTTTTTTACTGTCTTTCCAGCCTCCTTCATAAAAACTCCCATCGTTGTACATCATCTTTCCATTGCCTTCTTTTTCGTCATCTTTCCAGTCTCCTTCGTAGATAGCGCCATTTTTATACAACGTTTTCCCTTTGCTGTGAAAAAGACCATCTTTCCAATCTCCTTCGTAGACATCTCCATGGTTGTATATCATTTTTCCATAACCCTCTCTTTTATCGTTTTTCCAATCACCTTCATAAATATGCCCATTTTTATACAACATTTTTCCTTTACCATGGAAATGATGAGCTTTCCAATATCCTTCATAAACATCTCCATGACTGTATATCATTTTTCCATAGCCTTCTTTTTGGCCACCTTTCCAGTCACCTTCATAAATATGCCCATTTTTATACAACATTTTTCCTTTTCCATGAAAAGATTTCCTTTCCAACCACCTTCATATACAAGCCCTTCATTATATATCATTTTTCCATCGCCTTCTTTTTGATCGTTTTTCCAATCACCTTCATAAATATGCCCATTTTTATACAACATTTTTCCTTTGTCATGGAAAAGATTAGCTTTCCAATCTCCTTCATAGACATCTCCATGACTATATATCATTTTTCCATAGCCTTCTTTTTGATCGTCTCTCCAGTCACCTTCATAGATGTCCCCAGTTCTATACAATACTTTTCCTTGACCATGAAAAAGATTATTTCTCCAACCTCCTTCATAGACATCTCCAGTACGATACTTCATGATTCCTTTGCCCTCCTTTTAACTATTTTTCCAATTACCTTCATAACTATCTCCATTTTTGTACATCATCCTCCCTGAGCCTTCCATCTCATTCTTTGCCCACTCTCCTTCATAAACATTCCCACTATTCCATATCATTCTTCCTCTTCCATCCTTTCTACATTTCTTCCATTCACCTTCATATATATCTCCATTTTCATACTCAAACCTGGCAAATATCCGTTCAGCTTCTAATCTCTCTCGAATCTCTCTGCATTCCTCTTGGGATCTATCTTTTCTATTCCCACTCTCTTCATAAGCTTCAATGATATTATTCAGAAAAACATTTTTGCGAAACTCTATGAACCTTACGCCACACTGAGGACACTCTTGAGAACCTGTCAGGTGAAACATGAAACAATGCATGCAAAAGCTATGCAGACATGGGACAACTGATACACATCCATAAGTCATTTTACAACATAATATACATTTCACCTCATCTTTCAGATTCTCATCAAACTTCATTTTCTTTTTAAGCACTCTAAATTCCTCATTTTCTTCTCTGTCTATTTTGAGAGTGTCTTTCCGCCGGTCAATTCGCTCTAACGAGAAAATATACTCAATTTTCATCTCATCTTGCTTTTTCTTGACAATAAAAACTACCTTCTCACCAGAGCTGATCTTGAATGCTTGGCCTTCTTTGATGATCTGATCTTCAATGATAACAGAAAGATTATTCCCAGTATATTGTATGAAAGAGTCTTCTTTCTCTTGATAAATCTGGCATTTATAGTCATTTGAATAATTTTCATTAGTGCATTCTTCAAAAAGAACAAGACTCAATGGATTTTCTGACAAGCAAATATTCTTGAATTCTGGGTTTAAGCTTGTGAGCTTACCCCATTGAGTTGGCGGAGAACCAGCTGATATCATTTCTGTTTATAGTCAATAAAAACAGGTTGATTAAAGTTGAAAAGAATGCAGTATCAGGTTTTAATTAAACCTTGATGCATGAATAGAAGGAGTTTATTATTCTTCATCCTTTTTCTTTTCAAAGAAATTCACTCCTTGCCAAGTCTTTCAAAATTCTTTAATTCAACTCGATCGACTTTTTTCTCAATGGATAATTTAGAGAGTCTTTTTAAACAAATTTTTAACTACTTGTGAAGATTTCAAAGGCCTTATACATTGAGAATAAACGACCTATTGAAAGTTTTCTATTCATAATTCATCTCTAGTCATTCTAAACAAGTCTATTCTCTCAACAATAAGAGTGAAATGATTTTTTCCAAGATTTGATCATTATTGGATCCTTTTATAATCTCCTTCAATTTCTGAACATATGCAAGAATTATAAATCATACAAATCTGTTCTCAAAGATGAAGGCTCATGTCCGTTGAAACAATATATTTTTATCATATATGAAAAGGCCATCTTTCCAGTTTCCTTCATAAATGGAGCCATCTATTCGAACTAATTTTCCAAGCCCATTTCTTTGGCCATCTTTCCAACCTCCTTCGTAAATACCCCTATTTGCATACTCCATTTTCCCTTTACCTTCTCTTTCGTCATCTTTCCAATCTCCTTTATAAAAACTGCCATCCGCATATTTCATTTCCCCATTTCCATTTCTCTGACCATATTTCCAATCACCTTCATAAACACTTGCATCTTCATATATCATTTTTCCTTTGCCTTCCATTCTTCCACCTTCCCAATCTCCCTCATAGATATCTCCATTTGTAAATTCCATTCTCCCTTTGCCTTCCATTTTGTGAGCTTTCCAATCTCCTTCATAAATATCTCCACCATTGTATCTCATTTTTCCCTTGCCTTCAATATCATTCTTTCTCCAATCTCCTTCATAAACATGTCCATCATTGTATATCATTTTTCCATATCCTTCTTTTTTATCGTCTCTCCAATCACCTTCATAAATATGCCCTGTATTATATAACATTTTTCCTTGACCATGAAAAAGATTATTTCTCCAACCTCCTTCATAGACATCTCCAGTACTGTACTCCATTTTTCCTTGACCTTCTTTTTGGAAATGTTTCCAATCTCCCTCGTAAACATTCCCATTATGATATATCATTTTTCCTTTGCCTTCAATGGCATCATTTTTCCAGTCACCTTCATAAACATCTCCAGTATGATACTTCATGATTCCTTTGCCCTCCTTTTTACTATTTTTCCAATTACCTTCATAACTATCTCCATTTTTGTATGTCATTCTTCCTGAGCCTCCCATCTCATTCTTTTTCCACTCTCCTTCATAGGCAATCCCGCTATTCCATATCATTCTTCCTCTTCCATCCTTTCTACATTTCTTCCATTCACCTTCATATATATCTCCATTTGCATACTCAAATCTGGCAAATACTCTTTCCGTTTCCAATCTCTCCTTTATTTCAATGCATTCCTCTTGAGATCTATCTTTTCTGTACACACGCTCATCACAGGCTTCAATGATATTATTCAGAAAAACACTTTTGCGAAACTCTATGAATCTTTCCCCACATTGAGGACACTCTTGAGAACCTGTCAGGTGAAACATGAAACAATACATGCAAAAGCTATGCAAACATGGAACAACTGATACACATTCATAAATCATTTTACAACATAATATACATTTCACCTCATCCTTCAGGTTCTCATCAAACTTCATCTTCTTTTCAAGAAGCGCAAGTTCTTCATGCTTCCCTCGCTCTCTTTTGAGGGTCTCTTTGTCAGCCTCAATGACCTCAGGTGAAAAGATATACTCCATCCTCATCTCACCTTGCTTTCCCCCAAGACTTATAACGACTCTCTCGCCAGAATTGATCTTCATGGCTTCATCTTCTTTGAGAGTCTTGTCCTCAATACCAATAGAAAGGTCCCTTCCCTTATAATAGATAAAGAATTCTCCATTTTCTTGATAAATCTGGCATTTGTAGCCATTTGAGGAATTTTCATTAACGCAGTCTTCAAAAAGAACAATACTCGACGGGTTTTCTGACAAGCCAATATTTTTAAAACTAGGGTTCAAGCTTGTGAGCTTACCCCACTGAGTTGCTGAGGAAGCATCAGATGATGTCATTTTTATAATAAATTAATCTTTTTGATTGAATTAAAACTTCCTCTGAACAGATAAAACCTAAATAGTCACTCAAAATTTATCAAAACATTGAGATCTTAATTCTGATTAAACCTGTCTTTTTTGAAGAGAAGAAGTTTTTGCTTGAATAAACACTTTGGCGGAAATTATTTCTCTGTTGCAACCTTAAATGGAAAAATAACACCAAAAAGTTTTTGAATAGAGCTCAAAATTTGAAGGAATAGCAATGGATTTTCTTTCAAATTCTCAATGGATTTCGATAAGGAATTTGTCCAAACATAAGGGTAATTTTTGGCTTAAAAAAAGATTTCACTACAAAGGCTCATAGAATTTATTGGCTAAAAGTTGTTCTTCATCTAACAACCAAATAAACAATAATAATTTTTTTAAGCCACCAGAAAGGATTTAGTGAAGCAATCAAAAGATAAGGGAGGTCCCTGATGAAATATTAAATAAAAACAAAAGACTTTCACTGGTAATTGTCCTCATATATTTGGTAAACCAGAAATTATTTGTCAACAGAGAATTTGAACCCTCTGAAAGTAGCCGAGCTGGCGGCGTTTGGAGACAAAATGTCCGTTTTTCGAAGATGAAATCGAACAAAAGAAAAAAAATTCCCAGAATATTTTTTTCAATTTCATTCACAAAGAAAAAATTTAATAAAAGATTTTTTGTTCAAATCAACATTCTTTTTGAAGAACTTATTTTTTTTGCCGAACAGAACATAAATATCCAAGATCTTTTTTTCTTGAAGAGAGAAATATTGGAAGAAAGTTTTCAATTCGTTTTTTCACGATTGAATCATCATTTTTATATGTGGAAGGCCAGATTATTCTCGTCGGGCTAAATCTCCTTCAGAATGCCTTTTATTGAGAAATTGTAAAGAACAACGAAAGGCAGGCCAATTGTAGCCTTGATGAAAACAGAACAAACAACAGATTCAGCTCCTCTCATCACAAACATTCTTTCATTGTGTAATTCGCCCACTCTCCTTCATACACAGCTCCACTTTTAAAGACCATTTTCCTCTTGCCTTCCATTCTATCCCATCTCCAAGCACCTTCATAAATGTCTCCATTATTATAGACAATCTTTCCTTCGCTCTCTCTTTCATCATTTTCCCAAAACCCTTTATAAATATCACCATTACTATATCTCATTTTCCCCCTTCCTTGTCTCTGATTTTCTTTCCAACTTCCTTCAAAGACATCTCCATTCTTGTAGATAATTTTTCCTTCGTCTCCTCTTTGATCACTCTGCCAGTGTCCTTCATAAATATCTCCATTCTGAGATATCAATTTTCCTTCTCTACCTATCCGATTCTTCTTCCAGTCTCCCTCATAGACGCTTCCATCCCGAAAAACCATTTTTCCTTTGCCTTCAATCGTGTCGTTTTTCAAATCTCCTTCATAAATCTCTCCAGTCCTGAATATTACCTCCCCTTTTATTATCCTTCCAGTCACCTTCATAAACATACCATTACTCTATACTATTTTCCCTCTTCCATCTTTTCTGCATTTCCTCCATTCGCCCTCATAAATATCTCCGTTTTCATACTTAAAGTGTGCAAATACCCTTTCTCTTTCTAATCTCTCACTAATACTTCGGCACCTTCTCTGAGATTGATCTCTTTCAAAGCCACTCTCATCATAAGCTTCAATCATGTTGTTGAAGAATGTGTCTTTTCGAAACGCTATGAACCTCTCTCCGCACTGAGGGCAGTCCTGCCCCTCTGGTAAATGTTTCATCAGGCAATTCATACAAAATCTGTGTAAACATGGAACAACTGATGCACATTCATAAATCATTTTCTCACAAATCCCGCAGATCATCTCATTCTTTAGTTTCTTCTCAAACCTCATCTTCCTTCTGACCAAAACAGTTTCTTCATGCTCCTCTCAATCTCTTTCTCCTTATAAAGAAGTTCTCCTGAGAAAATATACTCCATCCTGATCTTCTTGAAAGTAACAACTATTCTCTCACCTGAATGAATCTTGAATGCTTCATCCTCCTTTAAAGTTCTCTCTTCAATCTCAATACAAAGTCTGCTTCCAGTATAGCTGATAAAAAAGCCATCTTTCTTTTGATAAATCTGACAGGACCCCTTGCTCAAGGGATTTTTATCAATGGTCTCTTGAAGACCTTCGCGAGAAACGATCAGGTTCGAGGGTTGTTTTGACAAGGAAACGTTGTCAAAATTGGGGTCTAAGCTGGTCAGTTTACCCCATTGAGTTGCTGAGCTGTTAGATGGTCTCATCTTTCTGATGCTGGTGCTCCTGATAAAATTAAACTCTCTTGTTATAAGCTAAAAAATCAAGTCGGCAGTTCACAATAGTCAACAGATTTGCAAGTCAACTTGGTGCTCTGTTTTGAATTTTATTTCATGATATTTAAATGTAATTTTAGAGACTTCAACGAAGTTTTTCTTGAGTTCAAGCTTCGTATGAATTTGAAAGATGATGTTGAAAAATAAACGGCATAAAATCCAGACTAGTATTTCAGATTCTGAGCATTTACGTTGCAAAGAATCCTCTTTGATTTCAAGACTAAAATACCTTGGCAAATAAAGAAAAGATCGCTTCACATTAAAAAAAAACTCTTTTCGTTCTCGTCATTTTGGGATTTCCCCTGAAAGGCCGAAGTGCATCCAAACACAATTTTGGACAAGAGACTTCTATTTAACGAATAAAATTTACCTTGGAAATTCCAATAAAGCCATTCTCCTAGTCTATCGTTAAGAACTCATATTCTTAATTGCTTGATTCTTATCTTGTATTTTTACCAAAAAGAAATTCTCTTCAAAGATTTGACAGAATTTTTCTTTTGATTGTTGAAGAAAATTTTTGTCAATTTTAGGACATCCATTGAGGCGTATCGACGGTTTGTCCGTCTAGAGCATGTCCGTACAGAATTTGCCGAGACCATGTTTATGACAAATTTTGTATCCAAACCAAGAGATGAGTCGATATATCATTGATATTTTTTCGAATTTCCAACCAAAAGAAACTTTTCTTTTTTCCTTAACAAACATTAAAAAATTTGTTGTCGATATATCCTCGACAAATTCTGTAAGGAAATGCCCTAGGGTGCAAAAAAAATCTGGGAAAAAGTTGACCTTTTTTCTGGGCTCTTAAATTTTTCAAAAGTCTGGTCTGAAAACTTTTATGTCAAAAGAAGGGAGAGTAAAAAAAAGGATTTACCTCTTATTTTTTATAGGAACTCTCAATACACGGCCCAGATTTTTGACATTTTTTTCACCCCTGACATACCCTGGACGGACAAACGACTGCCAATTTTAAAAGTTTACCAATTTTATCATCACTATTTTTTCAATTCAATTCAGTTAAAAAAAAAATCATCTCAAAAGTTTTTCATCAAAATGTATCTTGATTGAGGAGCAGATTCGAGCTCATATTGTAAAATTTCATTCTGAATTGATAAATCCAACGAAAATTGTTTTAAGAGTTCATCAATATCATCGAACTAATCAGAATCAAAGAAGTATAATACGGACATCAAAGAGGGAGTGAATTAATCTAAAACTTCTACAACCATAAATTTCTCGCAAATCTGTCTTTCCTTTCTACACATTAACATGAGCGCACAAAATAATTCTTGTTTGGTTCCAGAGAGCCCAGGAAAGTCCAAAGAGACATTGCTAATTCACAGGATTCTGATTTTATTGATATTGCTCTCCGAATTCCCCATAATATTTTTACAAAGAATAACCAATTGAAAAAGAATTCTTTTGGAAGAAAATTCAGAATTAAAATCAAAAGCAGTCCCACAACAAGCAAAAAATTTAAAACAAAAAACATCAAACATACATTACATTCATAATAAAAAGGACCATTCTAACAAGGTCCTCTCCAACAAACAAATATTAAAAATCCTCAATACATATAAATCACCGATGATACACAACAAATCATCATCACTCTTCTTGACCCAACAATCTCTCTCCAAATTTATAACAAATACTTATACATAAACACACACTACTACGTTTCTATTATTTAATTTAAAAAACCTTGTCTTGGGCTTGGGCTTGAGCTGGGCCTTTCCTCCTTCTTGACTTGAAAATCCTCTCTGAATTAGGAGCTTATAGAATTTCCGCTATTATAACGGTTTTCCACAGACAACCTTTCTTTCACAGAGTGGAACCCATTGGCAGGAAGCTTCACCTTCTTATTATTTGGTTTTATTTGCTCCTGTCTTATTGTTTGCCTGATTCCTTTGTACATTTGCGCGATATCCCCAATTTTCATCCTGGAGCCTGACGTCTTTGGGAAATTGCTCAAAGGAATATGTGACTCATAATCCTTTATATTTCCCACTTTTTCCTTTAAAGGCATTCTCACTTCTTCGACTCCTGCTTTATCTCTTGAGGAATTCGATAACATACTCATGTTCTCTTTATGATAATGAGACCTTGATGATGTGCACGTCTCATTCGTCTCTTTCACTACGCCATGGCTTGGCAAGGCTTTATTGAGTATCCCATTTGGAGCTCCTTGGTAATAGTTCAACGTTCTTTGGTCCACGTTCTTCAGCATGAACTTCTTCTTGCTACCTTTGCCTAAATCTAGACTCAAATCAGTCTTTTGTTGGAATGTCTTCTTCTTTAATGGCTCTTCCATTATCACATTCTGCACGCTATTAACTCTACATCTCAACTCCTCATTTACACTAGGACGAGCAGGGAGGACAACCACGTCTTTCCCTTCCTCAGAAGCCAACGTGGCGCACCTGTTATTACTCATTGGCTCCACCTTCTTATTCTTGAGAATGTTCTGGAGGGTTTGCTGGCTGTTCTTTGTGGGAACAAGCACGGTATCACCATTTAAACTCACTTTATTGGTTAATTTAGCTCCCTTGGGTCGGTTCTTTAGGATGAATTTCTCATGGAACTTGTTGATTTTATCAAAGAGACCAGTCATTCCTTCAGTGGGAGCTGGATTATTAGCAGGAGCTTTTCCGTTACAGAAGCTCTGAGGCTTGCTGCTGGAGATCTTTGTGGACTTTATATCAGGAAGCTTCTCAATTTTGGCGTGTGTGGCGTTAATCTTAGCCACATCAACCATGATATTCCTAGCAAGCTCCTTCAATTCAGGATTTCCTCGGTTATGTGAGATCGTATCTGGCATCTGATATTCAGAGTTCACTTGGTTACCAGGTCGATAAGAAACATTATCAAGGTAAGGCAAAAACTTATCCTTTGTACTAATAGGGCGTACTGAAAGCCTTTCTTGGCTGAACAGGACGTCCGGCTCGCAAGATAAAGCCCTGGCAGGGCTGAAATCGTAGTCTTCTAACAAAGATCTGCGGATGTTCTTGGGCTTGAGGGCCTCGGAAGTCTCTCCTGAATGGTCTTCGGAACTTTCTCGGACCTTGAAGAGCTTGTCAAAGTTCTCAAAGAAATCATCTGGATCGGAGAAGTTTGCGTCGGAAGAGGTGTCAGAAGGGAGCTTGTGGGATCTTGGCTTGGAGATTTGGTCGGATCTTGGCTGGGTTTGACCTTGAGAAAACTTGAGAAGATCAGATTTTTTGGATAGTTTACGGTTGGAGTTGGATTTACTTTGACCTTGGGATGATGATTGGGTCGTGGTGCTGGCAAGGTAATAGTCGAGATCGTGAGATTCGGGGAGTTCAGGGTGATCTATTGTTTGGTAAAGGGTGAAAGGTTGAGAAGGGCGGGTGGTAGGTCCAAGGTTGAACATGGAAAGGAAATGTTGTTGGGAAACAGCAAAAAAATTACTAGGGAAAAATTTTTATTTTTTTAACCCCTTATGGACAGAAGTCATCAATATTGATATTTTTGAAATTTTAAGGATTTTACCAGATTTTTCGACGAGGGTTCAGGACCAAAATCAGAGACTCATTGTTCCCTCTTTAAATTTCATGAGAGAAATGTTGTTTACAAGGGCTCTTTTTGGAAGAAGTTGATGATTCTTTAGCAACAAAAGTGAAGAGCTTTGAATGTTGACATATGACATGATCAACCATTTGACAGAAATATAAGATTCTTCAGTGGTTTTTGGGATCTCAATGTTGAGATCTTCGGTCCTGAAGCATAGAAAATAAAATACAGAAAAATTCAAAGCACACCTCAAGATACCTTTTCAGCGCCCAAAGGGTTAAATTTCGTTGTTTTTGTCAAGAGACGAGAGTTGTAAACGAATATTTTTGTTTGATTGGGAAATTTTTTTTAA
>Ga0182738_1003160_pt1 | contig 19016 bp, 16 predicted proteins | sample eDN5th30CBELigMG_FD_128876 | JGI IMG/M metagenome (GOLD analysis project Ga0182738, IMG submission 128876) | Enriched Miracle-Growth compost microbial communities from Emeryville, California, USA - eDNA 5th pass 30_C BE-Lig MG (version 2)... ... | reverse complement strand
GATGTCGCCGTCGTTCGGCGCCGGCGCGACGTGCAGCAACCGTGCCAGCAGCGGATATATGTCGACGTTGTCGAAGGCGGGGATCTCCACGCCCCGGCGGAACGCCGGCCCGCGCGCGACGAACAGTGCGCGCATCGACGCCAGCGCCGGGTCGTAGCCGTGCGAACCGCGCGGGTGGCCGCCGCTGCGCCGGGCCTCGTATTCGCCCGGCAGTGCGTCCCATCCTTCATGCATCTGGCACACGATCGGCGGGATACGGGGATGGGTGCCGTAGTGCCAGCGCGCCGGCAGTTCGTCCTTGCGCCAGCAGTCGTAGTGTTCGTGCGCGCCGAGCAGCCTGTCGGCGACGGCCGTTTCGTGTCCCGGGTCGGGCGCGATGCCCACCACCTGCCCGGTCGAGACGACCTTCGCCTCGTCCATCGCCACCATGTCCTCCAGCGCGACGACGTGGCCGGGGGCCACCGTCGCCATGCCGTGGTCGGACACGACCACCAGATCCACCCGGTCCAGCAGTGCGCGTGCGGCGAGGCCGTCGAGCAGCCTGCCGATCGCCGCATCCACCTCGCGCAGTGCCGCGTGCGCTTGCGCGGAGTCGGGGCCGTTGGCATGCGCCGCCGAGTCGACCATGTCGAAGTACAGCGTCACGAGCGCGGGGCGCGTGGCCGCGGGCTGGTCCAGCCACGCCAGCACCTGGTCCACGCGTTCGCCGGCGTCCACGCCGGCGTCGAAGGCGCGCCACTGCGTCGGCCGCATGCCATTGATTTCGGCCTCGCTGCCGGGCCAGTACATGGTGGCGCTGCGCAGCCTGGCCTTCTGCGCCGTCGTCCAGATCGGTTCTCCGCCCCACCAGCGTCCGTCGCCCACGGCATCGCGGTCGGACAGCGAGAAATCGCCCAGTTCCGCGTCATGCATCCGGTTGTGGACGATGCCGTGGTGGTCCGGGCGCAGGCCGGTGACGATGCTGTAGTGATTGGGGAAGGTGAGCGAGGGGTAGGACGGATTCATCCACTGCGCGCGCACGCCCTCGGCCGCGATGCGCGACAGGTTGGGGGTGATGCCAAGGTCGAGGTAATCGGCGCGGAAGCCGTCGATCGAGACCAGCACCACCGGATCGGGTGCCCCCGGGGCGGTGTCCGGCCGTGGCGTCGATGCGCAGCCGGCAAGCAGGAACAGCAGGACAAGGAAGGGCAGGAAGCTGGCGGCCCGGCCGCAGGATCGATTGGTCATCGCGCCATCATAAAGGGCCTGTGATGACAGTCGGCACCGGGCCGCCGGCGAGTGGCGCCTGACGCGTGCCTAAACCGGCACCGCTGCACACAGCGCCCGTTCGGTGCGGCGGGCGTATGGTCGTTTGCACAGGGCCTGCCGGGCCAAGCCTTCCACCCCACGGAGGTGTGCCATGAAACGTCTTTCCGTCTTCCTCCTCGCCGCGGGATTCGCATCGCTGGCGTTCGCGCAGTCGCAACCGGAGCCGGTCGGGGAAACCCTCGAACCCGGCGCCGCGGCCATCGGCACCGAAGCCAGCGACGCCGCGGCCGACGACCGCAACTGCCTGCGCCAGACCGGTTCGCTTGTCACCGCGCACAAGAACCGCAAGGCCGAACGTGCCGGCAAGGCCGGAAAATGCGCGAACGCCTTCGGGCGTGCCTACGACCGCGAGGACATCGAGCGCACCGGCGCCACCAGTGTCGCCGAGGCGCTGCGGATGCTGGATCCGGCGATCCACTGACGGCACGTGCAGCCCGCGCCACCGACGCCCGGCATCGCCGGGCGTTTTCGCATGCGGCGACGGTTCCGGGCCGCGCTGCCACGGGAGTCGACCGTCGCGGCGGACCCGCGCGCACCGGTGCGATAATCGCCGGATCGACGCGCCAGGGAGTCCCCGTCCATGTCCACCCGCAAAGACCCGTCCCGCAAGATTTCCGCGCCGCGCGGCAGCACGCTCAACTGCAAGTCCTGGCTGACCGAAGCGCCGTTCCGCATGATCCAGAACAACCTGGACGCGGAAGTGGCGGAAAACCCCGCGGAACTGGTGGTCTACGGCGGCATTGGCCGCGCCGCGCGCGACTGGGAGTGCTATGACGCGATCCTCAAGTCGCTGAAGGAACTCGGCGACGACGAAACCCTGCTGGTGCAGTCCGGCAAGCCGGTCGGCATCTTCCCCACCCACGCCGACGCCCCGCGCGTGCTGATCGCCAACTCCAACCTCGTCCCGCACTGGGCCACCTGGGAGCACTTCAACGAGCTCGATCAGAAGGGCCTGATGATGTACGGCCAGATGACCGCCGGCAGCTGGATCTACATCGGCAGCCAGGGCATCGTGCAGGGCACCTACGAGACCTTCGTCGAGATGGGCCGCCAGCATTACGGCGGCGACCTCAAAGGGCGATGGATCCTCACCGCGGGCCTGGGTGGCATGGGTGGCGCCCAGCCGCTGGCCGCGAGCCTGGCCGGCGCCTGCAGCCTCAGCATCGAATGCCAGCAGTCGCGCATCGACATGCGCCTGCGCACCCGCTACGTCGACGAACAGGCCAGCGACCTCGACGACGCGCTCGCCCGCATCGACAAGTACACCCAGGCCTGCGAAGCCAAATCCATCGCCCTGCTCGGCAATGCCGCCGAACTCCTGCCGCAGCTGGTCGAACGCGGCGTGCGCCCCGACGCCGTCACCGACCAGACCAGTGCCCACGACCCCGTGCACGGCTACCTGCCGATCGGCTGGACCGTCGAGCAATGGCTCACCGAACAGAAGCAGCACCCCGAAAAGGTCCACGACGCCGCCAAGCAGTCCATGCGCGTGCACGTCGAGGCGATGCTCGCGTTCGAGAAGCAGGGCATCCCGACCTTCGACTACGGCAACAACATCCGCCAGATGGCGCACGACGAAGGCTGCAGGGACGCCTTCGACTTCCCCGGTTTCGTCCCCGCCTACGTGCGCCCGCTGTTCTGTCGCGGCGTCGGCCCGTTCCGCTGGGTCGCCCTGTCCGGAGACCCCGAGGACATCTACAAGACCGACGCCAAGGTCAAGGAGCTGATCCCCGACGACCCGCACCTGCACAACTGGCTCGACATGGCGCGCGAGCGCATCGAGTTCCAGGGCCTGCCCGCGCGCATCTGCTGGGTCGGCCTCGGCCAGCGCCACAAGCTGGGCCTGGCCTTCAACGAGATGGTCCGCAACGGCGAACTGAAAGCCCCCGTCGTCATCGGCCGCGACCATCTCGACAGCGGCTCCGTCGCCTCACCCAACCGCGAAACCGAAGCCATGCAGGACGGCTCCGATGCCGTCAGCGACTGGCCGCTGCTCAACGCGATGTTGAACGTTGCCGGCGGCGCCACCTGGGTCTCGCTGCACCACGGCGGCGGAGTGGGGATGGGCTACTCGCAGCACAGCGGCATCGTGATCGTCTGCGACGGCACCGAAGCTGCCGACAAACGCATCGCGCGGGTGCTGTGGAACGACCCGGGCACCGGCGTGATGCGGCATGCGGATGCGGGGTACGAGATTGCGAAGGCTTGTGCGCGGGAGCAGGGGTTGAAGCTGCCGATGGGGTAGGGGCGGGCGGGCCCCTGCATCTCTCTTACGCCCTGTTGTTGATGGGTGTAACTATTGCACCTTCGTTTGAGCGCGATAACGCTGGCCTTGAGCCGGCGGAGGGCCCGGCTCGATGGTTAAAACGCTGATTCCACAGAAATTTTCCTATTGAAAGATTTCTGTCGCGCAGGTGCATACTCGGCGCAACGCCCTTGGGGAGAGGCCGAATAAGTAGTTAGGCGCTTATGGGCATTACAGCTAAGAATCGAGAGTTCCTTGTTCTCGCAGGCTTGATCGCCGGTGCCGCAGCGGCCCTGCTCCTGTTCCGCGACGGCATTGGCATTGTTGTCTTTCTTGCACTTGCCGCTGCCACTCTCATCCAATTAGTCCGTGTTGCAATTGGCAGCGGCAAAAGCAAAACTCTCGGTCAGCTGTGGGCCGCTCTCAAAGACGCATTCTGGGGCATTGGTTGAGCCGGCATGTGCGGGGACGCGCCTAACAATTCGTTCAAGCCGACACCGCTTCGTTCCGGCCAAGTCATGGCAGAAAAAGCTTGCCATGACTTGTCCTCCACTACGCGGCGCGGCTTAACTCAGGCGTTATGCCCCTATGTACGTAATCGTTGACTCCAACATTCCAATTGCTGCAACCAACACCAATGATCCGAATAGTGAGGAATGCTCTGCATTGCTCAAAAAGCTCTCGGCGGACGGTTACAAGGTCGTAGCTCCGGTCACGCAGCTCTGGAATCTTGTTGCTTACAACCAGCATCCTGAGAAGTCCAAAGGTCACGTACAGAACATGGACCTGGCGTTTGCCATCGAGCATCATGACGTAACACATGAGCTCTTCGCTACCACATACACCGAGGCAATGATCGCTATTAAAGGCCCGGATCGAGTGTTTGTCTCACTGGCAAAACATCTCGGGTTGCCTCTGCTCACCAATGATGCTCAAGTTCTCAAAAATTCTGCAGCTTTGGGCGTAAAAGCGATCAGCGCTGCGGAGTTTCTGGGTGGCGGGGCATAACAATTCGTTCAAGCCGAACGCGCTTCGCTACACCAAACACATGGCAGATAAAGCTTGCCATGTGTTTGGCTCCACTACGCACGTCGGCTTAACTCAGGCGTTAGGCCGCGGAAAATAATCTTTGCTACTTGAGGGAACAGCCATGGTGAACTTGCGGCGCGTTTCTTTGATTGCTGGTTTGCTCGTTGTGGCAGCAGCGGTAGTAGCTGTTTACGCGTACCAGGGCACGCCAAGCCATTCAGTGTCGCAAGTAGAGCTTCCTCCGCTCGTTGAGATCCCTCACAAGGAATTCTCGCCTGATGAGTACAGAGCAATTCAGGAGACGTTCTGGACCAAGATTCAAGGCAAAGAACGCCAATGCGCCGAGTCCTTTGTTTTCACGTACATGGACACGCTTAGAAGGCGCTGTGAGATCCAAGGTGGTGCCAAAGACATTGGCGGTGGTTGCGCCCACATGACAAACGCTATGAACTACCCAGAGGTCTTGCAAGCGGGTCTAAAGCACTGCGACATCAAGTATCCAACCCATGTGCCGCGGCCTAACAATTCATTCAAGCCGACGCCGCTTTCCGCAAGTGCAGCAGCGCAGCCTCCGGCAACTTGCAATGGCCCGGACCCGGAACTACAGGTATGTCCGTACCCGGAAGCCCCTCGGGTGACAGAACTCACGAGCGGCAAGGTCACTCTAGAACTGGAGATAGGCGCTGATGGCTCAGTGGAGGCATCCCGCGTGCTTTCCTCCTCCGGTCATCCGGCTTGGGTTGGTGCTGCGCGAGCTGCGGTGGCAAAGTGGCGCTATTCGGCGGGACCAGCATCGCGTAAGCGTGCTGTTCCTTTTGACTTTCAGTTGGGCGGTCCGTAGCCGCCTAACAATTCGTTCAACCCGAACCCGCTTCGTTCCACCAACAACATGGCAGATTAAGCTTGCCATGTTGTTGGCTCCACTACGCAGGTCGGGTTAACTCAAGTGTTAGGTCTCATGGTGCGAGTGTATGGCGTCTAACAAAAATCAACACTTCGTGCCACGTTGCTACTTGCGACCATTCACATCAGATGCCAATCAGAAAACGATCAATCTTTACAACATAGATCGCTTATCGAGCATCTATGGCGCACCTATCAAAAGCCAATGCTCCCGTGACTACTTCTATGGATCTGATGATCGCCTAGAAAAAGCGATACAGGCCGTAGAAGGTGGTTACGCCGGAGAACTTCCAGAGCTGTTGCAGTACCGCACGCCAATCGGCCCCAAAGCACGCGTCATCCTTCCCCGCTTCTGGTTCTTGCAACACACAAGGACAGAGGCTGCGTCACAGCGCCTGGTATCCATGTCTATCGATGCAGATTCGCTGATCGGACATGAAAGCGAGTCCTTTAAGGTCGAGATCAAGCAAGCGGTTCTATTTGCGCTTAGAGCCTACGCTGAAAGCATTGACGCACTCGACGATCTCAAAATCGTCCTCGTCAAGAACTGCACATCCACTCCATTCATCACCTCGGATGACCCCGCAATCATCGTTAACCGCTGGCTTCACAACAACAAGCTCGTAATGGGTCCTGGTTACGGAGTGGCTGCGGCAGGATTGATCTGCATTCTTCCCCTCTCGCCAACCGTGTGTTGCGTCATGTATGACGGCGACATCTACAGCATTCAAAACTCTGACAACTGGATTGAGGCTCGCTCCACAGAAGACGTCGACTCAATCAATAACATGCAGTACTTGAACTGCGCAGCAAATCTCTATTTCCACGACAAGAACGATTCGAGCCTGTTCAGATTGCTCCGAGAAAGAACCCACGCGATACGCCCCGAGGCACGACATCGGCTGCATTATGCGATTAAATCAAAGTCCGAGAATGGACAATCCACATATGTCGTAGTTGATAAGGCCTCCGTACCTGATCATACCGAAGCGCTTATTCACATGGAGACGATTCGAATATCTCCAAAACAATGGCCGCACTTTCTAAAGTGGCGCCCAAGTGGTTTCTACTACTCAAACGACACCGGCGTTGGGCATGTGAGACGCTCACATGCCTTATCTCGCCTGCCGAACGGACGCCCGTACTCCAAACGCAGGACAGGGCATTGAGACCTAGCAATTCGTTCAAGCCGAGACCGCTTCGCGGCCTCGACAATGGCGTCTATGATTGAACCATCGCCGCGGCCGCAAATCGGTCCGGCTTAACTCAGACGTTAGGTTGTGATGGATAGCCCCTCGTTACCCCATAGGAACATATCCAACCCGCTTGGCGACTTCGTGCTGGTCGCTACTTCGGCGCTCTTGGGGCTCTTGGCTATTATTCTTTTTATCGGCTGGCTGCGTGACCGTGGGGCACCAAGCTTCCTACTCGCCCCGGAGATAATCATTGCTCTTCTCGGCAGCAGTCTTCTTTCAGCCCTTGCTTTAGTGATGCTTCGCAATCTGCCCAGACCATGGCGCCTTTCGCTGGCGCCAGCTTTGGCATTCGGGTTATTTGCGTTTTGGGTGGTGGCAGGGTCTTGGCTCACAACCTAACGTAAAAAGGGGTCAGAGAACATATTCGCTTCAAACAAAACTGTTCTCTGACCCATGGCAGGAGGCCGCCGGTGGTACGGGGCCGGTGTGGGACCGGTGCGCGTGCCGGGCGCCGGGTCCGACAGGTGCAGCGTCGCGAGGGCGGGCGCAATGTGCATGGAGGCCCACTGGTTCCATGCGTGCCTGAACGGGTTCGCCTTCGGATTCGCCCTCCTGCAGAATGGCGCTCGGCCGCCGCATGGCCCATGCCACTCGTCTGGCAAGTTGCCCCGTTTCCCGGAACCCTTGATGCCGAAAGCACCGATTGCCCGCTACTACCGACCGTTGTTCCTGCTTGCGCTGTACACGGTCTATGTCGTTGTCCTGTTTGCAGTTGCGGGCATCCGGGATCCCGGCGAAGCGGATCGCAGCGTGGCGCGGCTCGTGACGCCATTGGTGGAATTGGGGCTGGCAAGCCTGCTGTGCGCAGGCTGCATGCGCATGGCGCTGCGGGGACGGCGCTGGCCGTGGCTGCTGTTGTCGTCGGCAATCGCCGCGCTCGTGGCCGTGGTGTACCTCGCGCAGGTGTATTCGCTGTATGTGTCAAGCAATTTCATCACCGTGCTGGCGATGCAGAACTCGGATTCAGTGGCATTCATCGAATCCAGGCTGCTGCAGGTGGGCGCGGTTCTCGCCGCCGCCTGGGTCGTGCTGTTCTGGCTGGCGTCGCGCTTGGCCGGATCGGTCCCGGCAGCGGAACACGGCGTCGCGGTACGCTGCGGCACCCTGGCGTATGCGGCGATGCTGTCGGCGTGCGCGTTGGTATTCGCCTACCTGCTGTTCATCCAGGGAAACAACCTGCGGCTGGAGCCTGATTTCCGCCAATCGCCGCTGGCCAACCTCACGGTGAATACCTTCAGGTTCGGATTCCCGAATGCCGCGGGCAGTGCAGTGGCGGCCGGGGGGGAAGCCGTGCCTGACCGGCTGTGCTTCGACTACAGCGGGCTGGACGCGGACTACCCGTTCCTGCGTGAGCGGGCATTCGACAAGCCGTTGCCGTTTCCGCGCACTGCGGCCGCCGGCAAGCCCGGACCCAACATCATCGTCATCTTCGCCGAAGGCATATCGGCGCGACTGCTCGGTGCGTACGGAGGTGCGCATCCCGGACTGACGCCGAACCTCGATCGCCTGGCAGCGCAGTCGATGCGCGTGGACGACTACTTCAACCACACGGCGGCTACGTTCCGTGGGCTGGAGGGCCAGCTGTCCTCGGGCTTCTCTTTCTCGGGCGGTGGTGGCAAGGAGGGATGGAACCACGTCGGCAACCGTGCGGCGCTGGCCGCCATTCGCCGCCAGACGATCCCGCACATCGTTGGTTCGGCCGGATACGACAGTTACATGTTCGTGCCGCACTTGCAGGAGCGCCCGATCATCAGGATGTTGTCGACACTCGGCTTTAGCCGGGTGTATGCCCAGCAATCCATCGAGCATGAGCTGCTGGATGGAACGGGAAGCGTGCGTCCCGGAACGACGGGCCTGGATGACCAGAGCGTGTTCCACGGACTGGTGGCGTTCCTGCAGCAGCGGGAGGACGCGGGGGAACAACAGCCATTCTTCGCGGCGACGTACAACATCGGAACCCACGCGTTCCTGAAGCACTCGCCCGATGACGTGGCCTATGGGAAAGAACCGGACCCCATACTCGACAAGATGCACAACTTCGATGCGGCGTTCGGCGAGTTCCTCCGCTACTTCCTGGCCAGCAAGTACGCGCGCAACACGCTGCTGGTGGTGACCTCCGACCATGCCACCTATCCGGAACCGCCATACCGGAAGGTAGCCGGTGACGACCTGAAGCCTTACTTCGTCGATCGCATCCCACTACTGATCCATGACCCGTACCACGCTTTGCCAGAAACGTTCGACGCGCAGGGTCGCAACTCGCTGGACCTGGCGCCGACCGTCCTGCAGCTGGCGGGCGTGCAGTCGAGGCGGAATGCATTCCTCGGAGCATCCTTGTTCGAGCAGCGCCGCCTCCCGCTTGGCATCGCTGCGCTTGGCGCCAAGTACTTCCTGACCGTGCCCGAGGGCGTGTTCGGGATGGGGGAAGAGCCGGAGGCCTATCGTGCCGTGTTCCAGTGCGAGGTCGGCGTTGTCCGGCGCTACTATGCGGCTGAGCGCGACAATCGCATTTTCCCCGCGCCAAGGGAAAGCCGACGTGCCGGACGGATGCACTCCGGCAGTCCGCCCCCATAGCGCTGCCGGCAACATGCGGGCGATTCAAGGGCGGGGCGTTTCCAGTAGGTGGCCCGTGGCTGCGCCGGCCGCGGCGGTTGGGACACCTTCGCAGGCCGCTTTGGCGGCGCTGCTTCCCTCGAACGGGGACCCCGCCTGCACGGAAGAGGAGGGCTTCAGCGGCGTGATGTGGTGCCGGCCTTGCCCGCCACGTAGCGCCCGAAGTTGTCGAGGATCGCCTGCCAGCCTTCCCGCTGCATCTCGGCAGGGTTCTCGTCTTCGGCATCGAACTCGACGCGGATGCGCACGCCACCGGCTTCTTCGGTGAAGCGGACGCTCGCCTCGCGGCCGTCGTCCATGCGGTATTCGATGCGTTCTTCCGGCACCACGCGCGTGTAGGTGCCTTCGAAATCGAAGCCTGCGCTGCCGTCCTTCGCTTCCATCCGGGTGTTGAAGCGGCCGCCTTGGCGAAGGTCGACCTGGCTGCGCGGCGAGTGCCAGTCGGGCGAGGCGGTATTCCAGCGCGTGATGTCGTCGGGGGTGTTGTAGGCGGACCAGGCCGTGGCCAGGTCGGTGTCGGCGAGGGTTTCGACGGTGAGTTTCATGGACAAGTCTCCTTGGCTGGGGATGCCTGTTCAGGGAGCCGGGAATCTGTTGGAACGTGTCACGCAGGTTATTGAGACAACTGACGATGTTCCGCGTGACCAGACCCGGCCGCCTCAGGCCTCCAGGTCGACGGCCGGGGCGAAGCCGCCGTAGATCATGCGCGCGCCGTCGAACGGCATCGGGTTCGTTTCCGGGCCCATGCGCGGGTCGTCCATCATCTTCTTCATGGCCGCATCGCGCGTGGCCTTGTCGGGCCACTCGATCCAGGCGAATACCACCGTTTCATCCTCCTTCGCCTGTACCGCGCGGCGGAAGTCGGTCTGCTTGCCCACGGGCACGTCGTCGCCCCAGCACTCGACCACACGGGTCGCGCCCAGCTCGATGAAGGCCGGGTCCACGGTGCTCGCGTGGTCGATGAATGCCTGCCTGTTGGCGGTGGCAACGGCGATCACGAAACCATCGATGTAGCTCATGGGATTGCTCCTGTTCGATCAATGGATGGGTGCGGCGCGTATCACGCGGTCCAGGCGAATGGCGTTGCCGGGCACGGCAGCGGTTTCCTTGTTGGATGGCATGAGGGACGACGAACGGGCGTGTGCGGATTCGACAGCCACCCCGCATGTGGAAGGCGAGGTGCAACCTGCTTCCCACGCGGTTAGCGCCTTGCAACCTGAAGCGACATGGACTGCGTCACGGAACAGGACATGCAACGTCCCCCTGTTCACGGCAAGGCAAGAAGCGCTGTTACAGCATCGGCCGGCGGTCGTCCCCCCGCAGCCTCGACGCTGCATCGGCCGCGGAACCACGCTTTTGTCTTCCTTTCCCTGTTCAGGAGACCTTTCCATGGCAACACGACTTTCCCGCCGGGCCGGCCTTGCCGTGCTCGTGGCCACGGCCACGCTTGCGGGTTGCACCAACTACATCAAGCGTGACGAATTCGACGCCACCATCGCGGAGCTGCGCGCCGCCGACCAGCAACTGGCAACGCAGATCCGGGCCCTTTCCGACAAGCATGATGCGCTGGTGACCCAGCTGGCCGGACGCACGCGGCTGGATACCGCGGCCTATTTCGACTTCGGCAGCTCGACGATGCGCGAGGAAGCGCGTCCGCTCCTGGATGACTTTGCCAACGTGATCCGCAACAGCCATTCGCAGGCGCTGGTCACCGTGGAAGGGTTCACCGACCCGGCCGGGTCCAGCGCCTACAACAAGCGCCTCGGCCAGGCCCGCGCGGATGCCGTGCGCGACTACCTCGTGACGACCGCCGGCCTGCCGGAATCCCAGGTGCGCGCGGTGAGCTACGGCGAAGACGAGGACCGCCAGGTGCGGCCGGGTGCATTCGGCGACGCGGGGCAGGACAACCGCCGCGTCGGGATCATCGTCGACTACGCGGGTCCGCGCACGGACGGTGAGGTCCCCCCGGCGGCCTGACGACGACCGGTTGCGATCCCCCGGGGATCGACGCGCCCGCGGGGAGAGGATTTCCGCGGGCGCGGATCTTGCGGCCTGCCACGATCCGGTGCGTTGGTGTCGCGATGTGCGGCGTGGCCTTGGCCCTCGCCGGCCTCTGCTAGGCTGCGGCGACCGCCCGATCGGTTTCGCGATGCCCGCCGCCAGGTCCTTCCGAGTCCAGGTCTTCCGCCACGCGGCGCCGTCCAGGCTTGCGGGTGCTGCTGCATGTGCCGCCGCGCTGCTGCTCGCCGGCTGCGCGACCGGCCCGTCGGCGCAGATGCAGCGCACGCCCGACGAGGTGCGCGCGGAAATCGTGCAGCGGATGCCGGCCCGCACCCCCGACCGTGAAGGCTGGGCGCGCGACATCCAGGTGGCGGTCTCGTCGCAGGGCATCGCACCGACGGCGGAAAACCTGTGTGCGGTACTGGCCGTGACCGAACAGGAATCCACCTTCACCGCAGACCCGCGCGTGCCGGGGCTGGGGAAGATCGCGCGCGGGGAGATCGACCGCCGTGCGGCGTCGATGCACGTGCCGAAGTTCGTCGTCGATGCCGCGCTGCGCATCCATTCGCCGGACGGGCGCAGCTATGCCGAACGGATCGACGGTGCGCGTACTGAGCGCGAGCTGAGCGAGGCGTTCGAGGACTTCATCGACATGGTGCCGGCCGGCAAGCGTTTGTTCGGCGGGCTCAACCCGGTGCATACCGGCGGGCCGATGCAGGTGCGGATCGACTTCGCGCAGGCGCATGCGGACGGCTATCCGTACCCGGTACCCGAGACGATCCGGCGCGAAGTGTTCACGCGCCGCGGGGGGATGTACTTCGGCATCCTGCACTTGCTCGGCTACGAGGCGGATTATCCGGAACCGCTGTACCGTTTCGCCGATTTCAACGCCGGATGGCATGCGAGCCGCAACGCGGCGTTCCAGGCCGCGGTGTCGGCGGCGACCGGCATCGAACTGGCGCTGGACGGCGACCTGCTGCGCCCCGGCGCGCCGCTGGACGACCCCGGCGCCACCGAACGCGCGGTACGCGCGCTGCAGGCACGGCTCGGCATGAGCGACCGGGCGATCCGGCGCGCGCTGCAGAAGGGCGACTCGCCGGCGTTCGCCGGCACGGACCTGTACGAACGCGTCTTCGCGCTGGCCGATGCCGCCGCAGGACGGCCGCTGCCGCGCGCCGTGCTGCCGGGCATCGACCTGCACAGCCCGAAGATCACGCGCAAGCTGACCACGGCGTGGTTCGCCAACCGCGTCAACGACCGTTGGAAGCGGTGCATGGCGCGGCGCTGAGCGGCGCGCTGGATAGAATGTACGAAAGGGGTGTCGTCGTCATGCCCGGGGGGAGTCATGCACAAGTGCTTGCTGTGGATTGGAATCGTGTTGTCGGCCGGCGCGCAGGCTGCGCCGCCGACGCTGCAGGACCTGGTCAAGCCTGAGCAGAACACGCTGGTCAGCATGTCGCCCGGTGGCGATTACATCGCCATGGGGACGCGTATCGATGACAAGGTCATGGTGGCGCTGGTCGACCGCAAGACCAAGCAGGTGGTGCATGGCCTGGATCCCGCCAGGCGGGGTGCGGTCAGCCGGCTGGGCTGGGTTTCGGACAGGCGGTTGTTCGCGATGAGTTCGCGCGTCTACAACGGGGTCGAACAGGCATACCTGGAGCCGGCGATCGTCGCGATCGACGTCGATGGCCGGCATCGCCGGGTCCTCTACTGGGATGTCATCGACACGATCCGCAACGACGACGAACACATCCTCGTCCTGCGCTGCGGCAAGAGCAGCGAGAAGGGTTGCTGGACCTATGTGCAGAAGGTCGACACCACCGGCGCCCTCAAGGGGCCGCGCGTTGCGGACGCACCAGCGATCAACGCCGACTTCATGGCCGATGGCGACGGCAACGTCCGCTTCGCGTTCGCAACGGACGATGACGACATCCAGAAACTGTGGCGGATGGGCGCCGGAGAGAAATGGATCCTGCTCAACGACGAAGCCGCATCCGGGGTCAAGGTGCTGCCGCTCGGGTTCTCGCGGGACGGTGCGCATGCGTTTGTGCAAAGCGAGCGCCCCGACGGTCCCGATGTCATCGAGCGCATCGACGTCGCCACCGGCGAGCGGGCCGTGGTGATGAGCGACCCGCGCATGGATCCCGTCTTCATCGTCTGGTCCGCGGATGGCGCGCAGCCGATCGGTGCCGCGTACGGCTTTGGCGTCCCGCGCGCCCGGTTCTGGGACGAGACCGACCCGGACGCCAAGCTGCTCAGGATGCTGGAGGCCGCATTCCCCGAGGATGCGGTGGCCTTCGGCAGCGGCTCTAAGGATGGCCAGCATGTCATCGTCCAGGTCTGGAGCGATCGCGATCCGGGCAGCAGCTACCTGCTGGATCGAAGCGCGCTCAAGACGGCGCTCGTCACGCGCAGGAAGCCGTGGCTGGACCCGGCCTCGCTTGCCCGCGCGCAGCCGGTGTCGTTCAAGGCCCGGGACGGCCTGGAGATCCATGGCTATCTCACGCTTCCCTTGGCTTCCGGCGACCAGCGGCCTCCGCTCGTCGTGTTGCCGCACGGCGGCCCGTTTGGAATCAGCGATGGTTGGGGCTACGACGAAGAAGTGCAGATCCTCGCTGCGTACGGATATGCGGTGCTCAGGGTCAATTTCCGCGGTTCGGGTGGTTTCGGGCGGAGCTTCATCGAGGCCGGTTACCGCCAGTGGGGCAGGAAGATGCAGGACGATGTCACCGATGCCACGCGCTGGGTGATTGGCCAGGGCAAGGTGGATGGTTCCCGCGTCTGCATATGGGGTTCGAGCTATGGCGGATACGCGGCGCTGATGGGGGCGATCGAAGAACCCGCCCTGTACCGCTGCGTCATTGCCACTGCGGCCGTCTCCGATCTCAACCTGATGTGGAAGTGGGGCGACGTGCAGCGCTCCAGGCAGGGGCGCGGCTACCTGGACAGGACGGTGGGCGATGACAAGGCCGAGCTTCTCCGCTACTCGCCCGCCCGCCGCGCGGGCGAGATCAAGGCATCTTTGCTGCTCGTGCACGGCGTGCGCGATACGCGCGTTTCCTACGAGCATGCCAAGGCGATGCAGGCTGCCCTGGACGAGGCCGGCAAGAAATATGCCGGATATTTCCCGCGCAATGAGACCCACGGCATCTACGGTGACGAGAACCGCGAGGAATACTACGGACGGGTGCTGCGGTTCCTGGATGCCTATCTCGGCGAGGCGAAGGGTGTGCCGTAGCGGGACACCGGCGCACAAGGGTGGAGGAGAAACATGCGCACGCAGAAGCAGAAGATGCTTGCCGGCGAGCCCTACGACGCAGGCGACCCTGAACTGCAGGCCGGGCAGCTGGCCGCGCATGCCTGGCTGGCGCGCTACAACGCCTCGCTGGGCCAGGCGCCGGCTGCGCGGCTTGCACTGCTGCGCGAGGGACTTGGCGCAGTGGGCCTCGATGTCGACGTGCGGCCGCCGTTCCACTGCGATTACGGCTACAACATCCGCATCGGCGACGGCGTGTTCCTCAATTTCAACTGCGTGATCCTGGACGTGTGCGAAGTGGTGATCGGCGCGCGCACGCAGATCGCGCCGGGCGTGCAGATCCTCACCGCCGACCATCCGCGCGATCCGCGGCAGCGGGCCACGGGACTGGAGTCCGGGCGCCCGGTCCGGATCGGGTGCAATGTGTGGATCGGGGCCGGCGCATTGATCCTGCCGGGCGTGAACATCGGTGACGACGCGCTGGTCGGCGCCGGCAGCGTGGTCACGCGCGACGTGCCCGCCGGCGCGACGGTGTTCGGCAACCCCGCACGCGTGGCGGGGCAGGGCGGCAGGTGAGCCGCGGCGAGGCAGCGACTTGACCGGTGCCCGGTTCCGGTGCCGCCCGGGATTGGAGGTGACGCGGCAACACAGCGTCCGCTTGCTCCTGCGCGGCCACGGCCGCATCTTGGGATGATTCCACCGCAGGAGCAGGACATGGCCGACCTTTCCGGATTCCCCATCGCCAGCCGCTGGCCGGCGCAGCACCCCGGGCGCATCCAGCTGTATTCGCTCAACACGCCCAACGGGGTGAAGGTCTCGATCATGCTGGAGGAAACCGGGCTGCCCTACGAGGCGCACCTGGTGGACATCACGAAGGACGAGAGCCACCTGCCGGAGTTCCTGGCGCTCAATCCCAACGGCAAGATCCCGGCGATCATCGATCCCGACGGTCCGGGCGGGAAGCCGCTGGGCCTGTTCGAGTCCGGCGCGATCCTGCTTTACCTGGCCGACAAGGCCGGGAAGTTCATTCCAGCCGATGCGGCCGTGCGCTGGGAGACGATCCAGTGGGTGTTCTTCCAGATGGCGTCGGTCGGGCCGATGTTCGGTCAGGTGGGGTTCTTCAACAAGTTCGCCGGCAGGGACTACGAGGACAAGCGTCCGTTGCAGCGCTACGTCGCCGAGGCGAAGCGGTTGCTCGGCGTGCTCGACGGGCGCCTGGCCGGCCGCGACTGGATCATGGGCGACGACTACACCATCGCCGACATCGCCACGCTGGGCTGGGTGGACAACCTGATCACCTTCTACGAGGCGCGTGAGCTGGTCGGGTTCGATGGCTTCGGCAACGTCGCGGCCTGGCTCGAACGCGGCCTGGCGCGTCCGGCCGTGCAGCGCGGATTGCGCGTGCCTTCGCGCGAATAGCGGCACGCATCGCCGCACGCGGGCGGCTGTTCGTTGCCTGCGTGGCCCGGCAAGCGGATACTGCGGCGCGAGGGGATGCGACCGGGGGGACGCATGCGCACGCTGCAGTGGATCCTGTGCGGACTGGTGGCATGGCTGGCGTGGGCGGGGCCTGCGCGTGCCGACGTGACGGTGGAAGTCCGCGAGACGTCTCCTTCGGGCGATGCGGTCGCCCTGGGACCCGACCAGACGTACTACCTGCGCCTGGAGTACAGCACCGACGAAGCAGTGCACATCTGGGCGCGGCCGTGGTTCCACGGCCGCGAGGTGGATGCCGGCAGCCATCCTTCGCCCCAATACACGGGCAGCGGCGAGGCGCTGGGCTGGTTCTTCATCCGCAAGCCCGGCACGCAGGTCGACGAGATCCGCATCACCGCCGGCGACGGCACCCGCAACGGGACGCGGCTGGTGGCGATCCATCCCGTGGAAATCACCGTCGGCAGGACACCGGTGGCGGCGACCGAGCCTGCCTGGGTCGCACGCCTGCGCGCGCAGGCGGAGCAGGCCGAGGAGCGTGCACGGCAGGCATCCGCGAACCAGCCGGACACCATCGGCGACAAGCTGTTCTTCGCCGCCATCATGCTGGCGGTGCCGCTGCTATGCCTGCTGTCGTTCGCGATGCCGGCGTGGGCGCTGTGGCGCTGGCGTGGCGGCTGGCGCATCGCCGCGGCGGTCCCGGCGGCGATCATGGCCTTCGTGGTGCTGCGGATACTGGTGGGTGTCCTGGTCGATCCGACTTCGCACAACCTGTGGCCATTCGAGATCATCATGGCCGGCATGCTGGGGCTGGGGATGCTGCTGGCGCTGTGGCTGGCACGCAGGATGACCGGCGCGGTGGCAGGGCGATGAGCGGCCCGGACGTGCTCGGCAGCCTGCTTGTGCTGGGGATGGGCGCGGGTGTCGTGGCGGTGGCGTGGCGCGGCTGGCAAGCCGGCGAGTTGCTCGCGGGACGCGGGCTGTGCGGTGGCGGACGCCTGACCCGCGAGCGCAACCCGCTGGCGTTCCCCTTCTTCTTTGCGTTGTACATGTGCGGCGGCACCGCGGCTGCGGTGTGGGGACTGCTGGCCCTGCTCGGGGCGGTGCCGCCGCCGCAGTGGTAGCGGCAGGGGCGCCGTCAATCCAGCAGCCAGGCGAACGCCCGCCGCAACTCCGCCGCGCCGTCGCGCTCGTACCAGCGGCCGTGGGCGAGGATCACGCGCTCGGGGTCCCACGCCAGCATGCGTTCAACGGCTTCCCTGAGCCCTGCGCGCTGGCGGAGGAAAGTGCGGCGCATGTCGCGCGGCATAGATCCGTCCGGATCCTGCACGCCGCCCAGGCGGGTGAGCCAGCGCATCCACCAGCTGCCCAGCCTGTCGGGTTCGAAATTCTCGATGAAGTCGGTGAGCACCAGCGTGCGGCTGCCATGGTGGAAGAACTCGACCTCGGTCATGAAGCTGCCCGCGACGGGCAGGGTGGACACTGCGCCGTCCCACGGATAGCCGTTGTCGGCCTCGAGCGGATGGGCGGCGAAGTCGATGCGCGCGCCGGCCTGCTCGCGGATGCGCGGTGCCAGCCAGACGCCGGCGTCGGGGAACGCGCGCTTCCACTCCGGGATCCACCAGTAGTGGATGCGGTTGGGGCCGATGATCCAGCGTGGGGTGCCGATGTCGGCGATCTCGTCGCGCAGTGCATCGGTCAGCGGCGTGGGCGAGTGCACGAACAGGCCGCCGTCGTGCAGGCGCAGCAGGGTCATCCGGGTGGGGAAGGGCATCTTCGGCCACGGCATGCCGAAGCGGATGACCGGGCCGTCGACGATCCAGGCATCCGTGGCCACCGGCTTGAGTGTGTCGAGCGGCGGGTAGCAGGCGACGGGCTCGGGCGGCATTGGGCATCTCGCATCAGGGGCCGGGCCATCCTGCAACCGGCGGCGTGGAGGCGGCGTCCGCGCTTGCCCGCGGCGGGCCACGGCCGGACGTCGCGGGACGGAATGTTCATCGCCCATTCGGTCGCGGCCACGCGCGGGACATAGACTAGGGAGCCACGCCACCCGTCGAGCGCCGTATCGTGAGTCCCGTCCGGTTCCGCCCGTTGTCGCAGCGGATCCTGCTGCCCAGCCTTGCCATTGCCTGCCTGCTGCCGGCGGCCTGTCGCCAGGCGCCGCCGCCCGCGCCGCCGCCGGAAGCGCCGAAGACGGTCGTGGCCAGCGGCAGCGAGGATGCGGGTGCGGTCAGCAGCGACGCCAAGCCGGCCAAGGCGACCAAGGCCGACCTGCTCAAGGGCACCCAGTGGCCGGAACTGCGGCTGGTGTCGGGCGAGGCGTGGGTCGATTGCGACCTGCCCGGCGCACCGCCCCCGGGGACGGTGGGCGCCATGGAGGCTCCCGTGGCCGCGCGCGATGTCGATGACGCCGCGTCGAAACGTGACCTGGCCGCCGTTGCGCTTGGCGTCGGCGATGCCGCTGCGCAGGCGGGCGAAGCGGGGCAGGCATCCACCCCGGAGCCGGAAACCAGCGCACCCGATGCGGCAACCTCCGCACCCGAGCCGGCCCCGGCCGGGCCGCAAACCGCAGATGTTGCCGACGCCGGAACCGACGCCGGAACCGACGACGCGATTGCAGTGCCGGGCGACGTGATCGCCGATGCCCCCGTCGACGAACCGAGGCAGCTGGTCGACCTGGACTTCGACGATTTCCAGAACGCGATGGCGCCGTGTCGCGAACGCGGCGCGGTGCGGGTGCGCTACGAGGGCAAGGTCAGCGGCGACTTCACCGCGCTGGTGCAGCGTGCCGCGGCGATGGCCGACCGCATGGAAATCCCGGTGCGCGTGCTCGACATCAATTCGACCGGCGGCCGTGTCGAGGATGCGATGCCGGCCGGCGACTCGATGGCCGGGTCGCACTGGACGATCCGCGTGCGCGCCGATTCGATCTGCCACAGCGCGTGCGTGCTGGTGCTCGCCGCCGGCG
>Ga0182738_1003159_pt1 | contig 19018 bp, 12 predicted proteins | sample eDN5th30CBELigMG_FD_128876 | JGI IMG/M metagenome (GOLD analysis project Ga0182738, IMG submission 128876) | Enriched Miracle-Growth compost microbial communities from Emeryville, California, USA - eDNA 5th pass 30_C BE-Lig MG (version 2)... ... | reverse complement strand
TTTTTGTGAAGCAGTTTGAGCAGATATAACTTCCTTAGTTAATTTTATACGCATCATTCTCAATCTAAAAATACTATCGATTTAAATATTGGAGAACAATCATGTATATAATTAAATTTTACAGAAACAAATCTCACCCAGATCTCCCACTCTGCCTTTATGGACAATGCCTTTTACTCTATCAAACAAGAATACACTGATTCCGACTCTCCCTCTGCCCTGATAAAGAGAGAAGAGGATGACCCTCTCAGACTCACCCGCCACAATCAATTTCCTCCCCAGGTACTTCCTTCCTCTTGGACCAAGAAGATCTATTTAGAGTACCTCTCAAAGTCCCTCAAAATAGAACCTGGGTTACTCGATGGTGATTGCGTGCGGAAGCCTTTCAGAATTGTCAAAGAATCTCAGACAAAAGCTTCATCTTCACCCAAAACGGATGATTTGGACTTTTCCATAAAATTTGAGGAAACAGAAGCTGAAAGTCCTGTTTCGAAAAAGATCACAAAGAAAGTGAAACAATCCAGTTCACACAAGAACTACATAGGATTAATTTGTTGCGGGTTTGCAAGGACAGTTTTATTGGCTGAAAAAGAAAGTGACCTCAATGTTTTTATGCAAAAATTACTCGAAGAAAGTCGAGAAAATCACGCTGTTCTCAAAGACTTGAGTGTACCAGAACTTGTTGATATGTTTAAAAAGTACATTTATAAGAGAATGTGTGGCAAGAGAGTGAAAAAATCTGACAAAGAAAGGGACTACAAGATAAGAAAAGCGGAGGAGTTGAGCAATTTGTTGATAGTAAAGAAGAATGACAAGGAGTTTACGAGCTTGAAGAAGGAAGTTTTGAAAGAGATGATTGGATTCTTTTTTGAATCAGGCTGCTATGAAAAGTGGTTGGCTGATGGTATGATGAATGATAGTAACCGAAATTTCTTTTTAAACAACAAAGAAGAAATATTCAAGAAATTTAAAGATCCCCTCTATTATCGTCCACATTTTAGCCATTCTTGATATATTTTGTCTATAGTACTCATGATTTCTAAGCTGCCTGTCTGTGTGTAAAAATATGGTTGTATTTGTACGATAATTAAAAAGAAAGTTGTTGAAAAAAGTGTCGCGGATTTGAAGGAGTAAAGGTGATTTTTTGAAAGAAAGGGGGGAGTTTAGAGGGACAATGAGGGACTAAAGGTTCCCAAGAGTGAGGTATTGGAGAGGACAAATGATTCATTTATAACTGAAATAAAAGAATTATCTAGCAAGCCGTTGAATAATCCTTCGTATCAAGCAAAATTTCAAGCCAAAGTTTTTAACATGTGGATCACGAATAAAATTAATCATACAGGTTTGATTCCATTTAGGCTCGGCCAAAACCAATAAATGACCTCCGATAACAGCCCTAGAGTTTCTAATACATTCCATTTCTTTCCGAAAGAGCCTTCAATATCAATCCTTTTCAAGCTTTCTCATGTTTTCCATTCAGAAAGTATGGAAAATGGATAAGTCATTATGACAAGTCTTTTTTTTAAACTGATGCAAAAAGGGTTTAGGCATAAATTCGAGAAGAAAAAGAAAATGATGGAAACAGTTCCTGGCAATGAATTAAATTCAAACAAATTTCTAAAGTTTACACTCTTTTCATGATCTCTGAACTCTGACAATGGTTTTCTTCTTGCCCACCAAATAAATGAATTTTATCCATGACAAGAACTGCCCATCGGGATGGGTGTCTGAATTGTATGAAAAATGTCTCCTGATAAAGCTTAAAAGAATTCTTTAAACTTCTTCATAGATGGAACATTCTAACTTACAGTTGTCAGGAGTTACCCGATTCATCTCGAATATTCATTAGAATGAGCCGGAAAATTGATGTCTAAGTGAAATAATTGACTTCATTGAGGTTGATTCTACAGGAAAAGGAGGGGTTTTGTAGATATTTACAGGCTTTAAAGGAAGAAATAGAAAATGATAGATTAGAAGAATTACAAAAACTGTGACAACAAATTTGAAGCCAAGTCTTTTTACAAAGACAAAACTATATAAATCAACCAATAACTGCTCAGCGTATAAATTTTAATAAGCCAAGCTCGTTTGTTTGAAATTTTTAATGGAAAAAGAATTTTCTTTAGATTCCTTTTTTCTCATTTTTCAAGACTAGAGATGGTTAAGGAGCTCATTTAACTAGCTTATCAATAACAGTAAAGGGCTTTCTATCGACATATCCCTTTGAAGTTCGAGATAAAAAGGATTTAAAAATATCATTGTATAAAGAAAAGCCAACATTTCGAAGCTTAATTCAAAGTTTTTTTATCTCTGTGAAAAAAGAATTTCTCTGTCAAATTTAATGACCTTTGGCCTATTGAGGAAAAGTGGATATAAAGAAGAATCCATCTTGGGGCGTATTTGAAGGAAAGCGGAGGCTTTTGGCCTAATTCTGGGGTTGTTGAGAAACTTTTTGATTGTAGTTTTAACATTCAGAGAAAAGCTTTTCGTTCAAACGTTTTTTGAAAAAGCTCGCTCAGATAAAATTAGAATTCCTAATTTGGAAAAATTTTATGGCTTAGCAATGTCCTCAAAGGCAAGAAAGCTTGCAGATTTTGTCAAAAAATCTCATGAAATGAAGATCTTGACCCCAACAAATATGCATGCTTTGAAATGGGTGTGTAGGTTTGGGGTGGATTTTCACTCTCCAGGTCAAAAGCTGACGTTCGTAGACAGTTGAGTAATCAAGACTAAATTTTTATTTGTTAAAGAGGAAAATCAATTTTCAAAAATATAGGGCTAAATTTAGAAAAGAAGCCAGCTGCAGTTAATTTCTTAAGTTCGAGATTTGACTTATAATCTAATCTACTCAGATGTTTTTGGCCAACTTGTGAGATGAAAAAGCTTCATGGGGGTTCTTGAACCCAACAGGCTGTCTAGCAAGCCTTCATTATGGCAGGAAAAACTATGATTCAAGTTTTTTCCCTTAGATTTTTTTTTTATGAAAAATTCTGCCTTGTCACACAGTGGGTCGAAGCTCAAACAAATGCATTTTTGTATCGAGGTCTTTGAGAGAAAAAAGTAAAGTTTGGAGAGTGAAACCATTTGAAGTTCAAATCATGAGAAGATTCTTTCTCATCTTTCTCAGCCAACTGAATTAAAATTTACTCTTTTTCTTAACCAATTGAATAACATCAGCATCATCATGTTGTCATTCAATTCTCAGCCCGCCCGTGAGAAAGTCATCAGCCATCATCATTCAATCAATTGATACGAACATTTGAATGTGCTATTTAATTATAAACCATTTTCAGAACAGTTGAAAAGTATCTTCAAGAGATATGACTTCTTCAAGTTTTATTTGTGACAAGATACAAGAGGTCTCAGTTTTTGAGAAGCCCAATGAGAGTTCAATCTTTGAAAAAGTCATTCTTGAAACAAGAAAAAGGCAAATGTAGCGAGGGAGTGAAATTTTATTTTGTTTAATGAGAATCCTTTTCAAATTTACTTTCTTTTTTGAGCTTTGCTTCGATTTACCAGAGCTTTTCTTGAGTTTCGGCCATCCTTTCTTTATTTAAAGACCAGTTGAAGGTTCTTCTTGATAGTAAAAGTAGTCTTCAATTTCATAAAATTCCACCTAATATTTGATGTCAGTTTTTTCTTGCCACAAAGTAAGCTTCAGGAAGGAAGGGCATTCAAGCTATTCTCTTTGTTTCAAGCAAAAGGGTCATGAGTGAACTCGAAGAGGATCAGAAATCGCTATCAATAATTTTAAATAATCAAAGCCTTAATTTTAAACCACTGGGATGAATGCAAGATAGAACTTTCTCGATATCTTGGATCTCTTAAAGAAAAACATCTTTGTCAAGTGAATATTAAATAAAAAAGTTTGTGATTCAAAGGCAAATCGTCCCACTCTGCCTTCCAATCAAGAGGCCAGAGCTAATTTAATTAAATTGCAATTTTAGAAAGTTCTCCTTTTTGAAATATATTCGAATCTTTAATTCAGAGTTATAGAACTTGGTGTCCCAGAAATACCCATTAGGAGAAGTAAGAGGATCGTTTTGTCACATTTCCTTCATTGACAAGGAAGCCTTTTTGCAAAACTCAAGGCTCCAAATGTGGATGCGAAGAGAAAATGATTATATAGCGGCCAAAAAAAATTTCCTCATCATAACGAAAATATTGAGGAGAATGAGATTAGAATCAAAGAGTTCTAGGTTATAGACGACATTATTGAGGTTTTTTATCGATGGAAAGACTAATCGTGGCGAAAATACGGGTTTGCCTCGAGTTTCATCGTTTTGTCAAAAGGTGAAAGATCAAATTATAAGATCATTTTAATAATTTTGATTTGGCCACACTTAACTTTACAGATGAAAAAATTTTAGTTCTTCTCGAATTTCGACTGACTCTGAAAAAAACGAAAAAGTTAAGCTGGTCGATAATTGCGACTTTTATGAGTTCAAAAACTTTCCTAAGTTCGCCATCTCTCCTTAAAATGACAGAAATTTACAGAGAAAAACTGAAGTTTTCTGAAACACTTAAATTTGCTTGTTTCGAATAAATCTCATGAAGAGTTTTTAAAAGGCAACTTGTAAGAGAGTATTGGGTTTTGTGAGAGTAACTTTCAAAGGTTAATAGAGTACAAATTTCAATCTTAAATTGAAAGAAAAAATTTTTCTTATGATAATAAATTTTCGCTGTTTTGGCAAAAAAGTAGATAATTTGAGTCTTTATTCCTCCAAGAGGACGTTCATTGTGAAGGACTCTTTATAACTTGAAACTTTCTTTCTGATTTTTATCCAGCTCAGGAAGAAAAAAATATCACATAGAATTTTCAAAAGGACATATACGTACAACGGAAATGAATTCTCTCTTATACAAAACAATCAAGAGCAAATAATTTTATTTAGGGGAGTCTTTTGGTAAGGATCGTTGAGGCAAATTTATGTTTTAAAGAGTCAAAAATTTTTGTTATTCTTCGACGCTCTTTATGGTCAATAGAACCATTTTGCACCATCAAATCCAACCCAAGGCGTGAAAGCTTTTTAAGTTGTAACACTAATTCAACAAGCTCCATATTAAAAACATCAGTTGACATTTCACAAGAAAAATAAAATCTCAAGCCTGTCAACTGCTGGAGCTGTCCAAGCTTTTCATATAATATGCTCACCACTTGTGGATTCAAAATCTTGTTATTTTGAAAATTCAGAGCTAAATTTTCGAGTCTCTCCAAATTTTCCAGAGCTTCACTAAGAAAATATAGCACTTTTGGGGTGATATCAGCAGCAGGCAAAAATAATTCAAAACTTGTCAGAAAATTTAGTCCCTTCACTGAAGTACAAATATCTTTGACAAGGGAATCTGAGACAAACGCTTTGTAACATCGAAACCAAAGAGCAAGATCTTGTAAATTTCCAAGCAAGCCAATGACCTGAACGAGTTTTTGCATTCCAGCACTCACTTGTTTGTCAAATCCTTGTGCATTGACTTGCAATGAGAAGCCAAGATGGAGTCTCTTCAGGCTTGAGAATCTTTTTAAGGTGCCAGCAAGAAGCAAAAAGAAGTTTCGATCCAAGCACTGTGCATCATCAACAGTTAATTTGAAGGCAGTTAATTGAGTCAACGTTTGCAAGCCTTCAAAATGTGTTATTATTCCTTGGGGTTGTTCAACTGGTTCTTTTGCGATATTGATTGTTAATTCTTTTAATGAGCTTAATTTATAGAAAGTTTGTGAGAGTCCAGGCAGCAATTTAGACGTTTGATTGGTAAATAGATTCAACGTGAGTTGCTGGAGATGGCTATTGTTTGGAATTAATTCCATTAGAAGGAGGGTATCTGAGCGATTATTGCTGTGGAAAGTTAGATTGGACAAGCAAGGAAAGCTCAGAGATTGTTTAATTAAGGTCTTGAGAGAGGAGTCATTGGAATCAATGTAAAGAGGATAAGCAATTTTGAAGTTCTTTTTGGAGTTGCAATAGAAGGAATCCACGAGAAATGAGAGAAGATCTTTGAACTTTTTTTGTAATTCCAAGGTGATCTCAAAGGGTAAATAAGTTCTATACCCAAAGTCAAAAGTAATTTTTTCAAGAAGAGACCAACTTCTTCTTAATGAACCCAAGGTGAAAATTTTTTGAAAAGCATTGATTCCTGCTTCTGTGTATGGAATTGCAGAAAGATTGAGGGCCTTCAGGTAGCTGGCTAAACTTAGAGATTTCTTTAGGAGCTTTATGCCTTCGATTTGATTGTTCAGTGTGAGATTTACATGGGTAAGTCTTTTATTCCTTTTGAAAATTGAACGAAGGAACAGATTGAGTTCTTGATAGTTTTGGGTTGACATGTATTTAAAATTCAAGGTTAGGTCCAGTTTTTGAAGGACACGGAAGTCAGAGATCCTTTGAGCGAACCTTTTGTTCTGAAGTCCTTTGGTTTTCGTTGAGATTTGATGAGAAACTTTTGATGTTGCTTTCTTGAAATGTCTAAAGCTAAGGGCTTTAGTTCTTCTTTGGGCTTGGAGTTCAAAATAGTCAATCTTGTTGGGAACTATGGCATATTTCTTGCAGATTTGTTGGACTAAATGGTATCTCTCTGATCTGTGAATGATAAGACCTGGCTTAATAGACATTTTTACAATTAATTTTTCTGTGAAGATCTTTGCTTGCTTTATTGAAAGAATTCGCTGCAAATCTTGCAAAGTAAAATATTTGTTTACTTTGGCTGATTATTTTTAATTTGTGAATTCCCATTTAAAGTCTGGATTTTCTTTTCTTTAAAACAAGGGTTAACAAGTCAAATCAGCTTTCATAGTTCATAAATGGCAAAAATCTATTTCCAGGCTTCAGGTTATTCTAAATCAAATCTCTTGAATTTTTTCGCATGTGAAAAGAAATTTTCTTCTTGTTGAAACAAAAATGTCATCCTTCTGAAGATGAAATCCTGTTGGGTCATTTGGTTTTCATTTTCTTTTTTTAAGTTGATAGATAAGTAATCGAGAAAGCCTTCAAGTTTCTAACAAATTCGGGCTTTCTAGTTTTTTTTTCTGACAACATGCATTGTTTCCAGATAGAAGTCACTAAGAAATTAAGCTAAATTACTGAAAATCTGAATTTTAGAAATGATAAAATCTTTTGAAATTTTTTTTCACTTTCATACCCTTTTGGCCATTTGAATTTCGTACCTTTTTGAGGCTTTCAGAGAAAAAAAATTAAAAGTTCATACTCGTTGACAAAAATATTTAGAGTAGGGGCATGAAAATCAAAAGACTCAACACTAATAGCAATTTTGAAGACAAGAAAAACTATGAAATTTTTCAAAATAAAAAGGTTTTTCTGAATGATGAGTTTTGAGTTAAAGAAGCTATCCTGTCAAAAATTCAAAAGGATTTTTGGGACATTAAAATAAATTGAGAGTTAAAAAAATGAAGAATCAAAAGAAGGAAGACACATTCCTTCGAAACACATCCTCAATTTTTTTTATTCGAAGAACGGTAGTTTTCATTTTTGACTCAATCATGGCTCTTCAAATCCTCTCTTCCCCTCATGGGCTCTTTCTCCGATCCAAAAGCTTCCACATTTTGCTTTATACAAGACTTAAATACAATTATTTCACCCATTTAAACTCGAAAATATAAGTTATAGTTCCTTCTCTAGAAATAGAAGACTTTCCAAAACCAGAAAGCGAGAATCTCATGGACTAATCTTGCTTGAGAGTTCAGTCAAACCTTTCTCAAAGAGGCTGAATTCATGTTTTTCTTGATTTTAGAATTTGTAACTTGCATTGTAAGTTAACCTCATCTTCGTCTCATTTTCTCCCTTCAAACTCTATCGAGACTTGAAAGTATCCAAAATCGAGAAAAAGTCTCATTGCCCTCTCTCTATCTGAACTTATTGGAAAAACAAACTTTGCCAGAACTGGCTTTCGAGGAAATGAATATCCTTTATCAAATTTTATCAAATGCATAAAAATCTCAAAGCTGAACTTATGAGAATGTTTATGAATAGTTTATTCAAAAACAAATTCGTTTTTGACCACAAAGAGCGCTAAACAAAACTTCTCTCAATTCTTCAAGAAAAGGGATACTTCTTATGAGAGTCCAAGCATCTTCTCTCATTCAAAACCCTCAACTTTTTTTTGTTTGTTTGAAAACAAGCTTTTTTTTGTTCTTGGAGGATCTTTTTCTCTGAGGAATCACGTTTTTCCTTTTCAGAAAGGTTTTTAAGTAAATTCTTCCATATTCAGAATTAAAATTACGTTTGAACAAAACAATATTTGCGCGTTTCAGATTCAATAAAAAATCAAAATAAGCTAAGCGAGTGATGAGGGCTTGAGTCAGAAAGTAAGAGAAAGACATCTGTTTTGAACAACCACTTTTTAGTGTATTATATTGGTGATATTGGCCCAAGAAAGATTATGATTTCACAAAGAGATATATTTAGTAGTCGATTCAAAAATTTTTAGCGCATTTGTGCTTTTGATAAATAAATTAATTCATGGAAAAGTCGTTGACAACACTGAAATGACTCAACGGAAAAAAGCAAATAAGAAGTGAGATCACCGTTTTTATTTTCTCAAGAAAGAGGGTCAAACTCGCATACAACTCAAATTTTGATGAATATTGAAATATTTCTGTGTCATATGGACCTGCTTTGACTTTTATTTTTTAACCCAGATTTATTGACGTAAGATAAAGCATAGCATGCTTTTGAATGAAATGACTTTCAAATTTTGGATCACCAAAGGAAAGAGAATATCTTCCTTACCAGCATCCTACTCTTTACCATCCCCTCATTGGAGTTGATTTTTTTTTACACATCTCCTGATTGATATCAAAACAATATTTTTCTGCTGAAAATCTCTTGTTCTCAAGATGAAATAGCCTCAAATGTCATGGAATTCAAGCTACTTTCTAGATAATGGTGTCTTCCTGAACTAGAACTTCACTTTCTTGATGAAAGCATAACAGTTTTTTCTATTTATAGCTCTCTAACGTACACGCTCAGATAAAAGTAGGATTTTTCTTGCTCACAATAACTGTCCATTGACTCTCAAGAGATATGAAACGGACCTCTTTTTTCAGCCTCTTTCTCTCAAGAGTTTTTAAAGTCTTTTTTGTAATATTTTTAAGGGTCACATTGACAGTCTTTTTACAGAGCTTTGGCAAAATATATTTTTTGAAAAAAAAACCTCGTCTTGAAAAACTTTAATGTTCTACGGTCTCTCATGTCCCAAACTCCCATTCTCCCCTAGGACTTTAGGAGTTCGAGAGGGTGTGATTCATCGGTTTCACTCAAAAATTCAAATATTCTCGGCTCCATCAAACATTGAAATTAGCATTTAAAAGCTCGACTAAGATCCAAAAAATCCCTAAAATAGCTAGTTTAAACAACTTTTCTATGCGTGTAAGAGGCAACAAGAGACTAGAAACTGCGAACTGAGAGCATGAAAGTTTTGTTTTCAAATTTTTTGAGGAGTGATCGTCAAGCACAAATTAATCTCAACTAAAAATTCTTCGAAGCCTCGAAATTTATCAGATTTTGTTCATTTGAATTCGAAAGAATATTGATTATCTTCAAACGCATGAGCACTTTCTGACCATTCTTGAATATTTAGAGTTTTTCGAATTCAGAGGAATTCATTTCAACCGCCAACAAGAGAAAGGTCACCCATGGACTTTTAGGTGAAACTAAAACTTAACTGTCACTTCTTTTAAAATGCCCTTTGGTTTATTAAATTATTTATACTAATTACCACTCAACTGCCTTCCCTCTTTTCATTTCTAACCTTTATGCGACTATGGTATGCTCAGGTTTACGTCGAAATAAGTAATTTTTGTTTCAAGTTGACAATTATGGAATAGAATGATTTTCTCAGTTCTTCAATTTTTTAAGATTCTAATTGAACGAAGTGGAGTAAGTGGAGATGTCTAAGCACGGTTTCCTAGAAAAACAAGACTTCACTGAAGCAGAACATCACCCCGGAGTTCACCTCATCTCTATTTTGAGAATATGAACTTGAGAATGAAACGAAAAAAATCAAAAATTATTTGGAAAAAATCCGTCGATTTTATTTAGTTTTATTAGCAAATATCCGAAACGATGATGTATTAGCTTAATTTCTTATCTTTTGATCATTTCTCTTCCTACGAACAAACAAACGAGCTGAAAAAAGCATCAACGTGCCTTTCTCCCAAAACGGTCTCACAATACCATGGCACATGTAAAAAAATATCAGTGGAAGTGGTTGTTGATGGAGAGGATGATTTTCGCAGCCTCATCGAGAATATGATAAAACAGTTGGGATTAAAATGGATGGATTCTGAAGATAATGTTCAACAAAAATTGTCAATGCAGTTACTTTTTAAAAAGGTGATTTACAAGAACTCTAATTTTGGCCTTGAGAATTTTAATATTAATTTTAAAGGGTTTCCATGGACAAAAATCGATTAAACTCATAATAGTAACTTGTCCTTAAATTTATTTCAATGCAAATAAAATTCGCAAAATAATTAAAACAGCCTCTTTTTTCTTTTACCAACCTTAATATCATCGTCCAATAAATTCTCTGCCTCTTATTTCAATTTGAACCTTTCAGAGTGTTTCAGTAAACCTTAGGATAAGAGAATAAACATAGAGGTGGAGATGAGAATTTTTTTTTCAAAGGAGTGATTGTATATTGCGGAGCACAGTTTATAAAATAAAAGCCAACTAATTTTCAATAAAAGTTGTTTGTTATTATTAGATGATAAATAAATAGAGAAAAAAACAATAAAAACCTATGAATGTTTTTCATAATTTTTCCATAAAAACTATTTTTGAGAAATAGTAACTTTTGTATATATTCTTTTAAAGTACCAGATAAAAAATCCTGTCCAAGCAAAATCTTATTAATTTAAGTCGGAAATGGATATATGGCCATTTTGACTGTGATTAAACTTTGGTTTGTATGTAGCAGGGTTCTGGAACTTCTTTTTTATCTCTTCCTTATTCTTTATGAAGAAGATTCTGTTATTTTCGTGCATCCAGCCCTTTGAGAGCCAGTTGAAATAAAACTCAGAATCAAAAAAGTAATTTATCAGTTCTCTTAACATCTCCTTCATAAATCTCACTTGTTCAGAATCCTTCACTCTGACCTCAAACAGCTGGTTCAATTCTTCTGAATTCCTGATCTTAAAGTCCCTCTCACACTTTGACTTCTTGACCTTCTTCCCACAGATGGTCTTGTAAATATATTTGCACACATCATCAATTATTTTATCCGCTGCTTGATCCTTTAAATGCTGGTATCTTGTTCTCCTTTCGTCAATGAGCTTCTCCGCATGGTCGAGAATAGCGCTGGGCCTCTTGGCGTGGAGCATTGTTCTTGAGAAACCTGCACAAAGGAGTCCGATATAATTCTTACAGGCGCTCACTCTAACAACTTTCGTCGTCACTTTAAGCTCAGTTTTTGGGCTTACAGAAGTGGACTCTTCCTTGATTTCGGTTAGGTCTTCGGACTTTTCTTGCACAGGCTCTTGGCTAGAAGGGCCTGAGCACTTGGCTTGCATCAAAAGAGATCTGACTTGTTCTCTTCTTTGTAAATATTGATTGAGCATATTTTGTTGATAAACAGTTTTCATATGTTGGTATTCTAACATTTGTTTGTAAAGGAGGGACTGGGCAAGGAAATAGTTGGGTCTGACAGGGGTGTAGGAAGGGAAGGCGGAGGGAATGTGAGCAAGAGTTGGTTCAATATAGGGGTCTAGTTTAATGCGTTTTTGGAGGAGTTCAAGGGAATGGAGGTCTTCTTGAGGTTGGGCGATGAAATGGTTGTACATATGTGGGGAGAGCGGGTTTTGAAGAGAGATAGAGGGGCAATGATATCTTTTGAACCAAGATAAAATTAATTTTATAAAATTTTTTTGAGTTTCACCGTAATAAAATAGTGAGTTAAAATAATTTAATAGCAAAGAGAAATATTGTGATACTGATATTGTGTGAGTTTGTGTGAATTAAAAAAATTCCCATTTCTAGGTACACTAATGAGCCAGTTGTTTAGAAATTCTCTGAAAAAAGTAAGTCGGAGGAAGGGATTTGAGCTCAAGACCGAAGGGAGATAGAAAGGGAATAGGTTAGATGGGCTTTATGGAAAGCTGACGATGACGTAAATCAATAATGGTACGTATGAATAAAAGAAAAAAATCAGATTTATGGATCCAGATTTGCTTAAATCCTTACGATTCAGATTACAAATTTATTATTTATTAAGCTATTTTAATGCAGCCAACAAAAATTTCCTTCTAGTCTATTCACAGAATATTAATTTATTTCACAATTAAAATTTTTTATTGCTTTTGGAATCTAATTAAGCTGAGTTTTGCCTGTATAGTAGCAGCCAAATCTTTGACCTCTCAAACTCATGTTCGATTTTCAAAATATTTAGAAAAATCCCTGAGGAGCCTTCGATTTTATCGAATAAAGGCTTGGGGAATGAAGGAGAGACATTCATTTTGGTTTGCTGGTGAACAACTTTCATATTCTGTCGAAAATGTTTTTCCGAATAAGGTTCTTTGATTTAAAAAATTTAATTAAAGCACGGGCATTATTGTGATCACAACAAATTTAACGAGCAATCATGACCATAATATCGGTACACCCTTCATTCTTCCCAATTCTTCTCAGATTTTATGTTGGGGACCTGATTCTTTTCTCAATCCAACTGGATTTTCAAACAAATTTTCGTGTTAGAACAAAAGATAAACCCTCTAGAGTTTTAATATTAAACTGACAAAAAGGATGCTCTGTGAAGAAAAAAGAGTCATAAATCTTCTTCAGGATTCAGAGATGCCATTGAAATGAATGAATTATCAAAACAGTTATCGAAGGAAAAGACTTCGTTAGAAACGAAGGATTACTTTTTTTCTGGCCTTAAGATCAATTATTATACAGATTAATTCAACTTTCTTGAGCGTTAGGAAAAAAGTTTCATTATGAGATGCCTGAAAAGTCGTTCCATATTGATTTTGGCTCGAGTTCGGGTCCTTGAGACGACGATTATCTCCGATAAGGCCAAAGTTTGTTTCAATTAGACCCTGTGCAAAAATAATGGTTCACTCTATGAAAAATTATTAATTCTAAATTTCTTTAGTTCAACAAAAATTGCAATGATTCTTTCATGCAGTGAATTATTATTGATCAAAATATTGAAACAGATCTCTATATCCAACTAGAAATTACCTTGAAATTAACAGTCTGAGATTAATCCTCATACCTCCTTCTGAAAAAGCTCTTTGGCTTGCGATTAGATAAAAAAGAAAAACTTTTTGAGAATAAAGATAGAAATTAATATGAGACCTATGATGATGCAATACAATGTGACTTCTTCTTATTTCAGAGAGGTTTGCTCACAAGCAGCGTTTCTAGAGAGTTTGAAACAATGGAGGAGAAGAGAATAAGACAGGTTCTTTCTAAAGAGGAGAGTTCTCTTTTATTTTCAATCAAAAGTCATCTGATCAAAGCGGTTCTGTTTTGGCACTGAAATTTTGCTCCCTCCTGTAGATTGAAAAAGTGGAATTTTGAGTCAACAATCCAACAGATTTCCTCACTAAATTTTTGGCTGTGAGCCATAGGATGGGTAAATCCTGAAGCCCGCCTTTTATGAAAGAGAAAAAATTTAAAAATTAAAATTGAACCTCTTTTAGATTTATGATCAATTTTTTCAAGGGAAAAATCATAGCTAGATTCTATTTCTTCACGTTGACAAATTAAAAAGCTCTTTTCTCTGTGTCAGAAAATAGTCAAAAGCAATTTTATGAAAGCGCCTGCTTTCAATATGATCTTTCTGTGAGGCCAAGTCTCATGTTATTTTTGAGACTATTTCTCGCAATGTCCGACCTAAATTCAACCCGGAAAAATAGGTGGATAGGGGAGGCAAAATAATGTTTGAGATTTCGGCAGAATCATAATTAAAATTTCGATTTGGACTTTCAGCGGATAAAGAGGTTTTATTTCCCTGATTTTATTCAAATTGAAAATGTAACCAAATTCCCCTCTCTTATTCATTTATGCAACTGGAGACTTTGATGCTCCACCAAAATAGAAATCATTTATGGTCAAAGGAATTTTCCTTCCCTTTAGAATACCTTTGAAATCTCACCACCCAGAGGAATATCCCCAGGGTTCTTTGCTTTGAACAAGGCCTTCTTTTTACTTTGCAAGTTAACAAAAGGTTGAGAGAGTATTCTTAATTACTGAATTATTAATTGAAAAAAGTCCAAAGAGAAATTTTATGTTTTAAACTTGCTATGAAATACCATTAAAACTGCGCCTAATTGATTAAAGTCAAAGAAAATTGTATCTCTTTTAATTTAAAATTTCGACCCTTTCCTTAATATCCCCACTTCCTACCTTCTCAACTCCCGTACCCCCTCATTTTACATCCCTCTACTCTCTTCTCCTGAGAACTATCTTGCGGGGAGACCTTTAGAGAATATTCTGTTTTATTCTCGTTGTAATATATCAAAACTCTCTCATTATTTTCTCAATCTCTCTCTCTCTTAGATGTATAGTAGTGTTATCAATGATTCTAGAATAGGTATTTTTGGTTCAGAAAGAAAGAGGAAGGGAAAACTAGCTTTAGATATGTTCGTGATTCTTCATGTCACTGAAAATAAAAGAAATATTTGTTGTGATAGGAAAGATGTCATAAAAATTTGTATTATCTCACCTAGAAAAAAGGCCTCATACTTTTGAGTCTGTCATGTCAGTTAGTAATTCATAAATTTCTGGGAATAATGAAGTTTAAATAGAGAGATGTAGAAATGAATGGATGAAATGGATGAATAAGAGATGATCAGGGTTTTCCAAAGAGCTTTATTACAAAGAAGATTTTCAAGCTCTTCTTTAAAATGGGAGAAATTGGCTTTTTTAATGGCTAAATGACTATGGCTTTGATAAAGAAATCATAAAGACAACATCAAAAAATTTCACCAGAAGGTGTCCAATAGCCAATTCTCATGGAGAAGAAAACCGAACTGAGTTGTAAAAAACTTAAAAGGGAGGAGTAATTTGGAGTGAAAAGAGATGAAGGCGCAACAACAAGAAATGAAGCATTACATTTGAGCCCAAAAATTGGGCTAGAAGAAGTATCAAAAAAAGGCAGAATGTAAATTTATTAAAATGGATGATTTCAAATGACGAAGTGGCTCAGAATAACGCTGGTTGGTGAACAATCTTTTGAGATTTAGCGAGGGAAATTTCATCTGAAGAAAAGGACCAAAAATAAAGAAAAATACCCCATTTAATTTCAGAGCTAATTATATATCTGAGACACATTTCACTTTGCTCTCCAGGGCGAAATAATTTTTTTCAGACTCAAGTTGGTTCAAAATCACCATTGTTTATTGTTGGATTATGTCTAATTTCTTATAATAGACATGGTCATGAATAATAATTTTTTCTCTTCAAAGCAAAGCAGCAGTTTCTTTTTTCTTGAAGAATTTATTTTATTCCCCAGATTGGTTTGGTGGGGAGGCGGAATATTCACAATTCAACGTATACTCTCAATCAAGAGAGTTACTGATTGACTTGTTCCTCCTCCTCTTAAAATAAAAGACAGATTTCGCCCTTGAGCGGGAATCGCTCAAAGATTTTCTTCTTCGACTTGGGCGCTGTAAAAAGTCATCCAATAAATTTATAATTTTGTCAAACCCTCCAAAATAATACTCTTTATTAAGGTCGCAAAACTTTTAGATTTATATAATCTTCATCCAAACTTAATTTACATCTTCCCTTCTCTACATGCAACACATTCATTGGGCTTACCCAGAGATCTCTGGCCTTAAAAGAACCCCTCCCAACAAACAAGACCAGTATGATTATGAAGAACTCCGCAAGAAAATCAAGGCCGAGGAGCCCATCAAAGCCAACATCCCCCAGCCTGTCAAGATTCCTCCCCTTTCCAGAATCCCTCCCCTTGGTCTCCCCTCAGTTCACCGTGAAACAACCACAGGCTTGAACCAATTGCAGCAATTATTATTACTTAATCAATCCAACTTATTGCAAAGATACTTGCAGGTTTTAACTTTAAACCGATTGGCGCAACAGCAACACTCTTTATTAAATCTCAAGAGAGACGATTCTGAAACCACTTGTGCGTCTTTCACCTCTCAGAGCTCCTTCTCCTCTCCCATGAAAATGCCCATCATTCTCACCAAGCCTCTTGCTGCTGAGCCTATCCGCTATATCATTGAGGAGGACACCGATTACGTTGAGAAAACCACTCAAAAGAAGAATCTCAAAGTCAGCGCTTGCAAGAATTACATCGCACTTTTATGCACTGGGTTTGCCAGAAGTATCTTGACTGCTGAGGCTGACAGCGAGCTCATGAGCTTTATGAACGGGGTCATGCAAGCAAAGAAGGCTAAATATGAGTCTTTACAGGCGAAATCCTTGGGTGAACTTCGCGACTTTATGCTTGAGCACATCCATAAGGACATCTGCGGAAAGCGAGTCAAGAAGACCAACAAAGGAAGAGATTTTAAAGTAAGGAACACAGAAGAGCTTGAGATGCTTTTATCTCCTAAAGAAGGCGATGATGACATGCTTTGCTTTAGAAAAGAAACCCTCAGAGCTATGATTGACTACTTTTTCAAATCAAAACATTATGCTGAATGGCTTGACAAAGGAATGATTAACAAGGCCAACCAAAACTTCTTCTTGAAGAACAAGGATGAAATCCAAAAGAAATTCGATAACCCCACCCTCTACAAGCCCCATTTCGACTACAACTCTGAATAAAAATCAAGAGTTTTGACCTGGGCGGTAAAGTAACTGGCGGCTGAAAGGCTCGATTAAATTACATTTTATTTCTCGTCGGGCTTTTTGGTCGCTTACTCCTTATCAATTAAGATATCTCTCCACTGTAATTTACATTATTACTCTTTCATTGTTGAATTTCTACATTATCCGTACTTTAACTCGCAATCTATTTCCTTTTTATCGTATTTTATTTCTCAGTATAACCATGTATCTATACTTATTTACATACACAAACAGTATTTAGAATTCATTCACCATAACTTAATTTACCGCAAAAATAATTCTCCTCTCTTGGCCTAATTATTAAAATGGTGCTCAATCCAAAATTAATAGTTTCAACTTTTCCCGCATTCTTATGAAATTCTTTCCAACTCTTCTTGTTCGATGGGAAAATGGGTAATTCCCATCTTCATAATCTTCTTTGGAGAAAATTCTCAACCTCTTGTTCTCCTTTTGAGTAAATTAACCAATGGACGTTTAGAAAGCACAAATTCCTCATCAAGTTGATTCAAAGAAACAAAAAATTTTCTTAAATTGATAGAAAGGGTGGAAAACATATTTAATCCTTTCAGGTTGAAATTCCTCTCTATTTTTCAACTTTCATGCGGAATACCAACAAAAAAGATCCTCCAAGTTGAAAAAGTGATTGCCTCTTGAGAACAACGAAAAGTTTTTCTCTACACATCTCAAGTCTTCTTTTTCTTTTCCTTTTCCTCTTAATCTAAAGAAAATTCCCAAAGACAGTTTGTGGAAACTCTTTCCCTCAAAATGAATCAGTGAGGGCCCTCTTCAAAGAGAAGTTATCGATACAGTTGGAAAGTGAGACCCACTTGGGTAAATATGTTCTATGCGGTTCATTAGTGGAGGATAATCTTTAGAAAGGTGGAATGATTTCTCCAAATGAAAAATTATGCGCAAATCTGTTAATTAAGATTGGCTCAATAAATTTTTTAGTCGGATATTCTCAGTGATCCTCTTTTTAAATTTTAAAATGGCGCTTTATTTTTCCTTCATGGGCATAGAGATGAAAAGAAGGTTGGCTGTTGCTTTCAGAAAAGGTCAGAAAGTCTATGGCTTGATGAAGAATAGTTCAGGAAAACAAGTCTTTTAGCAATTTTTCATGTGATTTTTCTCTTAAACTATTTATGAAGTTTTTAATTTCTTAATTAAGCTAGGGAAAGTGAAACTAGCTTTCCAGAGATATGCCTGACTTTTGAGGAAAGTCTTGCCTTTGATACGAAAAAAAAAAATTCCTCCCAACTATGAAGTTCAATAATTTTATATATCAATCCCTTCAACCCCTTTGAAGCAATTAAAATCTCACTATCCAAGGCCTAAAGAGATAGAAAGGTAAAAATTGAGTGAGGATTATTTAACTCCAAGAAAAGGTCATTTCACCTAGAAGATAGGAAAAAGAGCAAGTTCTTTGGATTTTTTTTCTTCTCTCTCTGAAGTGGAGATCTAAAAACTTTTCCCTCAGAGAAATCAATTCGAATCAACTAGCGAATTTTATTCATTTTTGTTAAAGAAAAAACTCTCTGAATTTCCCTCCAGAAAAAAATAATGCAACCAATTACAGTTAGAAATATAGCACCAATAAAGAAAGATTTTTGGAAGAATGCTTAGTCCATCTATCCCTCAAATATTGAGAGGTCCACAATTGGCAGTCTGGTTTACTTTCCAAAGAAATTACTTTGTTAAAAATATGGCTTTTCTCTGCAAAAAATGAGTTTTAAGATTCATAAAAATCTCTTTGTTCTGAGTTTGATGCTTTTTGATCTTCAGATTCCGCTTTGAAAAATTGTTTAGCCTCACTTTTGGTTTTCCTTCAGGAAATTTCATGTCGAGAAAGCTTATGCACTCAGAACTAACAAGCTAAAAAGCCCCTCAATCACATTCTTGCTCCTCCTTGCTTCGGAAATTCCCAGCCGACAAACAAAAAAGCGGCCTTCCAAAAGGGAATGATCAAAAATTAAGAAATAATATTTCTTCTGAAGCTGAAGATTTCTCAGGCTTTTAGAGGCCTATTCTTTGGTTTTCTGCTTTCTTTTGTTTCGGAGATTTTGTGCCCTCAATTCTGAGGTTCAAGATTTTATCAACCTCAAAATATTAAGGAATAGAAACCTCAGTAAAAATTGTATTTCTTTGCGAAATAGTATCAAGGAATTAGAGAGAATCTTTTAGAAAAAAAATAATTTTGAAATTAGTAATTTAAAGCATGAGAAAAAAAACTGAACAAATGA
>Ga0182738_1003158_pt1 | contig 19018 bp, 14 predicted proteins | sample eDN5th30CBELigMG_FD_128876 | JGI IMG/M metagenome (GOLD analysis project Ga0182738, IMG submission 128876) | Enriched Miracle-Growth compost microbial communities from Emeryville, California, USA - eDNA 5th pass 30_C BE-Lig MG (version 2)... ... | reverse complement strand
GGCGGTTTGGGAATTCATTAACCCCCAGCGACGGCCGGGATGATATCCACCACGTCCTTGTCGACGACCGGGGAAGCCAGGTCATCGAGGTAGCGAATATCTTCGCTATTGACATACACATTGACATATTGCTGAAGCGCGCCATTCGCGTCGAAGATGCGCTTCTGGAATTCAGGGTATCGCGTGCCGAGGTCACTGAGGACTTCGGCGACTGTCGCGCCCTGAGCCTCGACCTGGGAGAGGCCATCCGTGTGGGGACGCAACGGTGTCGGAATCGTGACGACGGCCATGGTTCCTTGATCCTTCAGACTGAGGAGATGCTGATCAAAAGGCGCTTTGATGTCAAAGTGACGAAAGCGAAGCGAACGACGTTACGAACAAGACGACAAGGGCAAAAATTACCCGGCCGCCCCGGGAGAGAAGGCCTGGGGCGATTGGTGTCGTGCTGGTTTCCGGGGCCAGTGGCTCCTTCGCCAATCATTCTAACCAAGGGGCGAGCCGAGTCGAGCCGGCACGAATCGGCTCTCCCCTGACTTTGGAGATTTGCAATGCAGCATTGAGCGAGCCGTCAGTCGACGGCGCGAGCTCAGGCGGTCGAGCTGGCCAGGTCGCGAGCCTCCGCCCCGACCAGGGCTTCGAACTCGGCGAGGTTGGGTTTGATCACGACCGGGCGGGCGAGCTTGTCGACCAGGGCTTCCTGGGTTTTCAAACCGTTGCCGGTAATACAGAGGACGGTGGACCCGTCTCGGTTGATCTTGCCTTGCTCGATCAGCTTGCGGGCGACGGCGACGGTCACGCCCCCGGCGGTCTCGGCCCAGATCCCTTCGGTTTCGGCCAGGAGCTGCATGCACTCGACAATGGCCTCGTCGTCCACGTCTTCGCTCCAGCCTCCCGTGTCGCGGATCAACTGCGAGGCGAAGTACCCGTCGGCCGGGTCGCCAATGGCCAGGCTCTTGGCGATGGTGTTCGGCTGGCGGATCGGCCTGACCTTCAACGCGTCGGTCTTGACCGTGTTGGAGATGGGGTTACACCCGGTGGCCTGAGCGCCATGCATCCGCGTGTTGACCGGACCAGTGACCAGGCCGAGCCGCTCGAGCTCCTTGAAGGCCTTGTGGATCTTGCCGATGAGGCTTCCGCCCGCCATGGGGACGACGACGTTGTCGGGAATGCGCCAGCCGAGGTCCTCCGCGATCTCGAAGCCCATCGACTTCGACCCTTCCGCGTAGAACGGGCGAAGGTTGACGTTGACGAAGCCCCAGCCGAACCGGAAGGCGATCTGCGAGCAGAGCCGGTTGACGTGGTCATAGTTGCCCTGGATCGCGATGACCTTGGCCCCGTAAATCGTGGCGCCAAGTACCTTCCCCTGCTCGAGGTTGTCGGGGATCAGGACATAAGCATTCAATCCGGCGGCGGCCGCGTTGGCCGCGACACTTCCTGCGAGGTTGCCGGTCGAGGCGCACCCGACGGTTTCGAACCCGAGTTCGACCGCCTTGGACAGGGCCACGGCCACGACCCGGTCTTTGAACGAGAGCGAGGGATGATTGACCGCGTCGTTCTTGATGTAGAGCTCGCTCAGGCCAAGGGCCTTGGCCAGGCGATCGGCCTTGATCAGCGGGGTCCCTCCCACGTGGCGTCCCACCGTGGGCTCCCCATCGACCGGGAGTAATTCGCGGTAGCGCCACATCGTGCGAGGCCGAGATTCGATGACCTGCCGGTTGAAGACTTTCGCAACCTCATCGTAGTTGTAGTCAACTTCGAGCGGCCCGAAATCTTCGGTGCAGAAGTTCAAGGCTTCCTTGGGGTAGCGCTTGCCGCAGAGCCGACACTTCAAACCGCTAACGAATTCTCCAGACACCGGCGATTCTCCTGTAACCTCACTCTTGGGGCCTCGGCAAGATCGAAGGCGAGACCCGTCGTGGAGGGTTGAGAACAAACGGCCCTTTCGACGCGAAATCCTCGAACGGGCATTCCGGTACGCGGTGTCCAGAGCGAAGGAGAGAGTTTGGGATGGGATGGATAAGGAAGGCCGAGGCGGAGGCCACACTCCTAATGGAGATAGTGCGCCCGCCCGAGGACTATCTTATCTGTCCCATCGGCATGTCGAGCCGCGTTCGGCTCAAAACACGCTGGGGCAGGAGTTAGCACCAGCGTCGACCCTTTTTTCATTCGGTCGACCGGTTGCTGTGGCGTCGCAGGGCCCGTCCCTCAGCCACTCTGGATAAGATGCGTACCAAATTGTGAATGATGAAGTTTACGAGCAGGACCATTCCCGCGTCAAGTAAAAACCAGGATCCTCCACGCGTTTGCGGGGCATCCGAAGTGGTGGCGTCGAATTTGAGGTTACAGGCTCGGGCCAGGGGCGAACGCTCGAGTGACCGAGAGCAACTGAGGGGGAACCACGCCCGGAAATGGCCAGGAAAGCGATGGGTTGGTCTCGGCGGAAGGAATTCGTATTGGGTGGGGATCGAAGGAGCTAGTGGTGGGTTTCCTTGAACTAGGCCCTGGGGGCTGCGCGAGGCAGAACCCCAGGGCTTCGGTTCGAAACGAGAAGCGGAGAGACGCGAGGCAAGGGAGCTCAGAACTCGCGATCACGCAATATGCCAGGTTGGGGCAGAGGGTATTTCCCGTTCGAGGCGAGTTGCAGCGGGGCGGGGGAATCCATCGTCAGGCTGTCAACCGAAGGAGCGAACTCATGTTCGGAATTGAGTATGTCATCAAAAGTAACCAGTTGGCCGGTGTGGCAGGCCATGCGCCCCATTGAGGTCACCAGGCTCGCCTCGGCGCCTCGCTTGACCTCGTTGTAGGGCCGGTCGTTGCGGATCGCGTCGATCAGGTGATCCCACTCGAGCTGGTAAGGGCTCGGCTCTGGCTGAGGGTAAGACCAGGCCAGATCCTTCTTGCTTACCTTTTGACCCTTGTAGATCCGGCACTTTGCCGGCGTGTGGCTCGAGGTCGAAATCACCGCCGACCCCTTCGAGCCGTGAGCGTAGCTGGCGAACTCCTGGTTGCATCCAGGAATGTTCCGTCCTTCAAGAAAGAGCTTCGCGCCATCGGCGAAGGTGTACTCAACCGAATAATTGTCGAAGTTCTGATCGATGAAGTCGTCCCGGTAGGCGCGGGCTCCCGACCCCTTGGCACTGACGGGCCAGGCGTCCTTCATCCAGCAACATTCGTCGATGTTATGAATGAGGAAGTCGCTATAGCAGCCGCCGCTGGCCCAGAGGAAGCTGTGGAACCGCTTGATCTGGTACATGAGCTCGCTGATGTCGTCGGGCTTGGCCTTGGTGAACGCGGATCCGACCGGGCCGGTCTGGCGGTAGGCGCGGAGCATGAGCAGGTCGCCGATCTCCCCATCCTTGATCCGCTTGAACAACTCGGTCCGCGCGGAGCAGTGGCGGCACATCAAACCGACGCCGACCTTGAGGTTCTTCTTCACGGACTCTTCGCCGAGGGCAAGCATCTTGCGCGTGGTCGGCCCGTCCACGGTGATCGGCTTTTCCATGAAGACGTTCAGGTTACGCGCGATCGCCTCGGTAAACTGCACCCAGCGGAAGGCGGGCGGAGTGGCCATGATGACCACGTCGCCAGGGTCGAGGCACTCCATGGCCTTCTTGTACGCATCAAACCCAATGAACTTGTGGTCATCGGAGACGTCGAACGAGTTGGGGCCCTCCTTCTTCTTATTCTCGAAGTCCTTTTTGAGCTGGTCGTAAGAGCCGTCGAGCTTCTCCTGGAACACGTCCGCCATGGCCACGAGTTTGATGGGGCCATTCTTGACGGAAAGCGCATTGGCCGCCGCCCCCGTGCCTCGACCACCACAACCGACCAGGGCCACCTTGATCGTGTTGTTTTCGCCTGCGTGGACGCTCGGTATGGCCACGCCAGCCAAAGCCGAGGTGGCGACGGCCACTCGTCCAGTGTCTTTCAGAAATTCGCGACGCGATGTTCCACCCTTCGGCTCAGTCATGGAGAGTTCCTTCGGCGGTGTGGTGTCTCTATAGGTGTGAAGTTCAACCCTTTGGTTGAGGAAGGTCTGGCGCGGAGTGCTCGTGATTCAGCCCCCGCGGTGCGAATGACTCGTGGAGGGGGGGAAGATAACGATTTTTGAAATATGGGTGATTAAAAGTGCGTGGAAGCCATTGGTCCGCCACGCGTCTCGGGCCTCAATTTCGTAGGACTAAACTCAAGTTGAGATTGATCTAAAGTTTAACGTAACAAACCGCTCGAGCGAAACAAGTAGGTCCCGGCCGGCTCCTCGCTCCTCTCGCCGGAGCGGCTGAATCATGCCCGATACGGAAGGGGTCGCTCACCCCTTGAAGAAGAGTAGGCCTACTCCAGGCAGAGAGGCTTGCACCTCCATGAAACCTCTCGAGCATTGGCTTTCGAATCGACGGTCTAGGCGGGGAGAATCGGCTTGATCGCAATATTCGGAAAAGTCGTCCGGAGTCGATTTTTTTAATTGACAGTTTTAGGGAACCTCCTGGAGAATGCTAGCGCAATAGTAAGTTGACGAGTTGAGAGCGTGGTGAATCGAGGTTTTGAACCACTCTCATGCACTCAACCAATCAGTTTGCAGGTGTTGATTTTCGTAAGTTTTTTTGAAACCCACATTCCTCTGTTCCGGAATCCTGTTGTTGTAATCTGGAAGGAGCGGAATTTGTTCGGGCTTGCGACGTTGCAACCCGACTGGGCGATTCTGACAAATCGAGGGGATGCGACCGTCCTTCCCCTTCATGCCCCTTAATCGTGACTTAACCCATCGTTTGGGTCGTCGATGTCAGTCCTGTTGGCGAAGGAGCCAGCCCAATGGATAAGCGATTTGATCTGGCCTGGGACTCATTTCCGACTGACGGCGCCTGTGCGCCAGTCTCCGTCAACCCGCTTACCGACCCCGGTGAACATGATGAACTCTTCCGTGCCTGGTGCCGGGAACGTCACGAGAGCATTGAGTTGAAACTCTATCTCGAGGAAGCCGTTCGCCTACTTAAGCACTTTTGCGCTCAGGGAGGAGGATCGTTGGAGGGTCGGCGTCGGGCCAAGATGCTGTTAGGCGCCATTCGTAATTCCAAATCCGACTCGTCCGATCTGACCGGTTAATTTCTAAATCCAAAGAATTCGTAACACGGGCGAAGCGCGATCAAAATCGCGGTTTAGGCGAATTTCGGCGAGCGATGGAACGGAGAGACGGTGTGTGGGGTCCATCACATCGGCTTTCCGATTCCATGCTGGGAAGAAATTTGCCCGAAATGAAATGCTCAAATCGCAAAAAGGTCTCACTTCGCCTCCTTCCATCTCCTCATCGTTTGAAACAAGCCCTCCCGATAAGTTGCGTTTCGAATTCTTCCAGGTGGTTGGGTTCGAGCTAAGCACGTCGGTGGTCGTCCTGCGCGAGCAATGGCTCTAGAGTGGTTGAGCCCGAGGTAAGGACACTGCTCTCCGTGATATACTTGCGCACTTCTTTGCCCGATGATCGCTGATGGGTCTCCTCTCCCACGAGATTGTGCCTTCTGAAAGCTGAGGGCCCCGACTACTTAGTTCGATGCGATGGTTGCCCCACGAGGCGTTTCTTTGGAAGAATTGTGGAAGTAATGAAGGATCGCAAAAGAGGTTAAGACGTAAGTTCAATTATTTCCTAACTCTGAAGCGCTAAGGTGAGAGCTTCTTTCATGAGTTTTGAAAATTAGGATATTCGAGCGGAATACGTAAGGTGGATGGTTTTGCGGGATCTTTACCATTGTTTAGGTCTGAATAAGACGGCTCCATTAAATTAAATGCCGAACAATGGAGTGAAAGTCTGGATGAAAAGAAAAAATGGGAGAAGGACCGGCCGGAGATGTCGCCGGGCGTCTCTCAAGAGCTGTCAGAATTCTGCGCGTGGATCTCAAGTGATTTGCGAATGATGGTCCTTTCCGTCTGGGAACTGGGGTGGCCAAGGTCTCTATTTTCATCTTGGAAGAAAAGATCCTCGGCGAGATAGGGGGCTTGGAGAAAAGGCGCAAAAGAACACAATAAAAAAGAAAAGGCCAGGGCCGCCCATGTGGAGCAGACCCTGACCTGGCATTGGAGAGTGAATGAACTCCCCACTATCGGGCGGTTCGATCCTGGTAGTTCAGGGTGAAGTCCTGAAGCTTCAGTTTTTTGGGTGGTTCTCCCACGGCAGTGAACAGCGTGAGCAAAAGGTCGCCAAAAGCTTCGCTTCTCACGCTATAAAAATTGTGTTTCCCTTCACGTCTTGACTCGATCAGACCAGAGACACGCAAGAGAGCCAGGTGGTGGCTGACCGCTGGTTGGCTCTGCCCGAGTCGTTCGCATAGGTCGGTTACGTGGAGTTCCTGGTTTTGAACCAGGTAGAAGAGGATTCGAAGTCGTGTCTCATCACCGAGGAGCCGTGAGACTTGGACCAGGTCTCGGACGGATTCATCGAAGGCACGACTTGGACTCACCGGCCCACTCCGGGAAGTTCCATCTTTCTTGGCGGACTTGGCCATGACTATTCGGGACTCCTCGCCTATCGAGTTTTGCGATCAACACAGATTTCAATAGGAAAGCAGATACCGTGCCAACGATTGAGGTGAGCAGCACCTGACTCCCGGATCAGTGTGAGCACACGCTATTATGAGTCATCCCTTGTGAATCATGCGGCCGCTAGGATGGATTTTCTCTTGTCATGTTTAACGAGATGTCACTTTGAAAAGATGAGATTGTAGTCTGCTGAATCACGCTCATTCTGGCGATTTCAACCATTCCAGACGGATTCGCTTCTTGTCGATTTTTCCGATACTGGTCTTGGGTATGGATTCCACCATCCGAATGTCTTCGGGGTGAGGCAGTTGCCAAGGGGCGAATTTCCGTCGCAGAATCAGGAGCATCTCATTGGCTAGAAGCGTTGCCCGGAGTGGGTCGTGCGGGACCAGGAAGAGGACGGGGGCCTCGTCGCAGGCTGGATCAGGCCGCCCAACGACCGCGGCTTCGCGTACCTCGGGGTGGGTGAGTGCCTGGTTCTCCATGTCCAGGCTTGAAATCCATTCACCTTTTCGCTTGATGAGATCCTTTTTACGATCTGAGATATGAATCAGGCCCTGTTGATCGATCGAGGCCATGTCTCCGGTACGGAACCAGCCATCTTGAGTAAAGGATGCCGATGCCGCTTCGTTTTCGTAATAGGCCTTGGCGACCCAAGGTCCGCGCACGAGCAGCTCTCCAACGTGCTCGTCATTCCAAGGTAAATCCTGACCCGCCTCGTCCACGATCCGGGTTTCGAAGGCGACAAGCGGGATGCCTTGCTTGACCTGAGCATCGAGCCGAGCCGATTCGGCTTGGCCCTTCCTATTCGATTGAAGGCGTGAAAATGTACCCACTGGTGAGGTTTCGGTCATTCCCCAACCCTGGATGACGGTGATGCCGAAGTCGTTGGCGAACGCCTCGATCAAGGTCCGAGGAGCCGCGGCGCCCCCCACGAACAGGGTATGGAGCCGGGAAAGGTCATGGTGATGCCCTTTCAGATACTCGTGGAGACGGGTCCAAACCAGCGGTATGCCCACAGCCATGGTCACTCTGGCCCGTTCCAGCAGTTCGGCCAGGGGGCGATCGAGCACGAGAGGCCCCGGCAGGATCTGTGAAGCGCCGGCCATGGTGCAAGAGTAGGGAAGCCCCCAGGCATTGACATGGAACATGGGAACAACCGGCAAGACGACCTCGCGCTCGCTGATCGCCGAGGTGTCGACCATGCATCCGGCCATCGCATGCAAGTACGTGGAACGATGGCTGTATAAGACTCCCTTGGGATCGCCGGTTGTCCCCGAGGTATAGCAGAGCCCTGACGCGGCGGTTTCCTCAAGCCTGGGAAAATGCTCGGCCGGGCTCGCCGCGTTCATCAGTTCCTCGTAATCCAACCAGGGCTCGGGTAGGTCCGCTGGTTCGGTTCCCTTCTCATCCATCAAAACATAGTGCTCGACGCTGGGGAGCCCCGGCGCCAGATTCGCGAGGATTGTCGCGAGAGAACGGTCCGCGAAGATGACTCGGTCCTTCGCATGATTGAAAATGTATTGAAGTTGGTTTGGATGTAGCCTCACGTTCACCGTGTGAAGGACCGCCCCGAGGCTCGGCACCGCGAAGTAAAGTTCAAGGTGCCGACGATGATTCCAGGCGAACGTGGCAACCCGGTCGCCAGGCTTGACGCCCAACTCGCGGAGGACATTCATGAGCCGGGCCACTCGTTCGTAAAGCTGGCCGTAGGTGGAATTAACCAGCGATTCATCCTCGAATCGGCTCACGATGGCTCGGTCGGCGAATAACCGGGCGGCTCGGCGCAGAATGCTGGGAATCAACAAGGGCCAGTCCATCATCAAACCATTCATCATTGACACCTTCAATGGGATGTAAAGGGACGGTGTGCAGGGATGAACTCACCGTTCCAAGCAGACGCCACGAGACGGTGATTCGCAAGCTTTTAAGTTCAAGGGCCTCGCGTATCGATCGCCGATCGAATTTCTCTCGCCAATGGCTTGCGACCGATCGAGCCGCGGCGTGGTGTGCGACCTTCCGCGTCGAAGGGGGGCTCAGGTGGAGTGTTTGTCCCTTGATCTGGAAAGAGGAGCCCTTCACCCTTTTTGAAGCAGAAGGCTCTCTCAATAGGCGAACCAAGGGTTGCCGCGCAACGGCTGGCATGGCACCCTCTTACCAGAGATGACTTTTGAGGGGATGTCCGCGATCGCGACATGAGCGATGGTCGAGAACCGCCCATCAACGTGGCCGGGAGTTGAAGACTTCTCGGGCCCAATCGCGGAAGTGGGCCCTGGTCTTTGGGTATACGGGAGGCGATGGGAACATGATCGGTATCGGTAGGCGATTGAGCCTGGGGCTCACTCTGGCGTTCTTGTTGGTCAGTGGTTCCTGGCGCACCTCCTCGGCTGAGATCGAACGACCTCCTCATCTGGTCCTTTATCTCGCCGACGATCACGGCCAGGAGTTCGTTGGCTGTTACGGCAATAAGGTGATCCAGACCCCTCATCTCGATGCTCTGGCGAAAAGTGGAACGCGGTATACGCGAGTCTTCGCGGCCTCGCCGACGTGTTCCCCCTCACGCGCCTCGATTTACACGAGCTTGTATCCCGCCCACAACGGCACCATGGGGAACCATACCGACAGCAAGCCGGGGCTGAAGTCGCTTCCCGCTTTTCTCAGGAAGCTCGGTTATCGCGTGGTGCTGGCGAACAAGGCCGACGTGCGTCCTCCCAGCGTTTTCGACTTCGAGGCGTTGCCCGCCACGCTTCCACGAAACCCCGAGCGAAAGCGTCGATACCGCGCGGAGGGACTCGACACGAAGGCCGTCGATGCGTTTCTCGCACGCCATGCTCGCGAGCATCCCGACCAGCCCCTCTGCCTGGTCCTGGGCGATAACGGCCCTCATGTCGTTTGGGAGACCAACCACACCTATGACCCCGCCCAACTCCCGCTTTCACCGATCCTGGTCGATACGCCCAAGACGCGCACCGCGCTGGCCAATTACTATCAAGACATTACCTCGGTGGACCAGCGAGTCGGTGAGGTGCTTGATTCTTTGAAAACACATGGATATGAGGACAACACGCTCTTCGTCTATACATCCGATCATGGGACGGAGTGGCCGCATTGCAAGTGGACGGTTTACGACACCGGCCTGCTCGTCCCCTTCCTGGTTCGCTGGCCCGGGCGAGTTGCGCCAGGGGCGGTCACCGACGCGATGGTTTCGTTGATCGACGTGGTTCCCACCTTCATCGAAGTCGCGGGAGGGAAACCCGCGGATGGGCTCGATGGCCGGAGTTTCAAGTCGGTCTTACTCGGTCAGTCCCCCACCTTTCGCGATTGGATCTTCGCCACGCACACCGGCGACGGGACGTTCAATATGTTCCCTCAGCGCGGCGTGCGCAACGCACGCTACAAGTACATTTTGAACCTGGAACCCGAGGTTACGTGGCGAACCCATTTCACCACTGTGCCGGGCATTCCCGATAGCCATAAAGAAGTTTGGGATAGTTGGGTTGCGAAAGCCCAGTCCGATTCCCAGACGGCCTCACTCATCAAGACCATCGAGCATCATCCGGCCGAGGAACTCTACGACACCTTGAACGATCCCTATGAGCTGACCAACCGAATCAACGACCCCGCCCTCAAGCCCGAACTCAACCGCCTGCGCCAGGAACTCAAGACGTGGCGGGCCGAACAGGGAGAGCAGGCCCCCGAAGTGAGAGAGACAAGCTCGCAAACGAAGAAGTAACAATGGGAAAAGGATTTCGGATTTTAGGGATGAATGAATCATGTGTATATCGTGTCCGAACCGTGGATCGTTCGAACGAGAAGGAAGACCTTGATGAAAGACTATGCGACGAGGTTGACGCTTTTGCTTGGAGTGGTGAGCTTGACGCTCTCGGCGGGGTTGCGCGCCGAGGAGACCCGAACTCTGGATGTCTGGCCCGCGAAACCACCGGGCGAAGTGGGAATGATTGGGCCTGAACAGGCGAAAACGAAGGGGGAAACGAAAACGGTCACCAGCCTGACCAACGTGACTCACCCCAGCATCACCGTTTATCAGCCGGAAGCCTCCAAACGCCAGGGGGTGGCCATTGTCGTTTGTCCTGGCGGTGGATATCGAAACCTCGCTTGGGACCATGAAGGAGAACAGGTCGGGCGCTGGCTTAGCGGTATTGGCGTGACGGCGGCGGTACTCAAATATCGAGTTCCGCGCCGGGAGGGGACTCCCGACAGCCAACCCCCCATCCAGGCGCTCATGGACGCCCAGCGCACCCTGAGCCTGGCACGAAGCCACGCCAAGGAGTGGGGCGTCGATCCCTCCAAGGTGGGCATCCTCGGATTCTCCGCCGGTGGGCATCTCGGTGCCTGGGCCTCGACCAATGCCGATCAACGAGCCTATGAAGCGATCGACGCGGTCGATGAAATCTCTTGCCGCCCTGATTTCGCGGTCCTGATCTACCCGGGAGGAGTCATCAAGGCCAACACCGGGGAGTTCGCCCCCGAGATTCGCGTCACCTCCAAAACTCCACCGATGTTCCTCGCCCATGCGACCGATGATCGTGTCAACGCGGAAAATAGTGTTCAGCTCTACCTTAAATTGAAGCAAGCAGGTGTTCCCACCGAGATGCACCTGTACGCCAAGGGGGGACATGGGTTTGGGATTCGTCCCAGCCCCAACCCGGCGGCCACATGGCCCAAACGCTGCGAGGAATGGCTCGTGGCGCAGGGGATTCTTACCTCGGTCAAGGATCACCAAGCTTCTCGAGCTTCGAAGTAGCTGGTGCAACCAGGGATCGGAGGAAGGCGCTGGTTTCGTTCATTCGATCCGGCGTCTCATCTCGAAGGAGGGGCCTTGCTGGTTGGCTTTCTTGAAACCGCAAGGCCCTCCCATGTGTAGACCGGTTACCGGCAGGGAGGATCTTGGCCGAATTCGGGAGTATCTAGCTTATGACCCAGCCTCTGACGAGTCAGGGAAAGATGCGGGGGACGCGGAAGCTAATCCTCGTTTACCTGGGAGTGGGAGGAGTTTCCTTCCTTGTTGTGCTCGGATTCTGGCTGCTCGTGTCGGGCTTTGTCGTGTACCGGCTAACCCACCGGCTCTATCCGCCGTTCGAGGAGACTGCGCCCCATGTGGATTGGGCGAGATTCGAGTCGTTGCGGCTTTCGACGCAGGATGGGGAAGAGCTGGGGGCCTGGTACTCCGAGGGAGAGCCGGACGCTCCGTCGGTCCTTTTGGTCCATGGCATCGGCGCGGCAAGGACTCATTTTCTGAGCCGCGCCGAGGTCTTCGCACGGAGGGGGTATTCCGTCTTCCTCGTCACCTTGCGGGCCCACGGCGACTCGACCGGGGAGTTCAACGATATTGGGCTCAGCGCTCGCCACGATGTCGTGGCGGCGGTGGACGAACTCCAGAGGCGACGTCCCGGGCGTCCTTTGATCGTGATGGGGACTTCGATGGGAGCAGCGGCTGCGCTGTTCGCTTCGAGTGAGCTTGGAAATCGGGTGAGTGGCTATATTCTCGAATCCCCGTTTGAGACCCTTCGGCGGGCCGTGCGTAATCGTACGGAGAACGCGCTCCCGCCGGTCCTTGATTGGGTTGCATACCAGGGCCTTCTCATCACCGCCCACTGGCTCCTCCCCGAGTTTGACAAGATTGCCCCTGTTCGAGCGATCCGCTCGGTTCCGGCCGACGTGCCGGTCCTGATTCTCGCCGGGAGGCTGGATCGGGCCGCTCGACCAGACGAGGCCAGGGCCCTCCATGCGCAGGTGCGCCCGCATGGGCAACTCCTCTTTTTTGAAGCGGCGAGCCATTCGAATCTCCTCGAGAACGATCCAGAGCGATACCAGCAGACGGTGATCGGCTTCATGGAACGGTTTGAGAACAAGCAGGCCAGCCCCGCGCTGACTCGAGTCGATCCCCGATGAGGGATGTGCCGACGGCACAGGCCCCTTTCCCGGGGCGTTGAGGAACGGTAAGGTCGGCGACACCCGCGCGGGATTGATCTAGCTTCAACGACTCGAGGATTGACATGCCCACCCTACTGGCGATGGGTGCCCACTACGACGACTGCGTTTTTGGCATCCCCGGCATCATGTTACAGGCGATCAAGAAGCATTACCGAGTCGTCATCCTGGCGATGATTGGTGATTACACGAACTGGGCGCCCGTAAAGGGGCGAGGGCACAAGCTTGTGGAAGGGACCGCCGCTCTCTGCCAGGAGCATGGTGTCGAGTTCCGCACCCTCGATTTCAAGTCGCATTGCTTCGACGTGACGCTGGAAACCAAGCGGGCCGTGGCCGAGGTGGTCGCCGATGTTCAGCCCGACGTCGCGTTCATGCTCTGGGGACGCGACCACCACGACGATCACGTGGTGGCCTCTCAGCTCAGCCAGATCGCTCTCCGATACGCGAGTCCGCTCCTGGACAATCGTCCCGTCAAGTCTCCCCGACGTGTTTATTACTACGATAATGGGCCACGTCATACCATTGGGTACGTTCCTGATACGTTTGTTGATGTTTCAGGAGAGTGGGAGCAAGCGATCGACTGGCTGGGCAAGCTCATGGCCCTGGTCCGAGACGAGACGTACAAGAAAGGGACGCTCGACGCGGCCCAGCGCGTCAAGGAAGCTTTGGCCCTGTACCGAGGCATTACCTGCGGTGCCCGTTACGCCGAAGCAGTCCAGGCCCTGAACGCTTCGCCGCGCGATATCCTTTGACGGATAGTGGGTTAGAGCGAGCCGGATACTGCGCTGTCGTCCCGGACTGGGCTCGCCCTTTGGTGGCGAGCCACGGGGCCAAGGGGGCGGTCAAGCGAGGATTTCCCGGATCGGTTTACCGAGGTCGATTTCAAGGCGCTTCTGGCCTGGGACTTCCAGCTTCCGGGGGTCGAGACCAAGCTGGTGCAAGACGGTGGCGTGGACGTCGGTCACGTAGTGCCGATGTTCGGTCGCATGGAATCCCAACTCGTCGGTGGCCCCGTGGACCACGCCTCCCTTGATGCCCCCTCCCGCCATCCAGACGGAGAAGCCGAAGGGATGATGGTCACGCCCGTCGGCCCCCTCCGCGCCTGGGGTACGGCCGAACTCACTGGCCCAGACCACCAGCGTCTCGTCGAGGAGCCCTCGCCGCTTCAGGTCCTTGAGGAGACCGGCGATCGGCCGATCCACCTGTCCGCAGAGCTGTGCATGCCCGTTCCGTAGGTTGGAGTGGGCATCCCACGCGCCTGCTCCGCCGTTCGAGCCGTGGAAGATCTGGACGAATCGCACGCCGCGCTCGACGAGCCTGCGCGCGGTCAGGCACTGTTGCCCGAACGCCCGTGACGCGTCCTGATCCATGCCGTAGAGCGTTTGGGTCTCCGGCCGCTCTCCATCGAATCGGATCACTTCGGGGACCGCCAGTTGCATTCGAGCCGCCAACTCGTAAGAGCGGATCCGAGCACGCAAGGCGAGGTCGTCCGGATACTGAACGGCCGAGATTCCGTTCAGGCGGCCCAGCAGGCCAAATTCCTCGGCCTGTTCCTCGCGGTAGACATCCGACCCGGGCGAGGCAAAGGGAAGGGGTTCGGCCGGGTTGGTATCGAGGAGAACGCCATCGTGCTCCGGCCCGAGATAACTACCGCCGTGCCCGCTCATTCCCCCGCAGCAGTCCGCCAGTGGCGTTCCCAGCACCACGAAGCTCGGTAAATTATCGTTCAAGGAGCCGAGCCCATAGTGAATCCACGATCCGATCGTGGGAAATGGCCCCTCGAGGGCATGCCGCCCCGTGTGGAACTGGAGCTGGGCCCCGTGGTCGTTATCGGTGGTCCACATTGACCGAACCAAGGCGATGTCATCCATGCAGTCGCCGACATTCGACCACCAGTCGCTCACCTCGACGCCACACTGGGCTCGCTTGCGAAACCCATTCTGGAGGGGATAGATTTTGGGCATCACGCCGTGCTGGCCGGCGACGAACTCGCGCACGTTCTTCTTGGTATAGGGGGAGTCGAGCACCGTCCGCAGTGGGGTTTCAGCGATGGTTTTGCCTGAATACTTGCTGAGCGCCGGCTTGGGGTCGAACCCCTCCACATGGCTGACACCACCGACCATGAACAGCCAAATGACGTTTTTAGCCTTGGGGGCGAAGTGAGGCAACCCGGTCGGAGGAGCCCAGGCCCCAGGCTTGAGATTGTCCGCCTCGGCCCGTGCGATTCCATCGCGATTCAGCATGGCGCCAAGAACCAACCCGGTAAATCCGAACCCGACATCGGAGAGAAACGTGCGTCGGGGGATCCGCGTGTGGGGTGGGTTGCCTGGATGGAAGATCTTGTCCATCAGTCAGGTTCCATCAAGAGGGTGGGAAAGAGACACTCAATCCTACCTCAGTTTCGCCCCAAGGGGCAACCCAGACCGTGGGGTTGAGTGAGATGTGATATGCATTTGTGATGGTGGTTGGATCGGTTTGCGATCGTTGCCTGATTGGTCGTTTCTGTATCGCGTTTTGGATGTGGCGGATTTTCTTTCTATTTGCCTGTCTCTTTCTGTTCGCCTGTCAATTAAGCACGCGGCATCGAACCTGCAAGGGAGATTCGAGCCTGTAAGAGAGATGGGAATGGACGAACCTCCACGAACCTTGATTTCGCGATCGATGAGGGACCGATGTTCTTCTTCTACTTCAATAAACTGGGCTGGGCAGGATCGATTCTTATTTCAATTATTGTAACATTTCTGATTGTTTTGTTGGTGCGTGTGCTGGCGGCATGAGCTTCTGAGGTAAACTGATATTGGTAAATTTAATTTTGATTGATAAATTGGAATTATATTGCGTGTTAAAATGGAATTTCGGTTTTGGGAAATATTGGCGTTTGGCCGTCAAATCAAAATCGATTCACTCGCTTGCGCTTCGGGCTTGTAGGAGAAGAGCCCCGCTTTTGCAAGCCCAAAGCGCAAGCGAGTGAATGAATTTAGTCTTATGTATAATTTCTTGTTGTGTCTGCTGAATTCAAGCCGGCCTTTCCGCCTCCTCGGCGAGGTAGCGTTCGAGGGGAGGGCGCTTGAGGTGGTGCCCCGTGGCGTCTTGATAGGCATGGGCGACGGCAAGCAAATTGGTTTCGTCGTAGAGCCGGCCGGTGAACGTGAGCGATCCGGGAAGGTCGCGTCCGTCCTTGGTCTCGAAGCCGTTGGGGAGCACGACGCAAGGGTGACCGGTCAGGTTGGTGATCTCGAGATCTTCAGTCGAGCTCACATAGAGGTCGACCGTGTCCATGAGCTTCGCCATGGATCGTATCAGGAGCGTGCGCACTCGCGCGGCCCGTAGGTACTCGACCGCTGGGGTGAACTGGCCTTGCAGGAAGGCATTCGGCCAGGTGTTCAGCCCCTCGGTCACATGGTTCCGGGTGAGCTCATCGAAGGCCGAGGCCGCCTCGGTCCGGAGCATCAGGGTAATCGCGGAGGTGGGGTAGTCGCTGGGCAGGACGATCGGCACCAGGGCCGCTCCTAGCTCTCTTAGCACTCTCAACTCTTCGCGGTCGGTCAGCGGGATTTCTGGGTTTTCCAGATAGCCGATGCGCATGCCCTGGATCGGCTTGCGCGGAGGCCAGGTAAATGGGTGATCAACCGCCGATGGGTCGAGCCCGTCGAAGCCGTGGATGGCGTCGAGCACGAGGGCGCAGTCCTGGACCGAACGCGCGATTGGGCCGAGCTTGTCCATCGACCACGAGAGGCTCATGCAGCCGTGCCGGCTGACCCGTCCGTAGGTGGGCCGGAGCCCCGACGTACCGCAGGCCCGGCTGGGCGAGACGATACTGCCGAGTGTCTCGCTACCGATCGCGAACCCGACCAGCCCCGCCGCGACGGCCGAGGCCGAGCCAGCCGACGAACCGCTCGAGCCCAGCCGGGGATCCCACGGGGTTCGGGTCATTCCCCCAAACCAGCGGTCTCCTTGCGCCAGGGCCCCCATGGAGAGTTTGGCCACGAGCACCGCCCCAGCTTCTTCGAGATGGCGGGCGACGGTTGCTTTCTCATTAATGACTCGATCCTTGAACTGAGGCGCTCCCCACGTGGTGGGATAGCCGGGATAGGCGATCAGGTCCTTGGCCCCCCAGGGGATTCCGTGGAGCGGGCCTCGATAGCGACCCGCGCTCAGTTCGTTGTCAGCGCGCCTGGCTTGTTTCAGAGCGGTTTCTTCCGTCAGGTTGACCACGCACTTCAAGAGCGGGTCGAACCGCTGGAGCCGGTCAAGATAGAGACGCGTCAACTCCATCGAGCTGACTTGCCTCGCCCGGACCAAGGCCGAGAGCTCGGTGACCGGCAGGAAGGCCAACTCCGCGTCCGACTCGGGCCGTTTGGGGGCGTTCGACTCGATCGGGCTCGCCTGATTGCGCCTGACGTTCAGGCTGGGTGGGAGAGCGGGGGCCGGGTTGAAGGCCAGAGCAGGGGGGACGTCATGGCCCAGCTCAACATGCCTGAGGGCTCGGAACGACTTCAGGCTGCGCTGAAGCGAACGAGCGGTGGCTTCACGCTCGGCGTCCGTCAGGTCCAGCCCGGCGACCCACTCGGCTTGTTTCACCATCTCGACGGAGACCTCGCTCGCGCCTGCCTGCTCGGCCTGAACCGCCAGTGCCCGCCGAAAGGTGGCGGTTCCCACTCCGAGCGTGGTCAGGATCTTCAAGGCCGAGCGTCGCGTGGGACCCGTTCCGGCCACGGCCCCAGTCCCTTGCCCCCGCGAAGCCTGGGCGTCCGCCTCGTTTGCCCGAGTGCTCTCGCCAGGTTCCATGGAGCCTGTTGATCGGAGGTTCATCGTCATGCGCGGTCCTTCTGAATCACCAGGACCCAGTCATCCTGGCTCGGTGCGTTGTAGTGGCCGGGTGCGTCGGCCTGGGCTGGGGTTCGTTTGCCGGTTCGGGGATCGAACCAGGATGCCTTGACTGATTCGGCCGTGGCGGTGGTCCTTGGTTTCAAGGAGAGCGTACCACCGACCGGCAGGTAGAAGAGGGCGAGGTCGCCCGCCTCGGTGGCGACGGAGCTAATGAACCGGCCTGGGTCGGAGGTGCCCGGCTGAGCGGCCAGCAAGTCCTCGGCGGGCCGAAGGTCGGTCCATGGCAGTGAGGTGAAGAGGTCGATGACATGCTTCATCTGCTGGCTTCCGGGGAGCTTCATGGCTTCGGACCAAACCCGAGCCACGCCGGTCCCGGCATGCGCCAAGGGCTCCTTACCGGGTTCGGTTTGCCAGCTCCAGATTCCCTGGGCACCGTAGGTGACGCCGGCTGGCGGTGCGCAGAGCAGGCTCCAGTAGACGGCTCTCCGGATGTTGTAGGCAGAGTGCGGCTTGCGCGACTGGTACGCCTTGTGATCCTCATAGGGAGGCTCGAGGTTGAGGACAGGGCGTCTTGGAGCCTTGCGCCAGTTCGCGTGCGCGGGGCCCGAGTGAATCCATTGAAGCGTTGGAGCGTGATCTCCATGGCCGCTCTGATAGCCGAGGAAATCGAGCCAGGTTTCCTCGCGCCAAGATTCCCAGGGCCAGTTCATGCCGGTGGGATGCGTGGTGACCGGAGCGTGTGGCTCTTGACCGAACACCGTCCGGCCAATCCGCTTCCAGCGCTCCGTTCGCTCCCTTTCCTTGTACGGATGATCTCCCGCCAGGATCCAGGCGACATGGTGCGCCCCATACCGAGCGACCTGATAGCGGATCAACCAGGTTGCGTCCTCCTCGCTCAAGGTATTGCCGAGATCCTTCGCCTGGTTGGCCCAGAGCAAGACGGGGGCGGCCACGAGTCCTTGTGCGTTGATCGCGTTGAACCGGGCATCAAGGCGCTGAAAGTATCTCGGATTGATCTGAACCGTGCCGTCCTCCTTCGACTTGACAAGAGCGGTCTGGCCGTCGGCGTCGGTGGGGGCGGTCCGCCAGGGGGCGATCGCGTTGAACTGGATCACGGTGAAATGCTTGGCCGCCCGATCCTTGAGATAAAGGTCCCAGTCCGACTCCTGACTCAGCAAGGGACCGTTCCAGGCGGTATCTCCCAGCCAGAAGAACGGGGTACCGTCCGCATGCTCCAGGTGCGTTCGTCCCGCGACAACGCGGAGAGGTCCGTGTGCGCCGAGCTCATTCGTTGGCTTCGCTTCCGAGCACTCGAACGAACCAGACTGATCGTCGAGACCAGCCAGCTCTGGCTTCGACCGAGTCCGGTAACGCCAGGTCCCCTGTTGGTCTGGCATGAACCGGACGAGCCAGGTGTTCCCACCGTTCCAGAACCCCTCGACCTCGCGTCGAGCTCCGTTTGGACCGGTTAACTCAACCACCACCTCGGTTCGAGCGGGAGGGGTCCTCTCCCCTTGCACCTGGAGGGCGGTTTCCCACCTCCCCCACAAGGGGACCGCGGGCGCGTCGGCTCGGGCGGACACCACCCCCGTGAGACAGCTCAAGACGATCAGGCCATAACGCAAGCTCGGTCGAGAGTGAGGCAAGGCGAGGTCTCCCGTGGGTTCGATCTCGGATTCGAGGAGCACTCGTACGCTCGAGATGGAGTAACGTT
>Ga0182738_1003157_pt1 | contig 19019 bp, 15 predicted proteins | sample eDN5th30CBELigMG_FD_128876 | JGI IMG/M metagenome (GOLD analysis project Ga0182738, IMG submission 128876) | Enriched Miracle-Growth compost microbial communities from Emeryville, California, USA - eDNA 5th pass 30_C BE-Lig MG (version 2)... ... | reverse complement strand
ATGCTGGCATAGCCTCGGCGCGCCTGCTCGCTGCGGCCACGTGCGGCATCAGCACGCGCTTTCCAATATATCCAGACAGGCTCGGTTTGCTCAGCCTTAGGTAGATGCTCGATCGAGTCCTCCACCCAGCGCCAATCGATCCGCGGCTGACGCAACGCAGAGCGCACCCGCCAAGCGCCGTTATAGTCAGTCAAGGCAATGGTATTGCCAGCCTCGCGATACCAACCGTCGGCACGGCTATCGAGGTTCAACGCGGCGATCAATGCATATTGACTGCGCACCCAAGCCAGATCCGATTTCGTCAGGTTCTTTTCCCACTCACGGCGCAAATAGCTGTCACCCACATCGAGATCTTGCCGAGCCAGGCGAGCCAGCGCGATGGCGGCCAACACTTTTTCGTTACGCCCAATACGCTGGTGCTCCTGCCGCGTCAGCCACCTCATGGGGCTTTTCATCAGCGCGTCATAGGCTTTCTGATCCCTGTCCTCAAAGATATACGCGGCAAATTTGCGGGCATCGCCGGTTCGATTGACCTCAATGGCCTCACGCAATTGCGGTTCGAGCTCATTCCATCCCAGCACGCCATCGGCAACCAATTGATCGTATAAGCTCCAGCAGTCTTTGCCTGGGCGGAACACCGCCAACGCCTCTTTGGCCGTTGCGCGTCGACCCGTCATATGGCGGGCCTCCAAGATGGCGCATTGGGTCTGGCTGCCGGCAGCCGGTATCTCGCCCAGATCACGCGCTGTTTCAAAATCCCCCCGGCGAGTAGCCGCCAAAATCCAGTTGCCTCGCAGACGCTCGCCCAAATAGGTATTGCTGTTTTCCTGCAAAAACCGCGTCACGTCAGCCTTTGGGAACGCGTTGGCTGGTGAATTCCAAACCTGATAGTTCAGCAACCAGAACAACGGATATTCGCCCAACACATCACCGCGAGCCTGGGGCACCATCATTCCCAGCACCGACCACTGTTTGCGGTCATTGGCCTCACGAGCGGCGACGACTGCCTGAAAGGCCGGTGTTTGCTGTGTCGGCGGCAGACCAGCCAGTTTGACAGCAGGAATGTGCAGCATAGGCTGCGTCGCCGTCTGAACTGCCGGCATGGCCGCGCCCTGACCTTGCTGAGCGTCGACCGATGAACATGCCACTGTGACCAGAGCCAGAGCCGGCAGCCAGCGGCGGGCTCGCCGGTCTATACGCCCCGACACCCCGGCCTGCCGCAACTCAGCGGCTGCAGATTTCTGATAACGTCTTGATTCAAGCCACTGCTGCATTGCCGATCCGCATGAACATTCAAAATACTGCACAGAATAACGCAGTCGCGCTACGCGCGCGATTACGACAAGCCCGCGCCGAGATCCCTGAGTCACAGCGCAGCCGCGGCGGGCTGCTCATGCGCGCACGCCTGTTTACCTGGCTAAACGCGGTACGAGACCTCTGCGCCCAACAAGGAAAGCCCCCTCCCGCCACGATAGCGGCATTCTGGCCTCTGGCTGAGGAGCCCGACCTACGTCCGTTGTTACAACAATGGGCGGATGCTGGCGTCGCAGTAGCGCTACCGGCTATTCGCGAACCGGACGCCCCACTGGAATTCCGTGCTTGGGCACCTGGCGACGCACTACAGGCCGGTGCCTTCAATGTTCAAGAGCCCTCACCCGACCGGCCGGTACTGCGTCCCGACATCATCTTGGTACCCACGCTCGGCTATACCGATCATGCTGATCGCCTGGGCTACGGCGGCGGCTATTACGACCGGACGCTGGCCGACCTGCGACAAACCGCCCACGAGTTCATCACGATCGGGATCGCCTGGAACGAGGGACTCCTGCACGCCGGCTATCAACCCGCCTCTCACGACGAGCGTCTGGACGCCATCCTGACTCCAGACGGTTGGATCCCCGAGCCACCAGTACTCGGGCCCAGCGCTCCGAATGGCGGCGTCGCCAAGTCTTTCATTCTGCGTTAGCAATAGTGCCGTCACCCTGTCTGACGCCACCCGCCGCACCGTCAGACATCGCCCAGGATCTCCGAAAACGGTCTCACTGTCCCGCTTACCCTTGACGCATCATCGTGCACCGGGACGGTGCCTGCCCAATCTTGGTGCGTCCAATTTGTTGGGGCCAACCCGGCTACCGGTATTCGGACCCTTCTGCTACAACAGAAAACAGTCCATGACCGTCTTCTATCGTGACGATCGAAGCTGGAACAGCTGTTGCTTATCTTCAGATAGGCGCACAGACCCAGCGCCCCCGTCGGGCCGCAGGCTCCATCCGGATCACGCGGCAGGCCCGCACGGGACTAGGAGGAGCCGATGCAGCATCCACAACCCGCCCCCTCGGCGGCCTATGACGAAATGGTCGATGCCCAGGGCCTGGTACGCCCCCACTACGCAGGATTTTCGCAATGGCTGGCGCAGGAACCCACTGAAGCCATGGCGGCTCGCCAAATCGAGGCCGATCTGAGCTTTCGCCGCGTCGGCATCACCTTCTCAGTCGCGGGCGACGAAGCCGGCACCGAACGGCTGATTCCCTTCGATCTGATCCCTCGCATCATCCCGGCTGATGAATGGACACACCTGTCGGCCGGCCTGACACAACGCGTACGGGCGTTGAACATGTTCATCCGCGATATCTATCATGGCCATGACATCGTGCGCGCCGGGATCATCCCCGCTCAACAGGTTTTTCTGAACTCCCAATACCGGCCGGAAATGCAGGATGTCGACGTCGCCGAAGACATTTATTGCCACATCGCCGGCGTCGATATCGTACGTGCCGGGGCTGGCGAGTTCTATGTCTTGGAAGACAATCTGCGCGTTCCGTCCGGCGTGTCATACATGCTGGAAAACCGCAAAATGTCGATGCGCCTGATGCCTGAGGCGTTTGGCAATCTCAAAGTCAAGCCAGTCGCCCATTACCCCGACTTGCTCCTGGACAATCTACGCGAAGTTGCTCCGCACAGTAACGATGCGCCCACCGTCGTCGTGCTGACCCCTGGCATGTACAACTCGGCCTATTTCGAGCATGCATTTCTGGCGCAGCAAATGGGTGTTGAACTGGTAGAAGGGCAGGATCTGTTCGTCGACCAAAACACGGTCTACATGCGCACCACACGCGGCCCCCGCCGCGTGGATGTCATCTACCGCCGCGTCGACGATGATTTTCTGGATCCGCTGTCGTTTCGCGCCGACTCAGCCTTGGGCGTACCCGGCCTGTTGTCGGTCTATCGCGCCGGCCGCGTCACGTTGGCCAATGCCATTGGCACCGGCATCGCCGATGATAAGTCCACGTATCAATACGTGCCGGATATGATCCGCTTTTACCTGCAAGAAGAGCCCCTGCTCGCCAACGTCCCGACATGGCGTTGCTCGCGGCCTGATGAGCTGTCACACGTACTGGCAAATATGCACGAACTGGTCGTGAAAGAAGTCCACGGCGCAGGAGGTTACGGCATGCTGGTCGGCCCGACTTCGACCCGCGCCCAAGTGGAGGCCTTCAAAGAACGTGTCCGAGCCCGCCCCGGCAATTACATCGCGCAACCCACGTTAGCGCTATCAACGATCCCCACCTACGTGCAATCCGGCGTCGCGCCTCGCCACGTCGATCTGCGCCCATACGTGCTGTGCGGTAAAGACATCCGCACCGTGCCCGGCGGTCTTTGCCGCGTCGCGCTTACCGAAGGCTCGCTGGTCGTCAACAGCAGCCAGGGTGGAGGCACGAAAGACACCTGGGTGCTGGGAGAATGACCATGCTGAGCCGTACTGCCGACAATCTATTCTGGATGTGCCGTTACATCGAACGTGCCGAAAACACCGCCCGCATGTTGAGCGTCAACCTGCAAATGTCTCTGATGCCACAAGATACCCCCGCCCGCGATAGCCTGTGGCGTGCAGTATTGCGTATTTCGGAACTACAGGGCGATTACGATGCCCGGTATCCAGCCGTCACGCCGCTGGATGTGCTGCACTATCTCGTACGCGAACCGACCAACCAATCATCAATTTATTCCTGCCTGCGCGCCGCTCGGGAAAATGCGCGCGCCGTACGTGGCAGCCTGACGACGGAGGTCTGGGAAACCTACAACACCACGTGGTTGGAATTACAAAAACATCTGCAAACCAACCTCCCCGAACGCAGCCCTGGCGAATTTTTCGAATGGGTGAAGTTCCGTGCGCATCTGGCGCGCGGTGTCACCATCGGCACAATGCTGGAAGACGAGGCACTGTATTTCTTGCGGCTTGGTATGCATCTGGAGCGAGCCGACAATACGGCACGCCTGCTAGACGTGAAATTTCATGAAGAACACGACGATCTGGCTGCCCGCAGCAGCGAGTTTTATCGCTGGGCGTCCCTGCTCAGCTCGGTCTCGGGCCTGGAGATCTATCGCAAGGTCTACCGCGACGTCATTACCGCGGATCGCGTTGCCGAATTACTGATCTTGCGTCCCGATATGCCTCGCTCATTGGTGGCATCAGTGCAAGCGCTCACTGAAGACCTGGCCCGCGTCGCCAATCAACGCTCTGCTGAAACCGAACGCCGCGCCGGCCTGCTGTATGCCGAACTGCGCTATGGCCGGATCGAGGACATTCTGCGTGGCAGCCTGCATCGTTACCTGGAGCGTTTCCTCGAACGCATCAACGATCTGGGCAACCGCATCAGCCAGGACTTCCTGGTACCGCTGGCGGCCTAACATGGGAGCGCCCAATGAAACACCTCATTCGACATGTCACGCAGTATCGCTACACAGCGCCAGTTAATTACAGTATCCAGACGCTGCGGCTGACACCGCGACTGGACGACCACCAACGCACGCTGCGCTGGCGCATTGATGCACCGGGCTCGTTGGCACAACAAGTAGATGCCTATGGCAACATCACGCACATCCTGACTCTGCCCCGCGCTCATGACAGCATCAATCTGTGTGTCACCGGGCAAGTCGAAATCGACCCTCTGCGCGACGGAAGACTACACCCCGAGGACAACCGTCTGCCCATCCATGCCTATTGCGTTCCGACGTCCCTCACACAGGCCGACGAAACTATCCGCGCTTTCGTTAATGAAATCTTGCCTCAAGGACTGAACGCCCCCCATGATGCGCTGACCTTAGCGAGCGCCATTTGCGACCGGGTCGCCTATGAACCCGGAACGACGGACGTCACCACAGCGGCCAATCAAGTGCTGGCCCTAGGCCATGGTGTCTGCCAGGATCATGCTCATCTGTTTCTGGCGTGCGTACGCGGCCTGGGTGTGCCCGCCCGCTACGTCAGCGGCTATCTGTACACCGAGGCCGAACATGCCGCCAGCCATGCCTGGGCCGACGTGTGGATCGAAACAATAGGTTGGACAAGCATCGACATCACCAACCGCCAGTTTGCCTCCGATTGCCATTGCCGACTCGCCATCGCGCGGGACTATGACTCCGCCTCGCCCGTGCGTGGCGTACGGCACGGCGGTGGTGAGGAGTCAATGACTGTCTCAGTACAGGTCCAGGCGGCCGGGCAACAGGCCCAGCAACAGTGACGTGCTTGCCGTTATCCCAAGGACACCTTTTGCTGGAATAGCTCGGGTAAAAATGGGGGCGGAACAGATCGGCGCGGTGCCATTACCATCGCTTTCTGCCTCTACAATACGCCAGCCGTTATTCACTGAATCACCCATGACTTACTGTGTTGCCACCCGCCTGGATGCAGGTTTGGTTTTTCTATCCGATTCGCGTACCAACGCGGGTGTGGATCAAGTCAGCATTGCCCGCAAACTCAATGTCTTCGAGCAGCCGGGCGACCGCGTCATGGTCTTGCTGACATCCGGCAACCTTGCCATCAGCCAGGCCGTCGTCAACCTGCTCGCGCAACTCGATAGCGATAGCCCAGACTCGCTCTGGTCGGCACCCGATATGTACGAAGCCGCCCGCCGCGTCGGCGAGGCCGTACGCAGCGTCCATGATCGCGATGCCGAGGCCCTCAGCGAACATGGCGTCGACTTCAATATCAACCTGATCTTCGGCGGCCAGATCGGCACCGAGCGCTGCCGGCTGTTTCAGGTCTATTCCGCTGGCAACTTCATCGAAGCCAGCGCCGACTGTCCCTACGTACAGATCGGCGAAGCCAAATACGGCAAGCCGATCCTTGATCGTGTCTTGCGCCCCGACACCCCATTGGACGAGGCCGCAAAGTGCGCCCTGATATCCATGGACTCCACTTTGAGATCCAACATCTCCGTCGGCCTGCCCCTGGATTTGCTCGTCTACGAAACCGATGCGCTGCGCGTCACCCACTTCACGCACATCGACGAAGACAACGAATACTTTCGCATGATCCGAAAAACCTGGGGTGAACGCCTACGCCAGGTCTTCACTGAAATCGCCGATCCCACCTGGATCGACGCCGGCACATCCGACTCTCTGGCTGCCGCCGGCCGCCTGTACCAACCGCCTCACTTGCCCTCAAACGGAGACTCGGACACGTCTCACTCGCTACAAGTCGTCGCGCAAGACCCCGGCAAATCACAAGCATCCTGATCCCACTACCCACGCGTCACGCGCAGAGTGCCATAAAGGCCCCCCAGCCGGCCCCCGAACCAACGCTCACCACAATGTCCCCATCCTAAAACGACAGTAGCAAGCGCATAGCGCCATCAAACAGACGCAACGAAACGCCGCGAGCTGCTGTTCGGCGTACGAGCACTCCAAAAAATAAAGCCTCCCTCGAAAACCGAGGGGGCTCCAAACCACAACGCTCAATTAAAAAAATCGACTTCTCAGCGAGCAGAAAAACTACCGAGCACCCGTCAAATCCAATTCCCGCCAAATCGCCAACGGCGCCTCAGCTTGATTCAACGTATAAAAGTGCAACCCTGGCGCACCGTTATCCAATAACGTCTGGCAGAGTTCACCCACGACATCCACCCCAAACGCCCGGATAGATGCCTTGTCATCTCCAAACTCAGCCAACCGCAGTCGTATCCAACGCGGAATCTCGGCCCCGCACATCTCCGAAAACCGTACCAGCTGCGTATGATTGGTTATCGGCATGATTCCCGGCACGATGGGGATCGTCACACCCTTGCTCTGTGCACGATCCGCAAAATCAAAATACGCATCAGAGTTAAAGAAATACTGCGTGATCGCCGCGTCAGCCCCGGCATTGACCTTGGTCACAAAGTGATCCAGATCCGCCTTAGGGCTGGCCGCCTGAGGATGCATTTCCGGATACGCCGCAACTTCAATATGAAACGCGTCGCCTGTCTCCTGGCGGATAAAGGCAACGAGGTCTGCCGCATAACGCAGCTCGCCCGCATCGCCCCCCATGCCTGAAGGCAAATCGCCGCGCAAGGCCACCAAGCGGCGCACCCCCTGTTCGCGATAAGCCGAGAGAATCTCGCGCAAACTGTCACGGGTCGCACCGATGCAAGACAAATGCGGTGCGGCGTCGCAACCGAGGTTTTGGAGCATCCGCACGGTATCCGCCGTGCCGGCGCGCGTGGACCCGCCCGCGCCAAACGTGACGCTGACATAGCGGGGTTGAATCGCCAGCAGCTGTTTGGCCGCGCGTACCAGCCGCTCTTGAGCGGCAATATCGCGCGGCGGGAAAAACTCCAGGCTCAGGGCCGCAGTAGAAGGTCCGGTCATCAGAGAATCAAAAAGAGATCAGGGAATCAGCCGCGAAAGCAGGCCAGAAATAATGCTGTACAAAATGGCGCCTGCCACCGCCCACCAGAACCCGCTGACCTGAAAGCCTCGCAAAATCGAGCCTGCCAGCCAGAACAACAAGGCGTTAAGCACCAGCAGAAACAAGCCTAACGTGACAATCGTGATGGGCAGTGTCAGCAGCACCAACACCGGTTTGACCAACATGTTCAACAAGCCCAGCACCAACGCCGCAATCAAGGCCGAGCCAAATCCCACCACCGTAATACCAGGCAGCAGATACGCCACTATCAGCAAGGCAACCGCGTTCAACAGCCAAACTAAGATCAAAGTCATCTTGGTCTCTCCAGTAATGTGCCTAGGTAGGCGAACCTACCTATTGTGCTACAGGATCAGTAGCGATAGTGATCAGGCTTGAACGGGCCCTCGACCGGTACATTGATGTAATCGGCCTGATCCTGACGCAACGTGGTCAGCTTCGCCCCGAGTTTCTTCAAATGCAGACGCGCCACTTTCTCGTCCAGATGCTTGGGCAGCACATACACCTGACCGCGCTCATACGCCTCGTTGCGCGTAAACAACTCGATCTGTGCGATCGTCTGGTTCGCAAACGACGAAGACATCACGAACGATGGGTGGCCCGTAGCACAACCCAGGTTCACCAGACGGCCCTTGGCCAGCAGGATGATGCGCTTGCCATCAGGGAACACCACGTGATCGACCTGCGGCTTGATTTCCTCCCATTGCAGTTCTTCGATGCCAGCAACGTCGATTTCGTTATCAAAGTGGCCGATATTGCACACAATCGCCTGATCCTTCATGGCGTTCATGTGGTCGCGGGTGACGACGTTATAGTTGCCCGTCGCCGTCACGAAAATGTCCGCCAGCGGCGCGGCTTCTTCCATGGTGACAACCTTATAGCCTTCCATCGCGGCCTGCAGGGCGCAAATCGGATCGACCTCCGTCACCCAGACCTGCGCGCGCAACGCGGCCAGAGCCTGGGCGCAGCCCTTGCCCACATCACCATAGCCCGCCACCACGGCAACCTTGCCGGCAACCATCACGTCGGTCGCACGCTTGATGCCGTCAACCAGCGACTCACGGCAGCCATACAGGTTGTCGAACTTGGACTTGGTCACTGAATCGTTGACGTTGATCGCGGCGAAAGCCAACTCGCCTTTTTGCGACATCTGGTACAGGCGATGCACACCAGTGGTCGTTTCCTCGGTCACACCCTTGATTTCGGCCAGCCGGGTGGAATACCACTTGGGGTCGCGCTCCAGCGTTTCCTTGATGGCGGCAAACAGCACGCGTTCTTCTTCGCTACCCGGTTTGCTCAATACGGAGGCGTCCTTTTCTGCACGAGCACCCAGATGCAACAGCAGCGTCGCATCGCCACCGTCGTCCAAGATCATATTGGCGTGACGGCCTTCAGGCCATTCGAAAATGCGGTGCGTATACTGCCAGTACTCTGCCAGCGTCTCGCCTTTGACGGCGAACACCGGTGTGCCCGTCGCGGCGATCGCAGCGGCGGCATGATCCTGGGTCGAGAAAATATTGCACGAGGCCCAACGGACCTCGGCACCCAATGCCACCAGTGTCTCGATCAATACGCCCGTCTGGATGGTCATGTGCAAGCTGCCGGCAATGCGTGCGCCCTTGAGTGGCTGACTTGCGGCGAATTCTTCGCGGATGGCCATCAGGCCGGGCATTTCAGTTTCGGCAATCGCCAATTCGCGACGGCCCCAGCCGGCCAGCGAAATATCGGCAACAAGATAATCAGTAGCGGTAGTCATGTGGTGTGCTCCTAAATGTCAACGGCAATACTTGTCGCAGACAGCCTGACGGAACACCCATTCATGAAAAAAGGCGCCCGCCTTTATCGTCTGTCGCGACAAAGGTGAGCGCCGTTGCTGGACGTCGCGTGAGCGACGCCTGGTAAGTTTCCTGAGCCTGGCAACCCGCCTGACCGCCCCGACAGGGACAGGCCGGAGGTCGTCGCAGCGCTCCTCAGGACTGAGATGAATTGTACTGGTTGAGGAAAACTGTGCAACAGCACCGCCCCGGCACAGCTCCTCCCTGTCGTTGCGTGCCCAAATGAACCACGAAACACCTGGTTAACCGCTGGCCAGACAGCACCTGATCCAATCGCTCAAAGCTCATCCAGCCCGACCTGCCGCAATCGTGGAAGATCTAACACATGGATCTGGTTATAAGACACACGCACCAGCGCAGCGTCCGCCAATGCTTGCAACGCCTGATTCACACGCTGACGCGACAGGCCGGTCAAGAAACCCAACTCCTCTTGTGACAAAGTCAGCGTCAGCCCGGCATTAGGATATAGGGCCGGATTGAGTAACTGTGCCAGCGACTGCGCCACACGCGCGTCCGCGTCCAACAAGCGATGATTCTGAATTGAGGCGATGAACTCGCCCATGCGCTCGTTGAGTTGGTGAATCACAAACTGCGTAAAGGGCAAACTCGCCGCCAAGAGAGCCTGAAATGTTGCCGTGGGCACCATCAGCACCAGTGACGGCTGCAAGGCAACCACATCGTACTTACGCAGCTCATGCTTGATAACGCTGCCCTCTCCGATCCACCCGCCAGGCGGCACACCCGAAAACGTACAGCCGCGCCCGGATTCGTTATAAATCGCCAGTTTGAGCAGGCCCTCATGCACGCCTAGCCAGTACTCTGATAGCGCATGCCGACGCGCCACCCAGGCGCCACCCTCAAACACCTCGGCGCGCGAGGCCGCCAGCACCCACTGCTGATGTTCAGTGCTCAACGCCTGAAACCAAGCGTACTCATCGAATAAAGCAACAAGCGGTCGTTGAGACTGAGAAGCCGAAAAAGGAGGGACGGAAGTCGCTTGTTGCATGGGGAAACGCTGTCAGGCGCCGGGCGATACCGCAGCGGCGGCACGGAAATCTGTCGGTCAGGTGACAGTCAAAAGGTTTTTGACGCTTCTATCCTAGTGGAAGACTGACCTGATGGAAAGGGGCTGCGATATCCCCTTCGAGGAGACATATCATGACCGACCTTTACGCCGGCCTGCCACGACTCGCGGCCAACTACGAGTCACTATCACCCGTTGATTTCATTCTGCGCGCGGGCGAGGTCTATGGAGATCGCCTGGCCATGGTTCATCACCAGGTGCGACGCAATTGGCGCCAAACCTACGAACGCGTGCAACGCCTGGCCAATGCCCTGGCAGACGCCGACATTCAACGCGGCGACACAGTGGCGGTGATGCTACCCAACATTCCCGCGATGATCGAGGCTCACTTTGGGGTGCCCATGCTTGGCGCAGTGCTCAATACACTGAACACCAGGCTGGATATTGCCAGCATTTTATTTATGCTGCGCCATGGTGAAGCACGCGCGCTCATCATCGATACGGAATACGCCGAGTTGGCTCGGCGCGTACGCGCCGAGCTGCCTGAACTAACACTCATTTCCGTCCACGATCTGGCGGGCACCGCCACCGAGCTGCCAGGTGCCGTCGACTATGAGGCCTTCCTGGCCGCCGCCGACCCTGTCTTTGACTGGCATCCTCCCACCGATGAATGGGATGCGATCGCGCTGAACTACACCTCGGGTACAACCGGCGATCCCAAAGGGGTCGTGTACCACCATCGCGGCGCCTATCTGAACACTGTCAGCAACATCCTGGAATGGGATATGCCCAAGCATCCGGTCTATCTATGGACCTTGCCCTTATTCCACTGCAATGGTTGGTGTTTTGCCTGGACCGTCGCCGCGCGCGCTGGCGTCAATGTGTGCCTGCGCAAGTTCGACGCACAAACCGTATTCGATTTGATCCGCAACGAGGGCGTCACCCACTATTGCGGCGCCCCCATCGTACAAAGCGCACTGGCCGACGCTCCGGCCCAATGGCGCGAGGACATCCGCCACACCGTACACACCATGGTCGCGGGGGCGGCCCCCTCTCCGTCAGTCATTGCCAAAATGCGCGAAATCGGTTTCGAGCTCACCCACGTGTATGGATTGACCGAGGTCTACGGGCCCGCAGCCGTCTGCGCGCCGCAGGAAAAATGGCGTGATCTATCCGATGATGAACGCGCACAGTTGACCTCACGCCAGGGGGTACGCTATCACTTGCAGTCTGGTCTCTCGGTGCGTCATCCCGAAACCATGGCGCTCGTGCCTGCGGACGAGCGCACAGTGGGAGAGATCATGTTTCGCGGCAACATCTGCATGAAGGGCTACCTCAAGAATGAGCGCGCCACCGAAGACGCCTTTCGAGGCGGCTGGTTCCACACGGGCGATCTGGGCGTCATGACGCCTGATGGCTATGTCCGCATCAAAGACCGCAGCAAAGACATCATCATCTCTGGCGGGGAAAACATTTCCAGCATCGAGGTCGAAGACGCGTTGTATCGCCATCCCGCTGTCGCTGCGGTGGCGGTGGTCGCCATGCCGGATAGCCGTTGGGGCGAAGTCCCGTGCGCATTTGTCGAACTACGCTCGGGGGCCACGGTAACAGAGATAGAAATCATCGAGCATTGCCGTCAGTTGTTGCCCGGTTTCAAGATTCCGAAAACCGTCCGGTTCGGCGAACTGCCTAAGACTGCGACCGGCAAGATTCAAAAATTTGAATTGCGTGCGGCAGTCGGGTCGACCCAAGCCATCGATCAGACAAGCAACCGCACAAGCTGATTCGCTGAAACTACCATTCGTTGGAGATTTGCAATGCGCTACACGGCGCCCGTCAAAGACATGCTATTCGTGCTGAACGAACTCGCCAGGCTACCGGAGATAGCAGCAAAACCCCGCTTTGCGGAAGCCACGCCTGATCTCGTAGGCGCGATACTCGAAGAGGCTGCCCGCTTCGCGAACGATGTCATCGCGCCCTTAAACCAGCCCGCCGATCAACAACCGGGTCGATATGCCGAAGGGCAGGTGCAGACCGCACTGGGCTTCAAAGCGGCCTTCAATCAGTATGCCGAAGCGGGCTGGCAAAGCATTACACACCCTACGGAATACGGTGGCCAGGGCCTGCCCCAACTCGTGGGGGCGGCCTGTGGCGAAATGTTCAACGCCGCCAGCCTGTCATTTGCGCTATGCCCGATGCTGACCAACGGCACCATTGAGGCACTATTGGCAACGGGCTCGCCTGAACTGCGTGAACGTTATATTCCGGCGCTTCTACAAGGCCGCTGGACAGGCACGATGAACCTGACGGAGCCCGCCGCTGGATCCGATCTGGCTCTGCTTCGCAGTCGGGCACAGCGTGCGGACAACGGCACCTATCGTCTATATGGCACCAAGATTTTCATTACCTACGGGGAACACGATTTCGCCGAAAACATCGTGCATCTCGTTTTGGCGCGCCTGCCCGATGCCCCAGCAGGAGTCAAAGGAATTTCCCTATTCCTCGTCCCCAAATTTCTCGTCAACGCCGACGGCAGTCTCGGTGCACGCAACGACGTGCATTGCGTGTCCATTGAGCACAAACTCGGCATCAAAGCGAGCCCCACCTGCACCTTGCAATTTGGTGATCATGGAGGCGCCATAGGTTATCTCGTTGGTGAGCCCCACCGCGGTTTAGCTGCCATGTTCATCATGATGAACGCCGCACGTTTTGCGGTCGGCATTCAAGGCGTCGCACTCGCTGAACGCGCCTATCAACAGGCCCTGGCCTATGCACAGGAACGTGTGCAAAGCCGTCCTGTAGATGGCTCATCCGGCCATGCAATCGCCATCATCGGTCACCCAGACGTCCAGCGCATGCTTGCCACCATGTGCTGCTCGGCGCAAGCCTCACGGGCACTGGCCTATTACACAGCCGGCACGGCAGATTTGGCATCCACCGATAGCGACGAAGAAAACCGTCGCGTATACACCGCCGAATACGAATTCCTGATCCCGATCGTCAAAGGCTGGAGCACCGAATTAGCCATCGAGGCCACGAGCCTAGGTGTACAAGTCCACGGCGGCATGGGGTTTATCGAGGAAACGGGCGCAGCACAGCACTATCGTGATGCGCGGATCCTCACCATCTACGAAGGCACAACCGCCATCCAGGCCAATGATCTGCTCGGACGCAAAACGCTGCGTGACGGCGGAGCCACTGCTCGGCGCCTCTTGGCCCACATCGAAACGACCGAAAGCGAATTACAAGCCCACGCAGCCGATGCAGCGCAAGCGATGCTACCTTCTTTAACTCAAGCTCGGCAGGCGCTTGGGCGCGCCATAGACACCCTCATGGAACAAGCGCCCGCTCGGCCTCAGGCCGCGCATGGCGTCGCCGTACCGTATCTGATGTTGTCAGGCACCGTTTTGGGAGGATGGCAAATGGCACGCACCTTGTTGGCAGCGTTGCGGCTATATGACCAGGACCCGGAATTCCATGACAGAAAAATCGCGATGGCATTGTTCTATGCGCGCCATCGGCTGGTCGCGGCGAACGGTCTGGCTGCGACCATTGAAAGCGACCTAAGGCAAGATGCCGCAGACGTCTTGACCGTCACACACTTTGCACACGATTAAAGTGTCTCACAACCGCCATGCTTGAGGCTGCACTGACGTGCAGCGCCTGCCCGGCGCGTCATCCTCCAGAGAGAGGATATCTCGCTTCGTCGCTGTGCCCACAGTTGAGCCAACCCGACCTCGCTTTTTACCTCCAGTTTGATCACATACGTACCTGAGGTGACATTGTGGCTGCCGAATTTGCTGCGATAGGCCAATCGGCAGCACCCTCCGGCGTCAACGGTACCAGGGCCTGTAGTAGATCTTGGGCGATCTTCTCCCAAGTGCGTTTGAGTGCCCCTTCACGCACGCTATTGCGGTCCAGCTCCAACGCCTGGCGGCATGCCATTTCCAAGTCGTCATTGACAAAGCCCGTGGCGCCGGCATCGATCACCGCCAACGGCGCTTCTGTATGGAACGCTGCAACGGGCGTGCCACAAGCCATGGATTCCAACATCACCAAACCAAACGTGTCCGTCAGACTGGGGAAAACAAAGACATCCGCCGACGAATAATAAGCAGGCAGTTTCACATCAGGCTGCATACCCAAAAAGCGCACATTGGGATAAGCCTTGCGCAGCCGCGCCTCGTCTGGCCCCGCGCCAATCACGATCTTGCTGCCCGGCAGATCCAGCGACAGGAACGCATCCAGGTTTTTCTCGCGTGCCACACGGCCGACACTCAAAAAAATCGGGCGAGACAGATCTTCAAACGCGTCACGCTTACTCGGGCGAAAATGCGCGGCATCCACGCCCCGGGACCAAACGCGCAGATTCTGCAGCCCTCGCGCGGCCACGATGTCACGCACCGTCGGCGTGGGCACTAACACACATGACGACGGACGATGAAACCAGCGCATATATCGCCAAGGCAGCGACGCCGGGATCCCCATCCGGGCCTGCAGATAATCTGGAAACAGCGTGTGAAACGATGTCGTGAAACGCCATCCCTTGCGCAATGCCATACGCCGTGCCGCAAGCCCCAGAGGTCCTTCAGTAGCGATATGCAACGCATCGGGAACCTTATCGCCCAAGATACGGCGCAACTGCCGAGCAGGAGTCAGACATAAGCGCAACTCGGGCTCGGACGGTGCCGGCACTGTCCGTGCGCCATTGGGGTTCACAACGATCAGCTCGTGGCCCCATTGTGTCAACAAGCGCTGCATCGTCGTCCAAGTACGGACCACCCCATTGACCTGGGGTGGCCAAGCATCCGTCACCAACACAATACGCATGGGGCCCCCAGCGTGAAAGTCATCAATTAAGCGATTTAGCCTGCGGGATGTGACATGTCTAAGACAAAAATGTGACACGTCCAAGACGGCGTGCTACCAGACGTCGCGGTCACTACCTGGCGGCCGTAAATGGCCGCTGAACCGCCGCACCAGAAAATCCACAAATGCCACCGTTTTGGCAGGCAAATTCAAACGCTCTGGATACAGCGCATGAATATCAGCCGCCGGTGTCTGCCACTCAGGCAATATCTGGCGCAACCGGCCGGACCGCAGATAGGCGGCGGTTTCCCATTCGGATCGCATCACGATGCCATGGCCATCCAGCGCCCACGCCAGCGCGCTTTCTCCGTCATTCGAACTGAGCGGCCCACGCACTTTCACGGCCTCCATCCGCTGTCCACTGCGCAGATGCCATGTGCCATAGGCCACATCATTTTCTCGCACCACAATGCAACGATGGCGCTGCAGATCCCCTGGCGCACGCGGCTCGCCTGCCGTCTGTAAATAACGCGGCGAGGCACAAAGCAGGCGTCGATTTGAAGCTATCTTGCGCGCAGTGAGCCGCGCATCGGGGATTTCACCAAAACGCACGGCCACGTCGAACCCTTCGTCCAGCAGATTGACAGGACGGTCCGTCAGGCGCATCTGGATCTCTACCTCAGGAAACTCGCGTGAAAAATCCGATACTGCGGTCACGATATGCGCGCGTCCAAAACCGAACGTCGCGTTCAATCGCAGCAAGCCTCGTGGCTGGGCCTGGCCGCTTGCGATATTGCGTTCCAGCGCCTCCAGATCGGCCAAAATGCGGCTGCCCTCAGCGAGATAGAGTTCACCCTCGTGCGTGACCGTGATCCGCCGTGTCGTGCGATTCAATAGGCGTACACCCAGCCGGCGCTCCAGATTCGCCAGCCTGGTACTGACGGCAGGCGGGGTCAGGCCCAACTCGCGCGCCGTCGCCGACAAGTTGCCGTGTTTTACCAGCAGCGAAAAAAATGCCAGATCGGACATGGCATTCATCGGTGTCTCCGTTCCATATTATTAAATTATTTTAAATAACGCTTTATTTTTTCATTAATTATAAGAACAAACTTGGCCTATACACTGACCTTACAACATCAAACCATGGTCGTGCCGCGTGCACGCCCCTAGAGGAGACCAGCATGACATCATTGATTTCCCGGCAGATGCTATGCGCCATATTGGCCACGACAGGCTGTATCACTGCGGCATCCGCATCAGCCGAGACATTCCCGCAACGCGCCATCACACTGATCGCCCCCTTTGCGCCAGGCGGCAGCGTCGACATCACGGCGCGCTTGATCGCGGACGCCTGGGCCAAACAGCTGGGACAAAGCGTCGTGATCGAAAACCGGGCAGGCGCCTCCGGCAATATCGGCATGGCCGCCGTGGCACGCGCTCAGCCGGATGGCTATACCCTCGCCATCAATACGATGTCACTCGCAATCAATCCGTCGCTATTCAAAACCATGCCGTTTGATACGCAAAAGGATCTGCGTTCCGTAGGGACGGTCGCCACCTCGCAGCACGTATTGACGGTGACCAATAGCCTGCCCGTCAACAACGTCGCTGAACTACTGGCGTATATCCGAGAGCGCCCCGACAATGCGCTGAGCTTCGGCTCCGCCGGCACCGGCAGTACCTTTCACATGGCGGCGGAGCTCTTTAAATCGGTATCGAAAACACAGATCCTGCATGTCCCCTACAAGGGCGGCGGCCCGGCGATGCTGGACACCATCAGCGGTCAAGTGCAAATGAGCTTTCCCGTGCTCTCGGCCGCCAAACCGCAGGTCGATGGCGGTAAGCTCAAACCTTTAGGCGTCACCGGAAAAACGCGCTCCCCACTTTTGCCGGACGTGCCAACCATTGCCGAATCCGGCCTGTCCGACTACGAATTCAATACCTGGTTCGTCATTAGCGCCCCCGCAGATACACCCCAAGCCATCGTGGATACGCTCAACGCCAAACTGGGCGATGCACTGCGCTCGCCCGAAGTCATCGAGCGCATGAAAAAAGAAGGCTTTGAAGCGCTGATATCCACCCCCGCCCAAACTGACGAGATGGTCTCGGCCGAGATGACACGCTGGGCCGGCATCACCCGGGCCGCAGGCATCGAACCGAACTGAGGAGCCCCCGATCATGGCCGCCATGACCCTGTACGACAAATTGGTCTCAAGTCACGAAGTGACTCGCATTGATGATGATCACATACTGTTGTATGTGGATCTGCACATCATGAACGAATACACCAGTCCGCAGGCGTTCAGCGGTCTGGCTGCGCGTGGGCGGAAAGTGCTGCGTCCAGGCCAGCAAATGGCGGTCGTTGATCACGTAATCCCGACGCATGACCTGCCAACTGCTTCCCGGGTCATCCAAGATCCGGCATCATCTCGGCAAGCCCGTAATCTCAAACGCAACTGCGACGCACAGCACATTGCTCTATTTGACACGACGGATCCTTTGCAAGGCATCGAGCATGTCATCGCGCCCGAACACGGCATGATCCTGCCCGGCATGGTCGTACTGTGTGGCGATAGTCACACAACAACCTATGGCGCCCTGGGTGCGTTGGGCTTCGGGATCGGTACCTCTGAGGTCGAACACATCCTCGCCACACAGACGTTGGTCTATCGCGTTGCGCGCAACATGCGCATTCGCATTGATGGGACCCTGGCATCGGGGGTCAGTGCCAAGGATCTGGTTATCTATGTCGTTCATCAATTGAGCGCGCAAGGCGCGCGCGGCTATGCAGTCGAATACTGCGGCCAGGCCATTGATGCACTATCGGCCGAAGCCCGCATGACGCTGTGCAACATGACGGTCGAGGCAGGTGCGCGGGCAGCGCTGATCGCGCCCGATGCCACCACGTGCCACTATGTGGAAGCCCACGCACCGCAATTGCAGGGCACAGATCTCATACAAGCCCGCGCACATTGGCGCACCTTGCATTCAGATGAAGGCGCGCACTTCGAGGTCGAGTACAGATTTGACGCTGGATCGATCTCGCCCTTTGTCACATGGGGCACGAGCCCTGATCAAGCAATGCCCGTCACGGGAACGGTACCGGACCCGGATGCAGAATCCGATAAGCTGGCGCGCATCTCCCTGCGCAAAGCTATTGACTATATCGGCTTAAAACCCGGTACGCCGATTGCAGGCGTACCGATCGATCGCGTATTTATCGGTTCATGCACCAATGGGCGTATCGAGGATTTACGTGTCGTAGCCAACATCGTCCGCGGCCGGAAAGTCGCCCCAGGCGTGCGCGCCATGGTCGTTCCAGGCTCAGGCGCCGTACGCATGCAAGCAGAGAACGAAGGCATCGCGGCGCAACTGATCGAGGCGGGCTTCGAATGGCGCCAGCCTGGCTGTTCGATGTGTCTCGCGATGAACGACGATATGCTGCAACCGGGTGAGCGTTGCGCGTCGACCACCAATCGCAACTTCGAAGGCCGCCAAGGGCGCGGCGGCCTCACCCACCTGATGAGTCCAGCCATGGCTGCCGCAGCTGCATTACATGGTCGAATCGTGGACGCACGCACGTTGGAACACTACTCATGAGCACGCCATCAATTATCCAAGGCATTGCCGCGCCATTGCCATTGAGCAATCTGGACACCGACCAGAT
>Ga0182738_1003156_pt1 | contig 19022 bp, 18 predicted proteins | sample eDN5th30CBELigMG_FD_128876 | JGI IMG/M metagenome (GOLD analysis project Ga0182738, IMG submission 128876) | Enriched Miracle-Growth compost microbial communities from Emeryville, California, USA - eDNA 5th pass 30_C BE-Lig MG (version 2)... ... | reverse complement strand
TTTACGCATATACTTACCAACTCGCGAACCCTACACCAGGATCCATCACTCGGATTTGGACCATGTTTAATGCCAACCACACTTGGCACATCAGCGATGGGCAAACGCCTGACCTGTATTCGGTGGCGCTTCACGAGTTCGGTCACTGGCTCAAGCTCGATGACGATCCGCAGAAGAAGTATTACGTCCCTGGAGAATGCTCCGGCTACGGCGCGGTCATGATTGGGGGTGTGGGTATCCTCAACAGTCTCTGTACGGATGACAAGGAAGCGGCCAACATGATGTATGGCCCTGACACGCGCTTCGAAGTTGCCCAGTATCTTGGACTGTATCAGACCTTTCCGGAACACATTACGGGCGTACAGCAATTCAACTGTAGTTCCGGAGTTCCGGATTACTGGACCTACAGCCAGGGGAACACGCCGCCAAGCGGTGGATCGCGGTCGATGCGCTTCTCCGGCTGCGCCATTGCGAATGGCGGCGATCCGAACTTTGCGTACATGAAGCTAGCCAGCGCGAATGAGGATGGCAACGGCAAGAACGGCGCGCCGTGTGGCGCGGGGTGCTATCTCCGGGTGCAGTCGGGTATGTACTTACGCTGGGAGCAGAATAATCAGTACTCCTGCAAGGTGTCACTCGACATCGAGTTCACCGACGGGTCGGCGCTGCGCGACCAGCCGCTTGTTGACAACTACGGCGTCAGCGTCCATCCCGCACACCGCACGTGCTACTCGGGCTGGCGCTCGATCTCGATCAATCTCAGCTCGCTGGTCAACAAGCACATCAAGCACATCTTCGTCGTCTATGACGATCCCAACGGCAGCGGCCAGTGGCGCTCGTGGTTCGACAACATCCGTATTACGTATTAGGTGTGTTGCGCCATGCAGTCTGGGAGCCTCCGTACGGACAGGACCTGGCCTGTCCTCGTCGTGAGACGACGCCCCCGGCCCGATCCCTGAATATTCAGCATCCTGCGGCACGACGTGGGATGAGCATCATATAGAGCGCTCGTCGTGTCGGCGCGGGTCTCCAGCGTTGATTGCGCAGGTTTGAAACGCGATCATTCTGCATGGGGGTGTCGTCTCACGACGAGGACAGGCCGGGTCCTGTCCGTACGGAGGGTTTGGCGCTTCGATCTACTTTCCGGTAGGTTCCGAGTCTGCGCAGGCGAAGAGGTCAGACTGCCGACAGGGCTGCTTCGTTGACTGGTGTGTGGGTTGGCTCGGTGGCGGGGGTGACATCGTCGTAGATGACGACGCCGGTGGGCATTGGTTCGCTGGACTGCCGCAGGAAGATGACCAGGTCGTTGGCGGTGACGCGCCAGTCGTTGATGGTGGGGTCGAAGGCGCCGGCCAGGTGGCCGGTGCGGAGCCAGTAGCGCACAGCAGCCGGGTCGTACTGCAGGAACCGCGACACTTCGTCAACGGTGTAGCCGTACATTGATCGTCCTGCTCGCCGTGCTTGCACCATTGGTCGCCCCCACCTGAACATCCACCGTGTACGTACAGACGAGGATACCATGCTTGTGACTATCTGTCACGAGTCATTGATGATGGTTAGGTGGAGCCGGTGAGGTGGCTGAGTGCGCGCCGTTGAACGAGCGCGGCCAGTTCGGAGAGTTCCCTGTCTGCCGCGGCCTCACCGGCGTCGATCCGGCGCAGGATGGCGCTGAGATCCCAGCCGTGGACCGCGCCGTCCTCCTCAACCAGCGCCAGAACCGCGCGCTCAGGGCCGTCGGTTGGGCCGAGCAGCGCCTCTAGGGCGGCGCGGGCGCGTCCGCCGCTCGGCGTCGATGCGGTGCGCTGGTCGAGGACGAGCAGGTGCCGCCCGGCCGGCAGGATGAATGTCCGGTGAATACGCTCTTCCCACGGCGGCGCTGGTGGCCAGGCCAGCACTCCGACGATGCCGTCGCGCTGCAACGCTGCCACCATCGCCTGTCGACGTGCGTCCAGCACCGCCGTGGTGCTGAGGCTGCGCCAGACAAGGAGGACGGTGAATACCAGCACCGGCGCGAGCAGGGCGAGGACGACGATGCGTGCCGGCCCGGAGACGCTGGCAGCGATCGCAACCAGCAAGACGAGCGCGAGGATGACGCCGACGACCATGATCGCCGAGCGGACCTGGCGGCGGTTCATGCGCTGTTGCCATCGAGCGGCTGCAGGCGACGGGTCAGTTCCTCACGACGCTCCTCGAGCCACGGCGGCAGCATCAGGTTCAAGCCAAGCGACTCCGCTGGCTCGTCGACAGCGAAGCCGGGATTGGCGGTTGCGATCTCCAGCAGGTGGCCGTCCGGATCGCGGAAGTAGATGCTGTGGAAATACTGGCGGTCACGGACTTCGGAGGACGTCACACCCGCCGTCTCGATCCGTTCCTGCCAGCTGAGTTCGGCTGGATCGTCCGGCACGCCGAAGGCGACGTGGTGGGTCTGGCCCGGCCCGTCGATGGCGCGCGATGTCGCCTCGCGATCGACGAGCGTGACGATGAGCCGCGGCCCCGTCTCGTCTTCTTCGAGCTCGAAGATGAGGTCGGTGCGCTCGGCATCGAGCGGATTGGGTTGTTCGCCGAGCAGCGTGAAGCCGAGGAGTTGCTCGTAGTAGACGATGGCGGTTTCGCGCTCGGTGGCCAGGATGCCGACGTGATCGATCGCGCCGATCTCCAGACCCGGTATCCGCAGCGCTGGCGCACCATCCGGCACCAGTTCGCCCGGCCCAGCGATGAGCTCGATGATGAGTCCCTCAGAGTCGCGGAAACGGATGGCGGGTCGTCCATGGTCGTCGAACGGGTCGGAGACTTCCACGCCTTCGCGCTCCAGGTGTCCGCGCCACCAGGCCAGCGATGCGCCACTGGTCACGCTGAGGGCGATGTGCTCGGTGCCGCCCCAGCCAGTTTGACCGGGGGATTTCGCGTTGGGCCATTCGAAGAAGGTCAGTAGCGTGCCGGGCGTGCCGGACTCGTTGCCGTAATAGAGATGGTAGGTCTGCGGCAGGTCGAAGTTGACCGTCTTCTTGACCAGCCGTAGACCGAGCAGGTCGCGATAGAAGCGCACATTCTGCAGTGCGTCGCGGGTGACCATCGTCAGGTGGTGGTAGCCGGTCAGTGGCTGCGTGGTGCTCACAATGACTCCTCTCGGTTGGTGCGTTGCTGGATATCCGGCCAGGTCGGGCGGTGCAGGGTGAATGTCTCGCCGAGGTGGGCGAAGCCGGAGCCGGCCAGGCGCAGGATCGGATCGAGCAGCGTCGGGTCGATGCGTTCGTTGCGCCAGATGTCGCTGGCGATGTGGACGCGCAGTACTTCGCCGAGGATAAGGAAGCAGTTGCCGACCGGCTGTGTTGTCACAACGCGCGTCTCGAACGAGATGGGCGCTTCGCCGACACGCGGCGCGCCGATCAGGTCGCAGGCGACCCGGCTGAGGCGGGCCCAGCCGAACTCATCCTCCGCGGGCGGAAAGTTGGCGGCGGTCGTGTTCAGGTGCTCGATCAGCGACTGGCTGGCGATGTTGAGCGCGAATTCGCCGGTCGTCTCGCAGTTGTTCAGCGAGTCCTTGCGGCCGACCGACACGAAGCCGACGATCGGCGGGTCGGTCGAGAAGATCGTCGTGTAGGAGTGTGGTGCGAGGTTCGGTGTGCCGTCCGGCGCGAGCGTGGAGACCCAGGCGACCGGCCGTGGTGCGATGGCGGCGTTCATCAGGTGATACATCGCGCCGGGTCCGACGACAGCCGGTTCGACCACCACGCGCTCGCGGGGGTCGGCCACGAGCTTCATGTATGTGCCTCCCGGATAATGCGAACGGGACGGGCACGCTCGCTGCCCGTCCCGTTCGATTCTACCCCCTGGCCCCGTTGTTACTTATCGAGCCAGATATCCCGCATGTAGATGCGCGAGATCGACGGGATGGTCTTGTAGTCCATGACATACGGCTGGGCCGGCCAGTACTGGTTGTACTCAAAGGTCGTCAGGATCGGGCAGAGATCGTTCTCCAGCAGAAGCTGCGCTTCGCGGTAGATCTTCTTGCGCTCCTCCAGGTCGACCGTTGTGCGGCCGCGTTCCAGCAGATCGTCGAGCTGCGGGTCGGCAATGCCGGCGTGGTTTGTTGTCGACGCGCTGTGCAGCAGGTCGTACATGTAGCCATCCGGGTCCGGGCTGTAGGTCAGGATGATGTTGAGCAGATCGAAGTCACGCGTCGAGCGATACGTGTCGAGCAGGTTGCCCCACTCAAGCTGCTCGATCTTCATGTTGACGCCGATTGCGGCGAGCTGCTGCTGCATGATCTGCCCGTTGGACAGGTCGAACGCGTACTGCGGCGACGCCTTCATCACGCACTCGAAGCCGTCCGGATAGCCGGCTTCGGCGAGCAGCGAGCGGGCTCGGTCGAGATCCGGGCCGCTATATGGCTCGAACTCGGAGACCGGCACGCCCCAGGTCTCGTCGGCCACCGGGATGTAGCCGGAGAGCACGCCATCGCCGAAGATGGTCGTTTCCATCATGGCCTGGCGATCGATCGCCCACGAGAGCGCCTGGCGGACGCGCTTGTCGGACAGCGGTCCTGCCGGCAATTGATCACGGTCAGCGGTCGCGATGCGGTCAGACCCTTGAACAGCTTGAATCCTTCCCTCTCAAGGGTCCAGGCGTTCTGCGGGTCGAACATGCGCGAGAAATCGTGCTCCTTGGCGCGGATGGCCGCGACGCGCGATTGCTCGTCGGTCGCGATGCGGATCTCGTGCTCGTCGACCAGCGGAATGCCTTCGCGCCAGTGGTCGGCGAACTTCTTCAGCAGCGCATACTCGTTGTTCTGGAACTTCTCCAGCATCATCGGGCCGGTGCCGACCGCAACAGCGGTCAGGTCGCCGTGCTCTTCAACAACTTCGCGCGGGATCATCGCCGAGCCGGGCATCGCCATGTAGGAGACCAGCGGGGCGAACGCGCTCTTGAGGTTGACGATGACGGTCGTCTCGTCCGGCGCTTCGATGCCATCGAGCGGGGTGTACCAGGCCGCGCGGACGCTGCCGATAGATGCATCCGCCGCGCGCTCGATCGAGTACTTCACATCCTCCGCAACGAACTTGCGCCCATTGTGGAACGTGACATCATCACGGATGGTGATCTTGTAGGTGAGGTCGTCGATGACCTCCAGGTTGGTGGCCAGCGCCGGGACGATCTCCAGCGTCGGCGTGAACTCGAACAGGGTGTCGTAGACCTGCTCGAAGACCATCTGGCCGGCGAAGCTGGAGCCGGTATGCGGATCGATGCCGACCGGGTTGGTGTCGAGCGCCGAGATGAGCTTGCCACCCATCTTCGGCGTGCCGGATGCCGTGCCCGTTGTTGCTGAGGCAGCCGCTTCGGTTGCTGCCGCTGTGGCCTCAGCGGTTGCTTCAGGGGTCGCTTCCTTGGTCGCCATGCCGGTGCTGCCGCCGCTGAAGGTCTCGACCGTGTTGGTCGGGTCAGCAGCGCCGGAGCCGGTCGTTGTGGCGGTTGGCGAGTCTGGCTCGCTGCCGCAGGCGGCCACGACGGCGCTCATCGCCGCCAGACCGACGCCGCCGCTCGTCAGCTTGACGAACTGGCGGCGGCTCAGCCTGCCATCGTTGCGCAGGCGGACCAGCTGGTCCAGGATGCGAGTCTGTTGGTCACTCATCGAGTATCACTCCTCCGTACGATTCCCTTACTGTCGCGGCCGGCCGGGCGCGCGACCGAGCAGAATGTCTTTCCAACGTCTGTCTGCTGCGAGTTGCTCTCCCTTCTCACATCTGCTAGCGAGACGATGCGGTGCGCGGGTCGAGCACATCGCGCAGCCAGTCGCCAATCAGGTTGAAGCCCAGGACAGCGATCATGATCGCCAGTCCGGGGAAGATCGCCATCCAGGGGGCCAGCTCCATGAAGCGCTTGCCGGCGTTGAGCATTGAGCCCCACGACGGTTCCGGCGGCTGCGCGCCGAGGCCCAGGAACGACAGCGCCGCCTCAGTCAGGATGGCGAACGAGAACGCGATCGTCGCCTGGACGATCAGTGGTGCCGTCACGTTCGGCAGGACGTGGCGGAACATTGTCCGTCCGGCACTGGCACCGATCACCCGGCTCGCCTCGACGTACTCCTGCGAGCGGACCGCCAGCACCGGCCCACGCACGACACGCGCGAACGATGGTGTGTAGACGACGCCGATCGCGATCATGACGTTCCTCAGGTCCGGACCCAGCACGGCCAGCAGGGCGATGGCCAGCAGGATATCCGGGAAGGCGAAGACGATATCGAGCAGGCGGCTGATGATCGTATCGGTCCAACCACCATAGTACCCGGAGATCAGCCCGAGGATGCCGCCAATGATCAGGGCGATGATGACCGAGATCGCGCCGACCTGCAGCGAGATGCGCGCGCCATAGATGATGCGGCTCAGGATGTCGCGCCCGAACTCATCGGTGCCGAGCGGGTAGTACGACGATGGCCCGAGCAGCCGGTGCTCATTGCGGATCGTGTATGGGCTGTGCGGCGCGATGATCGGCGCGAAGAGCGCCATGATGATCACCAGCAACACGAGCGCCAAACCGATCTTGCCACTCACGCTGCCGCGCAACTGCCGGAGTGCCCGGCTGGGAAGCGAGCGCGTCTTCGGCACGCTCGCTTCCCCGAGTGTTGATGGGGTGATCTCCTGAGTCTGGCTCATGCGCTCCTCCTCGCGGCCGAGGGCTGATGTGCGTCAGGTCTGCTACTTCGGCTGATCATGAATATCGGATGCGGGGGTCGATGTAGGAATAGAAGATGTCCACCGCGAGATTGATCAGCACGAAGGCGATCGTCGTGACCATCACGACCCCCTGGATCATCGGGTAGTCGCGCTGCTCGATCGCGTCGATCGCCAGCCGCCCCATGCCGGGCAGGTTGAAGAGCTCTTCGATAATGATCGCCCCGCCCAGCAGACGCCCAATCTGAATGCCGACGACGGTGATGACCGGGATCATGGCGTTGCGGATGGCGTGGCGTGAGATGACGGTGTTGTTGGACAAGCCCTTGGCGCGCGCCGTCGTGATGTATTCGCGCCGCAGTACTTCCAGCAGGGACGAGCGCATCATCCGCATCGTGATCGCGGCTAATGCAGCGCCGAGCGAGATGGCGGGCAGGATGAAGATCTGGATGTTCTTCCACGGATCATCCATAAACGACACGTAGTTCGCCGCCGGGAACCAGTGGAAGTAGCGCGATGTCACGAGGATCAGCAGCGTGCCCAGCCAGAAGTTGGGTAGCGATAGTCCGAGTAGACTGACGCCTTGAGCGGCAGCTTCAGCGGTTGTGCCAACCTTGACGGCGGCAATGATACCGGCCGGTATGGCGATGAGGAGCGCAATGATGACTGAGAAGATCGTCAGCTCAATCGTCACCGGCATCTTCGAGAAGATCTCGCCGCGGACCGACTGGCCGGTGCGGAGCGACGTGCCGAGATCGCCACGAACGACATCGCTGGCCCAGTTGATGTACTGGACATAGATTGGCTCATCCAGCCCGAAGACTTTGCGCAGCTCCTGACGGCGTCCTTCGTCGATCGTCGTCTCATTGCCGAGCATCAGGTCGACGACGTCGCCCGGCACGAGACGGATCAGAAAGAACGTGACCAGCGAAATCCCGATCAGGACGGGAATCAGCGACACAAGTCGCTGTGCGATATACCGAACCATCGGCCTCTCTCCCCCACCAAGCCGTCGGTTCCCGAGGCATGTAGTTGTACGGCGTTTGGAACCCCTGTATACGTCGGTACGTTGACGGATTGTACACGAGCCGCCGCAGTGTGCATCGAGGACACAAGGCTATGGACTGCTCGGCGCGTCTGTCAGAGACACGATCCGTCCCGTTGCAACACATGATGCGATGAACAATTCGCGAATTGATTAGCACATGCGCGTCGCTACAGGGACGTACGGAACTGATGAATCAGCGTCCCCCTGCCCCTCCCCAACAACCCCTCGCGGGCCCAGGCGCGGGCGGTGAGGCGGATGCTGCCATCGTTGGAGAAGGGGACGGTGGCGCGCAGGCGGTCGCGCAGGGCGTCGCGGCGGTCGGCGTCGAGGGTGGCGACGTAGGCGGGTGCCGTGCCTTGCGCGCCGAGGAAGGGCGACCAGTAGTCGTCGAAGTCGCGGAAGACGGTCGGGATGTCGATCGGGCGCGTGGCGACATCGGTCATGCCCGCTGCGCTGAAGCGCCGTTCGAGCTCGTCGGGATGACAGAGTGACGAGTATTGGTTGCCTTCGTCGTGGGCCACGGCGTCGGGGTCTAGCGCGGTGGCTGCGTCCCAGAAGATGCGCATCATCTCCATGCCGCCAGCATAGTCCCAGACATAGATGCCGACGGTGCCACCCGGACGGGTTGCCCGGACGATCTCGGCCAGCCCGCGGTCGGGATCGGGCAGGAAGTTGAGCATCAGGCCGGAGACGGTTGCGTCGAACGTCCCGTTGTCGACTGGGAGTGCTTGCGCGTCGCCCGCCTGAAATGTGACGCGCGGGTCGTTGATGAGTGTTCGGGCGTAGGCGAGGAAGGCTGCCGAGCGATCGATGCTGGTGATGAACTGCGGGTTGGCCATGGCCAGGATCGCAGAGGTTAACGCGCCGGTGCCACAGCCGACATCCAGCCACCGCGCGCCATGATCCACCGCGAGCCAGCGCAATAGCTCAGGGGCGACCATACGGCTCCAGCGTCCGACGTACGGCTCGTAGGACAGGCCACTGCTGAACATGCTCATCGGAACCTCCTGAGATGAATGCTGATGAAGATACGGTTCCGGGTATCGGCGTGTTTGCGCGATGGTAGCATGCGCTCAGGCTGCGATCGATAGGTACGAGAATACGTGCAAGCGGGGTGAGGTGATGGCTAATCCGACGCGAGTCGCCGTCGTGCAGGCGGCACCGGTGCTGTTCGACCGCGAGGCGACGATCGAGAAGGCGGTCGGGCTGATCGGCGAGGCTGCGGATGCCGGTGCGCGGCTCATTGTCTTTCCCGAGGCGTTCGTGCCGGCCTACCCGCGCGGTCTCAGCTTCGGCGCGCTCGTCGGCAGCCGCAGCGACGAAGGCCGGCGGCTCTTCGCCCGCTACTTCAACAACGCCGTCGAGATCCCCTCACCGGCGACCGACCGGCTCTGCCAGGCAGCACGCGAGGCGGGCGTCTGGGTAGCGATCGGCGTGATCGAGCGCGACCGCATCGGCGGCACGCTGTATTGCACGTTGCTCTACTTCGGGCCGGACGGCGCGATCCTCGGTAAGCACCGCAAGCTGAAGCCGACGGCGTCCGAGCGCCTGATCTGGGGTGAGGGCGATGGCAGCACACTGCCAGTCTTCGACACGGAGATCGGCCGTATCGGCGGGCTGATTTGCTGGGAGAACTACATGCCGCTGGCGCGGACCGACCTGTATGGCAAGGGCGTCGAGATCTACGTCGCACCGACTGCTGACGCGCGCGACGCCTGGCAGGCGACGATGCAGCATGTCGCGCTGGAGGGACGCTGCTTCGTGCTGGCTTGCAACCAGTACGTGACGAAAAGCATGTACCCAAGCGACCTCGGGCCAGAGGCACTCAGCGATCTGGAGCAGGCACCGGAGGAGATGTGCCGCGGCGGTAGCGCGATCGTCTCGCCGCTCGGTAGCTATCTGGCTGGGCCGCTCTACGGCGAGGAGGGCATCCTCTACGCCGACCTCGACCGCGACGACCTGGCCGCCGCCCGCTTCGACTTCGACCCGGTCGGCCACTACGCGCGCCCGGACGTGTTCAGCTTCGCCGTCAACGAGCAGGCTCAGGGCAGGTAGCGCAGGTCAACGTTGTTCGTGACGGACGGTCGTTACGTGGAGAAGGATCTCCCTGTTGAGCATCGCCTGATGAGGATCCGCATGGCGGAGTCGCAGGAAGCGTCGTGCTTTCTGACGTATCTGACAAGGCTGCCGACCTGGGTATCCACATGGCCCCGCGGAACGAATCCGCAGAGCCATGTGTCGCAGTTGGGCTGAAGACGGAGTACACGGTGGCGTTACTCGCCGAACCACTCCGCTCGCCACTCCTTCAGCTGGTCGATCTCGGTCTGTTGAGCCGTGATGATCTCCGCTGCCAGCTGCCGCAGTTCCGATCGCTCGGTCGTCTGTTGAATCTCTTTCGCCATATCGATGGCCGACTCGTGGTGCGGGACCATCATGTCGATGAACATCTCGTCCGGCGCGTCGGACTGCGCCAGCATCTCCATGTCCGCATCAGACATGTTCATGCCGGGCATGTCCATCATGGCCGACAGATCGCTCTCTGGTGCGCTTGGGAACCATGCGTCGCGCCAGTTGCGCATCTGCTCGATCTCGCGCTCCTGCGCCGCGATGATCGCGGTGGCGACATCGCGAATCTCCTGGTGCTCGGCCGAGTCCTTGACCGCCTCGGCCATTGCGACGGCGCTTTGGTGGTGAACGATCATCGCGTCAATGAAGTGCAGGTCGGCATCTTCTCCGGCCTCGGGCGATGCCATCGAGTGGCCTTGGTGCATGGTGGTGTCTGTGGCTACTGTCTCGGCCGGCGTTGAAGTCGACACGGATTCGGCGGCATTATCCGTGTCACCGCCACAAGCGGCGAGCAAGAGTGCCAGGGCTGGGACGAGCAGTAGAATCCATCTCAGATGGTTCAACATCATGGATACCTCTTGTCATTGTGTTTCGAGGAAACGGCTGCATGGCAGCGTCAACGCGCCGCGGAGTGTCTATAACCTGAAGCGTTGGAGGGCTGCCTGGCGGTCTGGTCCATCGGGCCACGGAAGTTCGCCTCCGATGGTTGGTGACGCTGGTGGTGCGATCGCGGCGATTTCCGCGCTTACGGATACGTTGGCGACTAGTCCAGCGTCGGCCAGAAGGGATACTCGCTGCGCGACCCAGGCAGGAGACGGGCACGAGGTATCGTCATCCCAGGCAACCATGGCAACGATGTCAGCAGGTGCGACGGCGATCGCCTCCGTGTTGCTCACCCCTCGATGCTGCGCATGGATATCGACATGTTGAGACGGCTGGCCAGCATGCCCTGAGTGGATCATAGCAACGTGCGCCAGGACGACGAGGCAGATGAGGATGGACGAGCGCTCAATGGTGACGCGGACGCGTGCAGCAATCATGCGGCCAAGCGTGCCACGGCCCAGACTGACTTTCCAGTGCGGTGGCCAGTACGGTCGATGCCCAGCGGGCGCTCGGCATCACTGCGCGAGTGTCGTCGTTGGGTCGGCCGGTGTCGCGAACTGCTGGCACTCGGCTGGGGCCATCATCTGCAGCCGATTCTGGTCTGCGGTTCCGGTCGCGCTGCCGTCCATGACGTGCAAGCAGTGGTGAGTCATCATGCCCGCGCCATCGTGCCGCATCGTGCCATGGCGGCCGTGCATCTGGCCGTGCTGGCCACCGTTCATCATGCCGCCCATGCCGTGCTGAGCCATCTCAGCCTGGCCGGTAAGGACGCTGTGATACGTCGCGTTCCACATCAGCGTCGGTTGGTGGTGAACCGTGCAGTCTGCATCGACGTTGAGTGTGTCGAGGCCGTTGTCTGCGAGATAGCCGTCGACGGCAGCGCGGGCCGCATTTGCGGTCAAGTCGTTCGACGTCGCCGACGCCAGGTCGGTCGATACGTCGTCGGCTTGCGCGGTTGCCGGTCCCGTCAGGATCAACGCGGACACCAGAAGAACGACCGCTACTGTGGCGGTTCCGATAATCCAGCGCTTCATGTCAACCTCGTTCTGCCCCGACCAGGGCTACTTATGCTCGAGCGTTCGACGCGCCTGCTCGAACTCCTCAACAGTGATCTCTCCCCGCGCGAACCGTTCGCGCAGGATCGACATCGATCGATCACCGCGCGAGGGAGGCTCGCCCGTCGTCTGGCTGCGGCTTCCGCGCGACCCGGTTAGCGCCCAGACAATGAGCAGGATCACGCTGAACCAGAAGGCGAGCATCAGCAACATCCCGATCCAGCCCCAGGACCCCATATGGTCCCAACCGTTGCCATGCATCATGTCGAATCTCCTCGCTGTTCAGACCTGTTCGGGAGGATCGTCCTCACCGTGGCACTCTCATGGTAGACAGTGCGTATGAAGGGATGGCCATTGGCCAGGTCAAGAATTGGTCAAGATCGCGAGGACAACAGCGACGAGGGCCTATACGGATATCAGCAGAGAGACCGTGAACGTCGCACCGCGGCCAGAGCCGGGGCTCTCGGCGCGGATTGAGCCGTCCTGCGCTTCGATGAGCGCACGGGCAATGGTGAGGCCGATTCCGCTCCCGCCGCCCGAACGCGATCGTGCGGCATCTGCCCGGTAGAAGCGCTCGAAGACGTGCGGCAGGTGCTCCGGGGCGATGCCGGTGCCGGTGTCCGCGACCGACAGCTCGACCCGCCCGCCTCGCTCGCGAGCGCCGATCGTGACCGTTCCGCCGGCGGGCGTGTGGCGCAACGCATTCGCCAGCAGGATCGTGAGTACCTGGACGAGGCGGTCTTCGTCGGCACGTACGCGCGGCAGTTCGGCCGGCATCTCGAGGCGCAGCGCCACCCCCTTAGCCGCGAACGATGCTCCAACCTGAGTGACGACGCGGTCCACCGCAGCCCGGACGACGGTGCGATCAATTTTCAGGGCGATGTCCCCGGCTTCGACACGCGAAAGCTGCTGCAGGTCGTCCACGAGTCGAGTGAGCCGGCCGGTCTCGTCGTGAAGCGTCGCGAAGAGCTCCGGCGATGGTTCGATGATGCCGTCGATCAGCCCTTCGAGGTTGCCGCGCAGTGTCGTCAGCGGCGTGCGAATCTCGTGAGCCACGTCGCCGATCAGAGTGACGCGCCTCCCTTCGGCCTCCTCGAGCGCTGCGGCGAGGTGGTTAAGGCTGGTCGCGAGCTCGGCCAATTCGACCGGCTCGACGGCCTCTACGCGCACGCTGTACTGGCCGGTGGCCATCTGCCGCGAGGCGCGTGCCATCGCCGTGACCGGACCGGCGATCCGCCGCGCGACGAACAGGCTGGCGGCGACCGCGACGATGGTGGCGGCTAGCGCGGCAAGGAGGACGGTCTGAAAGACGGCAGTTCGGAACACAGCGACGGTGCCGTCCTGCTGCGCTGCCGTCATCCGCTCGTGCATCGCGCCGCCGCTGACCATGTGCTCGCCCAGCGCGCGGTCGAAGATCGGCGGGCCGACAAGCTGGACGCCGACAGCGACGACCGTAATCCCGACGGCCAGCACGATGAGGTACGAGAGCAGGAGCCTGGACTGGAGGCGCCAGGCGGTGAAGCGCTTCATCGTCCGGGCCTCCGCAGACGATAGCCGACGCCGCGCACCGTTTCGATGTAGCGAGGCTCGGCCGGGTCGGGTTCGATCTTTCGGCGCAGGTTGCTGACGTGGACATCGACGACGTGCTCGTCGCCGTAGAACTCGCCCCAGACCCTCTCGATCAGCTGCTCCCGGCTGAACACCATGCCGGGACGCGAGACGAGCGCTGCCAGCAGCTCGAACTCCAGCGGCGTCACGTCGACCGGATCACCATCAACACGAATCTCGTGGGCATCCGCATCGACCTCCAGACCATCGAAGCTGGCGACCTCATGCTCGCCGGGCCGTATAGCGGCCGTGCGTGGGCGGCGCAGCATGGCCCGGACGCGTGCAACCAGCTCGCGCGGCGAGAACGGCTTCACAAGATAGTCGTCGGCTCCGGCCGTCAGGCCGATGATGCGGTCGATCTCCTCAGTCCGCGCGGTCAGCATCAGGATGTAAGCGTCAGAGAACGCCCGCACCCGGCGGGTAACCTCCAGTCCGTCGATGCCAGGGAGCATGATGTCGAGGACGATGACATCCGGTGGGTCCTCCCGTGCCATCTCGACCGCGGTGAGTCCATCGGTGGCCTCGTGGACGCGAAATCCTTCGTGCCGCAAGTAGCGGCCGACGAGGTCGACGATGCCCCGATCGTCGTCGATGACGAGGACGATTGGGGCGGATGGTGTCATGTTTCCTCCTGTCGCTGGTCATCGCTTCGCGAAATGATAAGGGGGAGCCACCCCCCACAATGGCTCCCCAGACATCCCCACCCGGGCGTTACGGCTTCGGATACTCGGCCGCGACAATCAGCGACGTCGACGGCTGCACGGCGTCGTTACTCGGGACGATGATCTCGAACTTATGCGGGCCACCCATGCCCTCGTGCATGCTGAAGGCGACATCCAGCGTGGTCTCTTCGCCCGGCTGCAGGGTCGTCTGACCGACGACCGGCTGGGGCGGTCAACACCCCTCCAGTGTCTTCACCTCAGCTGTCCCGAGCGTCATCGGTTGGTCGCCGACGTTGCGGAGCCGGAAGCGCGCCTGCACCTCGTGACCGTACGCAACCGATCCCTCGTCGACGCTAGTCTTGTCGACTGCCAGTCGCGCTCCTCCGGTATAGACTTCGGCGCTCCAGGTAGCTGGCGCGACCGATGGTTGCTGCGAGCTCGCCGTCTGATTCTTCTCGCCGCCGCCCGTCACTAACAGAACAATCGCGACGGCGGCGAGCAGTCCGACAAGCCCAAACACCCCGTACAGGATCCGGCGCTGCTGATGCCGTTTCATCGCTTCCGTGGCTCGTCGGTGTCGCGCGTTGGCCTGCTTACTCATATGCCACCCATTCTCCGCCGGGACGTCCGGCGATTAGCTTCCGTACCGATCGACAATCATCGCCCGCAGCTCGTTGGCGGTCATCCCTCGTGCCGCGCCATCGAGCGCGTCGCGGGTGATCAACTGACAGACGCCGCAGTACAGTCCGTGAGACGAGTAGACCGTAAGCCCTTCCGCCGTTGCCTGCTCGATATAGCAGTCCAGGTTGGATTGGTGGCCGAGTGATTCAATACAGCCGCACAGGCACGGTACCGACGAGACAACTTCGGGGTGATCGATCGCTGCCTGATAGGCAATCTCGGCCATCGGGCCTGCCGCATGCACGTGCGCTGGCAGAGTGCCTTTGGCTGCCGGGATCAGTGCAGGGATGTCGGCTGCGTCGCCGCGAGGAGCGGTTCCGGCAGCCATCATCATGGCGAAACTTGCGAGCATCAATGCGATGAACGTTACCTTCACACCTGACCTCGATCCCACGTTGCTGGCACTTCGTCGGAACTAACGATACGGACCGCGACCTGCCATCGATGTGAGTGTGATGACAACGGGCGTTACAAAATCGTGTCAATCAGTTCAAGCGCCGAGTTTTCTTCAGTGAGTACACACAGGTTCGAGCCAGGCTTTGAGCAGGCCGGCCATTTCGCTCTTCTGGAACGAGCTCGGGAGCCATCAGCACACACCAGGAGATGAGCTGGACAGAAGTCTGCTGTGACGTGCCCTCCGCTCGTTGCTTATCTGACCGAGCCGCTCTACGGCGAAGCGGGCATCCTCTACGCCGACCTCGACCGCGACGTTCTTGCTGCAGCCAGCTTCGACTTCGACCCGTTTGCCACTACTCGCGCGCGGATGTCTTCAATTTCACCGTTAACGAGCGGCCGCAGGGAACATAGATCAAGCCGGCTGCGCCTGTAACGCGACATCGCCAGTGCTACGATGCTCTCCTTATGCAGAATCATCAGTGAGGAGCGCCAATGGCGGAGCAGCAGGAATCGTGGCGCGTCGTCCTGTTTACGGACTTTTCTGCCGAGGCTGTCGGCATGGCTCAGCAGCTCCTGGCGGCAGCCGGGCATAAGCTCGTCGGTGTGGTGACGTCGCCCGGACCGCGCGGTCGCGGGCGCGGGACGCACGTCGATATTGTTGCGGCCGCGCCGCGCGGTGTGGACGTGCTGGTGTCGAACCATCCCAGGCGCTGGGCAGCGATGCTCGCGCCACTGCAGCCCGACCTCATCATCTCAGCGTCGTTCCCCTGGATCATCCCCGATGATGTGATCGCTCTGCCGCGGCTCGGCGCGATCAACCTGCACGGCGGCCTGTTGCCGGAGCGGCGCGGGCCGAACAGCTTCGGCTGGGCGTTTCGCGAGAACGATCCGGAGATCGGTTTTACCATTCACTGGCTCGACTCCAGTCTCGACACCGGCCCGATTCTGGCGCAGGTGCGCGAGCCCATCGGTGATGATTATCTCGACGAGCTGCTGCCGCGCGTCTTCGCCAAGGTCCCGGGGCTGCTGATGGAGGCGCTGGCCAAGGTCGCTGTTGGCGATCCCGGCACGCCGCAGGACGAGTCGCGCGCGTTCTACGCGAACATCTTCGATGAGGAGTACCGCGCGATCGACTGGGCTCGCCCGGCCCGCGAGATCCACAACCAGTGCCGCGCCTGGATGGGCGGTGGCCGCGGCATGATCCCCGGCGCGGTCGGTACCGTCGACGGTCAGGCGCTGCGCATCCTGCGCACCCGCGTCACCGATGGCGATGCGACTGCCTCGGCAGGTTCGGTGCTGACGCGAGACGGCGACACGCTGGTCGTCCAGTGCGGCGAGGGTGCGCTGCAGATCGTGGAGTCTGTGCCGGCTGAGGCGTAAACGTCGCTCAACCGGACAGCCCGAGTGGTCCCGCGAGCCGTTGAAGAGGGGAGCATCACGGGGAAGATGACCTCCTTGTCTGCCTACCAGCAGCCGGCCGAAGACGTTCTTTCTGAACTCGGCAGCGATGCCGGGCGTGGGCTGACGACCGCCGAGGCGCAGACGCGGCTGACCTCGGTCGGCCCGAACGAGCTGCCGGTCCAGCCGACAGCCCCGGTCTGGCGGCGCTTCCTCTCCCAGTTTCAGAATCCGCTCACAATCCTGCTGCTGGCTGCGGCGGGATTCTCGTTCGTCGCCTGGCTTATCGAGGGCAGCGAGCTGATTCCCTATGAGGCGCTGACGATCGTGGCAATCGTGATCCTCAACGGTGTACTGGGTTACGTGCAGGAGGAGCGCGCCGGGCAGGCTGTCGCAGCGCTGCAGGCGATGGCCGCCGAGATGGCGACGGTGCTGCGAGATGGCGAGTCACGCGAGATCGCGACCCGCGAGATCGTCCCGGGCGATGTTGTCCTGCTTGAGGAAGGCGACTCGATCCCAGCCGACGGCCGCATCATCGCTGGCATCGCGCTGCGCGTTGCCGAGGCGGCGCTCACCGGCGAGAGCACGCCAGTCGAGAAGGATGAAGACCCGGTCATCGACGAAGCTGGTCTCGCCGATCAGTCCAGCATGGTCTTCAGCGGCACGGCTGTCGCTGCCGGCCGCGGACGATTCGTCGTGACGGCGACCGGTGCTGCGACGCAGATTGGCGCGATTGCCGGTTCGGTGCAGGCTGCGGAAGCCCCGGCGACGCCGCTTCAACGCGAGCTCGACTGGGTCGGGCGGATGCTGGGCATCGCCGTCATCATGGTTGCCGTCATCATCGGCGCAACCATCGTGCTCGTCGACAACATCCGCTCGCTGGAGGGCTTCGTTGAGGTGTTGCTGCTGGCGGTCTCACTCGCCGTCGCCGCCGTGCCAGAGGGGTTGACTGCGATAACGACCGTTGTCCTCTCACTCGGCACACAGCGCATGGCGCGCCGCCGGATGATCGTGCGCAAGCTCGCCGCAGTTGAGACGCTCGGATCGACGACGGTGATCTGCAGTGACAAGACCGGCACGCTGACGCGAAACGAGATGACTGTCCGCGTCGTCACCACCGCCAGCGGACGAGTGGACCTGACCGGCGTCGGCTACGCGCCGGAAGGCGAGGCGCTTCACGACGGCCGACCGCTGGCTGATCCGGCGCTGGTGGAGGAAGTGCGGCGTCTGCTGCATGCCGCCGAGCGGGCCAGCAACGCGACACTGCACGAGGTTGATGGGCGCTGGGAGGTGCAGGGCGATCCGACGGAGGGCGCGCTCGTTGTCGCTGCCCAGAAGCTGGGTATCGTGCGACCGGGGGAGGAAGCGCACCTCAGCCGGGTCGGCGAGATCCCATTCTCCTCCGAACGCAAGCTGATGAGCACCGCCTACGCCGACGCTCGCGAGGAGGATCGCGCGGTGGTGTTGGCAAAGGGCGCACCGGATGTTCTGCTGGCGCGCTGCTCGGCTGAGTGGGTCGGCTCCGCGCCGCGTCGGCTGACGGACGAACGCCGCCGGGCGATTCTCGCGGTTGTCGAAGATCTCGCCAGCGAGGCGCTCCGCACTCTCGGTGTGGCCGGACGTGTTGTGCAGGTGGCGACCGTGGCCGATGACATGCCGGAGGATGTTGAGCAGGAGCTCGTCTTCCTCGGCGTCGTCGGGATGATCGATCCGCCGCGGGATGAGGCGCGGGCATCGGTTCAGACGGCCCGGGAAGCGGGCATCCGGGCGGTGATGATCACCGGCGACCACCCGACGACCGCGGCCGCGATCGCCGCCGAGCTCGGCATTGTCGATTCAGACACCGTGGTAGTGACCGGCGCGGACCTGGATCGGCTGGACGATGACGAGCTGCGGCGGGTCGCTCGGACCTCCTCGACCTATGCGCGGGTTGCCCCAGGCGACAAGCTGCGCATCGTGCAGGCGTTGCAGGCCGAGAACGAGATCGTGGCGATGACCGGCGACGGGGTGAACGACGCTCCGGCGCTGCGGAGGGCTGACATCGGCGTCGCGATGGGGATCACTGGTACCGATGTGGCTAAGGGCGCGGCCGACATGATTCTGACGGACGACAACTTCGCCTCGATCGTCGCTGCCGTCGAAGAGGGCCGCTCGATTTTCGCCAACATCCAGAAATTCCTGCGCTACCTGCTCTCTTCGAATGCCAGCGAGGTGCTGGTGATGTTCTTCGGCGTCGTCCTGGCCGACATCATCGGCCTGCTGCCGGAGGCAGGGTCGGCCGTCGCCGCGCCGCTGCTGGCGACCCAGATCCTCTGGATCAATCTGGTGACCGACTCCGGACCGGCGCTGGCACTGGGTGTCGAGCCGGGCGATCCAGGCCTGATGCAGAAGCTGCCGCGCGATCCGCGCCGCCGGGTGATCGACCGGGCGATGTGGTTCGACATCATCTATGTCGGCGTCATCATGGCGGTCGGAACGTTGCTCGTTGCTGACTGGGCGCTGCCGGGCGGCCTGCTCGAAGGCGACGGCACGTTGCGCTACGCCCAGACGATGACGT
>Ga0182738_1003155_pt1 | contig 19026 bp, 14 predicted proteins | sample eDN5th30CBELigMG_FD_128876 | JGI IMG/M metagenome (GOLD analysis project Ga0182738, IMG submission 128876) | Enriched Miracle-Growth compost microbial communities from Emeryville, California, USA - eDNA 5th pass 30_C BE-Lig MG (version 2)... ... | reverse complement strand
GAACTCCCCGCACCCGGCACCTTCCTCGGGAACCCCGCGACCAGGTCACCGTCGTCGTGGACGAAGATCTGCTTCTGCATCTCGCCGTCCAACCCGTCGCTCGTCCCACCGTGGGCATGCACGACCACGCGGATCCGCACCGAGTACTTCTCCTCATCCGGACGATTCCGGTTCCCGGCGTCGGTCGGCGTGCCATGGCCGCCGTCGGGGAGTGCTGTGGCGACCTGGGCCAGGTCGAGTTGGGCGAGCGTGCCGTCGACCGGACCGGTGAGGCCGGTGCCGGTGCCGACCGTGTGCCACGAGTCGGTCGCCGGGTATTCGGGAGGCTGCAGACCGGTCGCCCACTGGACCTCGTAATCATAGGAATCCGCCCGCGGAGCGGCGACGTGACCGGTCACCGGAACCGACCCCGAGATCCCGTCGACGTCGAACCATGCCGGCGAATCGATCATCGCCTCGGGCGGAATCGCCCGGTCGTGCACGGCTCTGACCATCTCGTACGCGTTCATGCGGCCGTAGCCGTAGGTGGCATCCCACCCGGCACGCGACGGATAGCGCACCGTGTCGGCGATCGGATTGCCCGACGGCGTTCCGAAGTCGTTGGCGGGATCGACCGCGTTCGGTGTCGAGAAGTCGACGTCGTCCGCGGTGGCGCGCACGATCTGCATCGCCTCGTTCGCCGACAGCGTGACGCCGTAGGTGTCCGCGGCACTCTGCAGGAGTCCCATGATGCCCGCCGAGATCCCGGTGGCCTCCGACGAGCAACTCGAAGACGACACCGACACGAAGGTCCTTCCCCCGAAGTTCGTGCAGCCGTTCAGGGCCAGATAGCCGGTCTCGGCGCCGTCCTGGAGCAGGCCGCTCTTCAGGTGGGTCACCGAATTCACGGTCATCGTGTGTTCGAGCGAACTCGACAGATTCGGGTGCTTGGAGGCCTCGTCGGCCATCGACGCGACGGTGACCACGCCACGCTCATACGCGGCGTCGATGGCCTGCTGCGCGGCGCTCGGATTGGTGATCGCTCCGAGCGCCTCCTGGATCACCCGTGCGCCGTGGTCGAGCGCGAACAGCACGCCTGCTGCGAAGCGTTGGCCATCGGCGACGAAGGAGTCACCGACCCGGATCGGCACGAACTGACACTTCGGGCAGGTGCCGACATTGCGACTGCCGTTCGCATTGGCGACCGAATCCTCGGCCTCGCCGGTACCGTGGCCGTAGTCGACGGTGTCGAACGGGTCGTTGTCGCCGGAGAGGAAGTCCCAACCGGAGATGTCGTCGACGTAACCGTTGTGGTCGTCGTCGACGCCGTCGCTGAAGGCCGGGTCCCCGATGAGGTCCTCGGGGTCGGCCACCCCGTTGCCGTTGCGGTCGGCGATCGTCCCGAAGTCGCGGATGTCGAAGGAACCGTCGCCGTTGCAGTCGCCGTCGGGATGGGTCGCGATGCACGCCGGTCGTGCCTCGCCGAGGTTGATCCGGGCCTTGTCGGCGAGGTCGGACATCGCATCGGCGTTCCGCCAGCGGATGCCCGAGTCGAGAATGGCGATGAGGACATCGGGTGACCCCTGGGTGACGCCCCAGGCGAGGTCGACGGCCACGCCCTTCTGGCCGCACAGATTGTGCGGGGAATCCTTCAGCGCGGGATCCCGCAGTGAGGTCCGCTTGTAGTCGTTGCGGTCGAACTCGGCGGGTAGCGAAGCCGGTTCGTCCGCGGCGCCATAGCGCCAATGGGTGCAGTCCAGCGGCGGTGATGTGGCTGCCGCGGCCTGTCCGTGAGGAGCGACGACGACCACCGACGTGATGCCCAGCGCCATCACCGCGAGGGCCAGACCGCACGTGCGGATCGTTCGAGCCATGGAGTTCCCCTGGGTCCGTCGTCGACAACGGCACCACCCCGCGGCGGCGCCCGACGGTGACTTTAGTCACGGTGTGGCGGGATTCCGCGCCATACCCGGCCGGCGATGTCCCACCCCGTCGCCATGATGCAGTCATGGCACGTCAACAACTTCATCTCATCGAAGTCCCCCCGCCGGCGCTCGAGCGCGAGATCCGCCCCCGGGACACCCGGCTCGACGAGCGCACCAAGGCGATCGGCCGTGCCGGCTTGGCCCAGGCGCGGGCCGCGCTCGCGGCCGCCGGCGACCGGCGCCGGTCACCGGCGCAGCCAGAGCGTCCGGGTCGACCGACCGCAGCCTGACGGCGCGCGCCGCGTCGACCGAGCACTAGCGTGCAGACCATGCGCGAAGTCGTCATCACCGAAGCCGTCCGCACCCCGATCGGGAAACGCAACGGTGGACTGTCCACCGTTCATCCCGCCGATCTGCTCGCGCAGGTCCAGCGCGAAGTCGTCGACCGGTCCGGCGTCGATCCCGCCGACATCGAACAGGTGGTGGGGGGCTGTGTCAGCCAGGTCGGCGAGCAATCGTTCAACGTCACCCGGACCGCCTGGTTGACCGCCGGGCTTCCCATGGACACGGCAGCGACGACCGTCGACACCCAGTGTGGTTCGTCCCAGCAGGCGACCAATCTCGCCTTTTCGCTGGTCGCCTCCGGGGTCGTGGACGTCGCCATGTCCTGTGGCGTCGAGTCGATGAGCCGGATTCCGATCGGCGCGAATTCGTCCAAGAAGCTCGGTCTCGGGGTCCCCATTCCCAAGACGTACTTCGACCAGTACGAATTCACCTCCCAATTCGAAGGCGCCGAGCGGATCGCCGAGAAGTGGGGCATCACCCGGCACGACACCGACGCGTTCGGTCTCCGCTCACAAGAGCTCGCGGCGCAGGCCTGGGAAGAGGACCGTTTCGGAACCCAGATCGTGCCTGTCGAGGCGCCCGACGTCGATGACGACGGCAACCCGACCGGTTCTGAGCACACCGTCGATCGTGACGAGGGACTCCGCGCGACCTCGATGGAGAAGCTCGCCGGGTTGAAGCCCGTCGCCCGCGAGAACGGCGTCCACACGGCCGGCAATGCGTCCCAGATCTCCGACGGAGCCGCGGGGCTGCTGCTCACGACCCCGGAGAAGGCGAAGGAGCTCGGCCTCACCCCGATCGCCCGCATCGTCGACACCTGCCTCGTCGGGGTCGACCCGGTGCTGATGCTGACCGGTCCGATCGACGCCACCCAACGGCTGCTGGGCCGCACGGGGCTGGGCATCGACGACTTCGACCACTTCGAGATCAACGAGGCGTTCGCGTCGGTGGTGCTCGCCTGGCAGGCGGAGCTCGGTGCCGACCCCGACAAGGTGAACCCGAACGGCGGCGCGATCGCCCTGGGCCATCCGCTCGGTTGCACCGGCGCGTTCCTGTTGACCAAGGCCGTGCACGAACTGATCCGCACCGACACCGAACGGGCACTCATCGCGATGTGCTGCGGTGGTGGGCTCGGGACGGGCACGATCGTCGAACGCGTCTGACACCATGACCGCACTCGCCGAGGCGCTCGGCTTCGCATCCGACACGCCGCTGCTCATCATCAACGCAGACGACCTCGGAATGTGCCATGCCGCGAACGTCGGTGCCTTCGAGGCACTCACCGAAGGGCTGGCGACGAGCGCCTCGTTGATGGTGCCCTGCCCGTGGAGCCGTGAGGCCGCGACCCGCTACACGGGTGAGGACATCGGCGTGCACCTCACTCTCAACGCCGAGTTCGCCTGCTACCGGTGGGGGCCGACCACGCACTCCCCCACGCTGCTCGACGGCGACGGTGGCTTTCCCCAGACCGTCGAGGACGTGTCCGAGCATGCCGACGTCGACGAGGTTCGTCGGGAGCTGGCAGCGCAGATCGAACGGGCGATCCTGTGGGGTTTCGACGTGACCCACCTCGACTCGCACATGGGAACGTTGCAGTTACGACCCGAGTTGTTCGATGCCTACCTCGAGGCCGCCATCGACTTCGACCTGCCCATCCGGCTGTCGGGCGCGGCGAGCGAATCGGCCATCGGCTTCCCGTTCCGGTCGCTCGCCACCGACGAAGGCATCGTCTTTCCCGATCACTTCCTCTACGAACCCGGCGGTTCAGTGCGTCCGTTGATCGAGAAGTATCTGGAGGCGCCCCGGCCGGGCGTGACCGAGATCCTGGGACATCCCGCCATCGACACAGCAGAGCTCCGCAGCATCGCGTTCGACGCCGACACGCGGGTCGACGACCACCGGGCACTGACCGCCGATGCCGGGCTGGGAGCACGGCTGGACGATGCGGGAGTCCAGCTCGTCGGTTACCGGGCGTTGCGCGACCTGCAACGATCGATGCGGGCGGCTGCGTCCGGCTGAGGAGTCGCCGGTCGTCGCCTCGGCGAAGGCGTCACGGCTCGGTCGTCAGCGCACTCAGCGCCTCGCGACCGTGCACCGCCCCCGGTCGCCGGTAGGCGGCCAGCAAGGCGAGCAGAGGGCCGGTCGGGCCGTCCGTTTTCAGGTCGCCGGTCATGAAGGCGACGTTCGGGTCGAGATCGCCGCGCAGCATCGCCAGGACGTCGGCATGGCTCGCTTTCAGCTTCAGTTCGGCTTCGACCGCTCGTTCGGTCGCACACCCCACCAGCCGCCCGTCGCCGACGGTGAGCGTGATCCGGCCTCGACCGCGCGGCGCGCCGGTGAGCTGCACCTCGATCACGATGTCGCGCAGGACCGCCTCCGCTCCGGCCGTGTGGGCGACGAGTGCCGTGCACCATTCGTCACTCAGGAACTCCACGGCACCGCGCCCCTGCGCCGCGGCACTCGACCGCTCCCGTTGGCCGGCCTCACCTTCACCACAACTCGTCGACTCCCGCGAACAGATCGGTTTCGGGCAACTCGGTGGGTACCCGGCTCTGGGCCAGTCGGTAGACCTCGAACGGGAAGACCGTCTCGGCGACGTCGTCGGGGAGGCCGAACCAGAACGGTGAATCGGGGTCGATCTGGGTTGCGTGCGCGAGCAGCGCCGCCTTGCGCGCGCCGTACGTGCCGGCCACGTCGATCGTCGTCGTCGGCGGGGTCTCGGGTTCGGGCCGTTCGAGCCAGCGTTCGCCATAGGGCGACTCGAGTCCCAGCTCGATGAACTTCTCGTGGAAGCGCCGCATCCGCTCGTGTGACCACATCGTGTAGTACAACTTCAGCGGTTCCCAGGGATCGCCGAGATCGGGATACCAGTCGGCATCCGCGGCCCGTTCGAACGCGGGGACCGAGATGTCGTGAACGCGCAGATGGTCCGGATGCGGGTAACCCTTCTGATCGTCTCCGTAGGTGACGACCACGTGAGGCCTGAACGTGCGGATGATGCCGACGAGCCGACCGACCTGGGTGTCGAAGTCCTCGTTCGCGAAGGCGTCGGGATGTTCGTTCGGTGGGGTGTCGGGCATACCCGAGTCGCGGTAGCCGAGGAGTACGACCTGGCGGTAGCCGATGGCGTCGGTCGCCCGGTCGAGTTCGTCCATCCGTATCGCCGGAAGGTCCGCTTCGACCTCGGGGCGCCGCATCGCCGCGTTCAGGATGTCGCCGGCTTCACCACCGGTACAGGTGACCAGCAGCGCGTCACCCCCCTGGTCGACGACCCTCCGCACCGTACCCGCACCTTTCGACGACTCGTCGTCGGGGTGCGCATGCACCGACAGCAGCCGGGGAACTCCGGGTGTGCCGGGCCGGGCCTCGGTGTGGTCGACGGGGAGCACCATGCAGCCAAGCTACAGGTTGGGGCGCGGGGGCGTGTCAGCCCGGACGCGTTGCTGCCCCGCCATCCGATCGGCTTGCGGGCGGAGTGGCGGGGCAGCTGACTGGGTGCAACGGTGGCCGTGCCATCGTCATTTCTTGAGTGGCGGACTCGGTGTCACCTCTGGTCCGGGTCGGCAAGCGGATCATGCTCGTCAGCAGGATGCTGAGCTACTCGATACTCGAACCGATCCTCCAGCAGTTGTCGCCGCGAGCGGACGGTCGGTGCGCATCCGCGAGTCTGCAGAGATCGAGGACGACGATCGGTACACCCGATGTCCTCATGGCGATCGAGGCCGCTCGGACCGAGCCGAGCAGTCCGACCGCCCCTCACCGCAGCGGAGGAGACCTCTGTCGGTAGCGTCGATCCAGATCGACGTCCGAGGTGATGGTGCGTCGCAGCATCGGGGTGGGAACACAGGTCTCCGAGACCTTCCTGAGAGCTGTTCCTCGCATGTCGGCGGCACCTCCTTGGTAGAAGACACTCGGGCCTCTTCCCCGTTTCGAGGGAAACCTGCCCGTACCGGTCATGCAACACCATCGGAGGCTGCGCGTCAAGAGGTCGATGTGCCGCGTCGACATCGGAGGAACCGGCCGCTTGCGACGTTCCCCCGGCACCCGGAGGGATACGCTCTGGACATCGCACGCACCTCGCACCGGCACCGACGGGAACACGTGACTGCGACGTGGACACCCGGAAGGCGAGCGGCTTGACCGCCGCCGAGTCGGCGCTCGCGCCCGAGGAGATCCGCCTTCCCCCTGCACGGGCCTGGACCGTGCTGTGCCTGGTCGGCGTCGTGGGCGCCGTGGCAACCGCGCTCACCGATGGCTCGGCCGGACGGCTGACGATCCTCGTCGCCGTCGCTTCCTTCGCGGTGTCCTCCCTGCTCGTCGCGGTCGTGCGCAATCGCCCCGCGCACGGCTGGATCTGGCTCGCATTCGCCATGGGCTCGTCGCTGGTGGTCCTCGCGACGGTGCTCGGCGGACTGCGATGGCAAGAGGATCCCGCCCGAGCCCGGAGCGTGTTCCTCGCGGTGCAACTGAGCGGTCATCTCCTGCTGTTTCTCGGGTTCTGCGGCGCGGCGCGGGTTCGCCGTCGAACCGGTGACATCTCGACCGTGCTCGACGCACTCATCCTGGGGCTGGCGATCGGTCTGTTCGCGTGGCGCTCTCTGCTGAGTGGCGCCATCGACACCTCCGGCGTGTCGGCCCTGAGCATGATCGTCGTCACGCTGCTGCCCGGACTCGACGTGCTGGCATGTGCCGCTCTGTTGCGCCGCGTCTTCAGCGCGGCCCGGACCCCCGGATCGCTCCGTCTCATCATGGTGGCCGTCGGCCTGGCGACCTGTGCGCATCTCGTGTCGGGGCTGTCGGTGCTGAATGCCTCGGTACTGACCGCTCACGTGCCGTTCCAGATCGGTTTCATCACGCTTCTCGCGGCGGCGGCACGCCATCCGTCGATGCAGCAGGTGACCCGGGCAGACACGATCACGGAGAACAAGTTCGGTGTGACCCGGATTGCGTTGCTCGCGGTCGCGCTCCTCGACACGCCGCTCGTCATCCTGCTCGACCGGGGCCGGTTCGACAGTGAAAATGCGCCGCTGCTGATCGGCGCGTGTGCCATGTCGGTGATCGTTGTCATCCGCCTGATCAGCCTGGCCCGCGAGATGGAACAGACCCGCCAACGCGAACGTCGTCGTGAACAACGCTTCGAATCCCTGGTGAGAAACTCGTCGGACCTGATCGTGGTCCTCGATGCCGACTACCGGGTCACCTATTCCTCACCGGCGGTCAACGAGATGATCGGCTTCTCACCCGCCGAACTGCTGGGCAACAACGCACTGGACAGTTTCCACCCCGACGACGTCGAACGAGCCAGGGGGATCCTCGACACGCTGGCACCCGACGCGACCTCGGATCTGAACCTCGTGCGGATCATGCATTCCGGGGGATCGTGGCGGTGGGCAGAGGTGCGGGCCGTCAACCTGATCGGCGACCCCACCGTGAACGGCATCGTCGCAAACTGCCGGGACGTCACCGAACGAGTGCTCGCACAGGCGGTCATCGACGAGAGCATCGCCCGCCAGAGCGCGATCGCGGAGCTCGGCCGCGTCGCCGTCGCTGCGCCGGACGCCCACACGCTCACCGAACGCGCGGCGGTGCTCATCAGAACGACTCTCGATGTCCGGTTCTGTGAAGTCGTGCTCTTCGATCAGGGAACGATCAGTGACGCGATCGTCGCGACCGACTCCGGTGCCGACGTGCTCGCATCCGACGCGCGCCCGAGTCGCCGGATCATCGATGCGTGCCTCGAGGCGGAAGAACCGGTCCAGTTCGACGACCCGTCCTCCGATGGCCCCCTCCAGCCCGCCGATGAGCTCCACCTCGTCGCACTCGGCGTCGACCCGAGCCGCTCGGGGCGAGCCGATGGCGGCGCCGTCGGCGCGACCGCGCCGCAGGTCCTCGCGATCCAGATCGCCGACAGTGAACGGGTCATCGGTGCGATTTTCGCCCGCTCGGGAACCCCACGGGTCTTCACCCAGGATGACGCAGCGTTTCTCGCGACCATGGCCGGCACGCTCGGACTCGCGCTGGGTCGACGCGGCGCCGAGGCGGTTGCCCAGCACCAGGCGCTGCACGACAGCCTCACCGGACTCCCGAACCGCGCGCTCTTCGTCGACCGACTGTCGCAGGCGTTGGCGCGGTTGTCCCGGACCGAGCAGCGGCTGGCGGTGTTGTTCCTCGACGTCGACCACTTCAAGGTGATCAACGACAGTCTCGGCCACTCGATCGGCGACCGTATCCTGACCGAGGTCGCCGACCGGCTCAGCGCCTTGCTGCGTCCCGGCGACACCGTCGCCCGCTTCGGTGGTGACGAGTTCACGGTGCTGCTCGACCCACTCGACGACCGCAGCGAAGCCGAGGCGATCGCGGAACGGATCCGCCACGACGTGTCCCGAGCCATCCACGTCGACGCCGCGACCCTGCAGCCCACGGTCAGCGTCGGAATCGCGGTCGCAGCGTCGGGCACCTCGAATGCGGAGACCCTGCTGCGTGACGCCGATGCGGCGATGTACCAGGCCAAGGACCGGGGGCGAAACAATGTCGCCGTGTTCGACGACACCATGCGTGACCGGGTGATCCACCGTCTCCAGACCGAGATCGACCTGCCGCGGGCCATTGCGGACGACCAGTTGACGATGCGCTACCAGCCGATCATCGCGCTCGCCGACCGGACGGCGCCGGGGGTGGAGGCGCTGGTGCGGTGGCGTCATCCGGAACTCGGTGAGATCCCTCCGGATCAGTTCATTCCGATCGCAGAACTCTCCGGCCTGATCGGAGAACTCGATCATTGGGTGATGCGGCACGTCATGACCCAGTGCGCCCGCGAACATCGCCTCCGCGGTGACCAGTCGCGCTGGTACGCGTTGAACATCTCGGCCCGGACCGTGGCCGGGCGCGACCTTCCCGCACAGGTCGCGCGGACGCTCGACGAAACCGGCGCGCCTCCTGATCGGATCTGTCTGGAGATCACCGAGAGCGCACTGATGCACGACCTCGAGCACTCGATCCAGGTGCTCCGCTCGCTGCGCGAGCTCGGGGTGGGTATCGCCGTCGACGACTTCGGGACCGGCTACTCCTCGCTGTCGTACTTGAAGCGGCTCCCGGCAAGCGTGCTGAAGATCGACAGTTCCTTCATCGCCGGGCTCGGTCGCGACGAGCGGGATCGGGCGATCGTCGAGTCCGTCGTGAACCTCGCGGCGACGCTGCATCAGCACGCGGTCGCCGAAGGGGTCGAGACCCGGGTGCAGGTCGACGTGCTCGGCGAGATCGGTTGTCCGATGGCCCAGGGCTTCTACTTCGGCCATCCGGTCGATGCCGCCGAACTGGGAACGTTCACGCCGCTCGCCACCGAGGTCCCGGTCGAGCAGCCCGACCTGGTCGGGATCGCGCACGCGAAGGAGAAGTCCCCATGACCGTCCGACGCGTCCTCGCGACGACCGCTGCGGCGTTGATCGCCTCGTGCAGCCTGTTCGCCGGCTGTTCGACCACGGGCTCGAACCGGTTGACGTGCTCGTCGACCGAGGTCGCTCCCGACGGCCAGCCCGGTTCGTCGAACGCGCAGGAAGCGCTCGACTGGTTTCTCGAAAAAGGCAGCTCCTCGCTGCCCAGGACCGGGTTCGAACGCACCAGCTCCTCGAAGACGCGGGTCGTGTACTCGGACGGGTCCCATCAGGTTTCTGTGGGGGCGCTACCCGTCGGAGGGGACGAGGCGCGGGCGTGGTTCGTCCTCATGACCTACGCATGCTCCTGAGGCGCGCAGGGGCCGACGCTCAGGACGGTCGTCGTCTCGCTCGCATCGCCTCTTTGCCGGCGATCCGCCGTTCACGTTCGACCTCGCGCAGGACCTGCGGGTCGCCTCCGACGTCTTCGAGTGCGGCTTTGCGTGCCTTCCAACAACCCCACGCGAGGCAACCGATCGGAATGATGTAGATCGAGATCGACTGGGTCAGGAACGTGCTCAGGGTCAACAGCGCCAGGGCGAAGTTCCAGCTCCGCCGACGATCCCACGGCCTCGCCGTGATGATGAACAGCCCCAGGATCAGAATCGGTGGTGCCAGGAACATGAGACCGGGTCCCAGGCCGAAGTGCCAGATCGTGAAGTACTTGCCGGTCTGGATCTTCTTGCCCTTGGCATTCTCGACGACCTCGGGAATGATGTGCACGAAGTTCAGCACGATCGAGGCGAGCACCACGGTCGCGAAGCTCAACAGAACCCAGCGACCGCCGGGCTCGTTGCCACCGAACCGGTCGAAGAACGGCGGCAGCGGCTTTGCCGGCGGCCGCGTCGGGGTGCGGCGCCCGGGTGATCCAGTTCCGGCCCGGCTCCTGCCGGTCGCGTCTCCGGCGGTCTGCGACGAGCTGTGATTCCTCCGCGCACCCCCGGGCGCCGACGCCTTCACGGCCTCGTTGCGTGGGGACGACCCCTTGGCCCCGCCGCCGCTTCGTCGCGCGAGCGGTCCCGCGTTGGGGCCGACGACTTCGGTGCCGGTGGCTTCGGCGACACCGACGTGGGTCCGCGCGGGCGCGCGGCCGGCCGTCGAGGCCGCGATCGCCGCACGATGGCGAGCCGAGAACACCGGTGACGAGCCGCGGCGAACGCCGACCGTCGCCGGTGCGTCGACCGTGTCGACGTCGATTTCCTCGACCGCGACATCGGTGAGATCGTCTCCTTCACCGTCGGCTTCGACCTCGACTTCGGCTTCGACCTCGGCTTCGGCTTCGGCTTCGGCTTCGACGAGAGCTCGGGCCTCGGCCCGGATCTCGTCCTGGCTCTTGCGGGGCCGACGGCGGCGCGAACGCCGTCCCTTCTCCGGCTCGTCTTCCGTGGCGATCCGGCGCTCCTCGACCGGCGTGTTCGCGGCAACCGAACGGGCCTTCCGTGCGTCGCGTGCGGCCCGGTTCTGAGCCTGGCGACGCTGTTTCGACGGGTTGCGCTCAGCCACGACTCCCCAGCGTAGGGGTCAGGCAGTCGGGTAGCTCAACCCGGTCGCGGAGTGACACCGGTAGCCGTGCGGGTTCTTCGCCAGGTACTGCTGGTGGACGTCCTCGGCGTAGAAGAAGCGGTCCTCGAGCGGTTCGATCTGCGTGGTGATCGTCCCCCATCCCGCTTCGGCGAGTACCGGCGCGAAGCGGGCCCGACCGGCCTCGGCGACCGCTCGCTGGGAATCCGAGGTGGTGAGGATGATCGAACGGTACTGCGATCCGATGTCGTTGCCCTGTCGCATGCCCTGGGTGGGATCGTGCGTGGTGAAGAAGACCGCCAAGAGCTCGTCGTAGGAGACCACCGCCGGGTCGAACACGACGAGCGTGACCTCGGCGTGGCCCGTGCGCCCGGTGCACACCTCTTCATAGGACGGGTTCGGTGTGACCCCGCCGGCGTAGCCCACGGCGGTGGTCCACACTCCGGGAACCTGCCAGAAGACCTCTTCGGTGCCCCAGAAACACCCGGTCCCGAAGACCGCGACCTCGTAGCCGTCGGGAAAGGGCGGGACCATCGGATTGCCGGTGACCAGATTGGCGGGCGCGACCGCGACAGGCGTCTCGTGTCCGGGCAGCGCACGGGCGGGATCGATGATGTGGTCGATGGTCATGGCACGCTTCCTGGTGGTCTCGGGGACGGGTCCAACCTATCGGCGTCACGCCTCGGGCCCCCGGCACGCGGCGAACCGGGTCCGGGACCCTCAGAGGCCACCGAACAGGGTCGGCTCACGCCGGTAGCGCTCGTGTCCGTCCAGGTCGTCCATGAACGCCCACGATCGCCGATGCCATGCGGTCGGGCCGAGGCGGCGTAACGCGTCGCGGTGCGTCGGCGACGGGTAGCCCTTGTTCGCTTCGAACGCGAAGCCGTCGCAGGTGGGAGCGATCGCGCGCATCATCCGGTCCCGGGTCACCTTCGCCAACACCGATGCCGTCGCGATCGACAGGCAGGTGGTGTCGCCCTTGACGATGGTGCGAGTGACGAGCCCCGCTGCTCCCCCGCCGACGAAATCGACCGGTCCGTCGACCAGGACCCCATCGGGAACGACCCCCAGGCCGTCCAGCGCCCGGCGGGCCGCGAGACGAAGCGCGGCGCTCATCCCCAGCTCGTCGCACTCGACATTGGTGACGTGCCCGACCGACCAGGCGACGCACCACGTGGTGAGCCGCTCAAAGAGCTTTTCGCGTTCGTCTTCGCGCAACGACTTGGAGTCGCGCACGCCACGCACTCGACGGTCGGTGGGCAGCACCACAGCCCCGACGCTCAGCGGTCCCGCCCACGCGCCTCGACCCACTTCGTCGAGGCCGACCACGACCCGGTGGCCTCGTGCCCACAGTTCCCGCTCGACCGCGAGTGTGGGTGCCGGCCCCCTGGTCATGGACGTCCAACGTAGTCACCCCCTCGGCCTGCGGGTCGAGATGCCCGGCGCGACCGTAAGCTCGGACCCGATGGATGCCGCGGAACCGTCTCCCAGCCTCGACGGGCAGGCCGCCGATCCACTGCCCGGGGGCACTCGGGTCGAGGTTCGCAACGGCCTCGACGGTTCATGGGCGAGGGGTTTCGTCGTGGTCGGGCACGCCGACGGGCGCTACCGCATCCGGCGACGGAGCGACGACACCGACCTCCCCGGTACCGTCGATGCCGACGACGTCCGCCGGGAACGCAAGCGCTCCACCTGGTGGGTGTGACCGCGCCGGCACACCCCATTCGATCAGAGGCGGTCGCCCATCGCCTCGATGAAGGCGTCGACGTCGACGATCGGCATCGTCATGGTCTTGAGCGTGCCCCGGGCGGCCAGGGTCGTCGCCACCCGAGCCATGACGATCTCGTCGGGGGCGTCCAGGATGTTCAAGAAGTCCCACTGACCGAGCACCGCGTACTGGGCGACCACTTCGACGCCCATCGATTCGACATCGGCGTTCACCTCCTTGAGGCGGGCGGGATTCTCCCGCATCCGGGCGGAGCCGTCGGGGCCGAGCGTGGAGAGCATCATGAACCTCACGGACGTGCATGCTACCGGTGGCGGCCACGGCGATCCGACCGGGTCCGCACCCCCTACGCTTGGCGTCCATGACCCGCACCGTCCACATCATTCCCCACACCCACTGGGACCGCGAGTGGTACCGCACCTTCCAGTCGTTCCGGATGGAGCTGGTCGACCTGGTGGACGAAACGATGCAGGTGCTCGAGTCCGACCCCGACTATCGCCACTTCATGTTGGACGGCCAGATGGCCGTGGTCGACGACTATCTGGAGATCGCCCCGACCAACCACGCCCGCTTGGGACGGCTCGCCGAGGCGGGACGCCTCATGATGGGCCCCTGGTACATCCTCATGGACGAATTCGGGGTGTCGGCCGAGACGATCGTGCGCGACCTGGCCCACGGCATCGAACGGGCCGAGGACTTCGGTGGGGCGATGGACGTCGGTTACCTGCCCGACATGTTCGGCCACATCGCCCAGATGCCCCAGATCCTCTCGGGTTTCGGACTCGTCGACACCGTCGTGTGGCGGGGCGTGCCCGCGGCGTGCACCGATTCGGCCTCGTTCTCGTGGAGCGCGCCGGACGGGTCGACCGTGCGTGCCCAGTACCTGCCGCGGGGCTACGGCAACGGGGTCGGATTGCCGCCGGATGCAGCAGCGCTGATCCGTCGGGTCGAGTTGTTCTGTGCCCAGACCCAGAAGGCCTCGGGCGGCGACGGTGATCCGGTGCTGTGGATGCACGGCACCGACCATCGTCACCCGATCCCGGCGCTGCCGGCGATGGTCGCCGAGGCGAACGCGGCCCAGGACGACTGGCACTTCGTGATCTCGACGTTGCCCGACTACATCGCCGAGCAACGCAGTGCGGCCGAGCCGGGGGCGGCATGGACCGGTGAGTTGCGTTCGGGCGCGAAGGCGAACCTGCTGATGGGCGTGGCATCGAACCGGGTCGACGTGAAACAGGCCGCAGCGAGGGCCGAACGCGGGATCGAGCGGCTCGCCGAACCGCTGAGTGCGCTGTTCCGTGCCCCTGGCGAATGGCCCACGGCGTTCCTTTCCCAGGCATGGAAGCGGATGTTGTTGAACTCGGCGCACGATTCGATCTGTGCGTGCTCGCACGACGACGTGGTGTTGGCGGTGCGCGACCGTTATGCGGAGGTCGAGGCGATCGCCGAGGGGCTGATCGAACGGGCGAAGCTCGCCGCGTACCTGCACGCCGCTGGGGCGATCGACGGTGCCGGCCCTGTGGCCGCCGTCGTGGTGAATGCCTCGGCGCGCCGCCGCTCGGGTCTCGTGGAGCTGTCGGTCGCACCGGGCGCCCACCTGGAGGGAACCCAGGAACTCTGGGAGTTCCCGGCTCGGTTGCCCTTCGTCACCCGTCCGGCGTCGCAGGCCGTCGAATGGGTCGAGGTGGTCGTCGACCAGATCGGTGACGTGCACGACGCGACCGTGACCCGCACCGACGACGGCGCCGAGGTGGACTTCCTGGTGGACCCACGCCGCTTCGGTCTGTTCGATCCGACCGCGACCATGGCCGAGCTGCGTCGCATCGCCGCCGAGACACCCGATGCGCCGGTGCGGTTCTTCTATGTGGGCGCCGGCGAGCACCACGTGTTGGCCCACGCGGTCGACGTGCCGGGCTTCGGCTGGTCGATCTGGGAACCCGGACCGGTCGCCGGCGCGGTCGTCGTCGACGACGACGGGCGCGGCATGTCGAACGGTTCGGTCGCCGTGCGGATCGCCGACGACGGCACCTTTTCGGTCGACGGCCACGGGGGACTCGGGCTGCTCGTCGACGACGGTGACCGCGGTGACACCTACAACTTCTGTGCGGTCGGCGACGGCGCGACGATCGAAGGGCTCGACGATGTCGCGGTGACGGTGCTCGAGCCGGGGCCCTTGCGCGCGCGGCTGCGCGTGACCGGCACGGCCCGCTGGCCCGAGCGGGCGTTCGGTGACAGCAGGATCGGCGAGGTCGTCACTCGGGTGACGACCGAGTTGGAGCTCCAGGTCGACCAGCGGGTCGTGCACGTCTCGGTGGCGTTCGACAACACGAGCCGAGACCACCGCGTACGCGCCCACTTCCCGCTTCCCGCGCCGGCCGACCACTCCGAGGCCGAGTGCGCCTTCGCCGTGGTGACCCGCGGGCTCGACGCCGAGGGCGGCCCGTCGGAGCCGGCGCTGGCGACGTATCCGAGCCGCAGATTCGTGCAAGCCGGCGGCTTGTGCGTGGTGCACGAGGGGCTGGCCGAGTACGAACTGGTCGACATCGTGGGCGCCGACGGTGACCGCGCCGCGCACACCCTGGCGCTCACGCTGTTGCGGGCGACCGGAATGCTCTCGGCGCCGCCGATGCCCTCGCGCCCACTGCCGGCGGGCCCGTTCGATCCTGCGGAGGCCGCGCAACTCCAGGGCCCGGTGGCGATGCACTATGCGGTGCATGTCGGCGACGCGGACCCCTATGAGCTGGTCGACGAGGCGTTCCTGCCCCTCGTCGTGGCCGGTACCACCTCTCCGGCCGGCTCCGAGTCGGTCGCTCCTTCCCGAACATCGGCAGTCGAGCCTGCGCCGGCGGGAGTGCGCTCGGCGTCGCTGCTCGAGGTCACCGGCGCGGAGGTCTCGGCGCTGTACCGGGCCGACGACGACCCCGACGTCCTCGTGCTGCGCGTGTTCAACCCGTCGCCGACTGCAACCACCCTAGCCGTGGCCGGGCGAACCGGTGTGCTCGTGGACCTGCGTGGTGAAGGCGACGAGCACTTCGGCGGGTCGGCCGAGCTCGCCCCTTGGGCGATCCAGACCGTCCATCTCGATCCCGAACCCCGCTGACCGTCTCGAACTCTGGGAGGAAACCGTCGACCAACACCGGCAACCTCCAAGAGTTCGACACGGATTTTCTGCTCCACCCAACCGCCGGGCTCATCCTGCAGGCTCGAGATCCGGGCGCGCGTCGTGGTCGGTCAACCGGCGATGTCGCGACGGGCGAACACCGGCGCCGCGATGACGAGCGCGGCGACGCCGACCGCGGGCATCGTCCACACGAGCCACGGCAGATCCGGCCCGAGCGGGCCGCCCTTGGTGGCGGCATGAAAAGGAGAGATCCACCGCAACCAGGCGAGCTGGTCGACCAACTGCGCGGCCAGGAATGCCAGATACGTCGCAGCCGCCAGAGCTGCCGGAACGCCGACAGCAAGTGACCGACGCCCGGTGCCGGCTGCCACGGCGAGAGCAACGAGCCCGAACTCGATGCCGATGCACCACTGGGTGAGCGCGGCGAAGACGATCGCGCGGAACGCCAGGTCCAGCCCGATCATCGGCGACGTGATCGCCAAGGTCAGAGCCAGCACCAGGCCGAGCACCCCGATGCCGACGACCAGACCGACTGCCTTGTGGGCGAGGACGGTGGTGCGATGGACCGGCATCGTGAGAATCATCGCGAGGATCCCCGATTCCTCCTCGCCGGCGACGATCCGTGAGCCGCGACCCACCGCGTACACCACGAACATGATCGGTAGCACGATGCTGAACAACTCGGCGTTCAGGTATCCGGTCGCCGTGTTCATCGCCCGGACGTTGAAGACCTCGAGCAGCTCCGACGGATAGTTCTCCATGACGGCTTCGATGTCGGCATTCGAGAACGACGGCCAGATCGCGGCCATCGCCACGACGGTCGCCACGAATCCGACTCCCCAACCGAGCAGACCTCGGCGTTGGTCCCAGAGCGTCTTCGAGAACACGTTGGTGACCACTTCAGCGCTCGTTCCCGTAGTAGCTGAGAAAGAGAGTCTCCAGGTCGACCTCGCTCGAGACGAAGCGCTCGACACCCAGCGGCGCCAGCCTTCGCAGGATCTCGGCCATCGAGCCCTCGACGGTGAACGAGACGACCCCATCGACCGCCGACACGGCATCGACGGTCTCCAGCCCCTCCAGGGCACCGAGCACCCGGTCGGAGCGGTCCTCCAGGGTCACCTCGACCCGGTGACGCGCCGCCGTGCGCAACTCCTCGACGTCGGCGTCCATGACGAGGCGACCATCGCGCATGATCGCGACCCGGTCCGCCAGGGCCTGCACCTCGCTCAACACGTGCGACGACAGCACCACGGTGTTGCCCGAGTCACGCTGGGCGCGGACCACTTCGGCGAACTCGCGCTGGACGAGCGGATCGAGCCCCTGGGTCGGCTCGTCGAGCAGCACCAACGATGGGCGGTGCATGAACGCCTGGACCAGGCCGACCTTCTGCCGGTTGCCGTGAGAGAGCGTGCCGAACGTCTTGGTCGGATCGAGTCCGAATCGTTCGATCAACGCGGTGCGTTCGTTCACGTCGACGCCACCGCGCAACCCCGACAGATACTCCAGGTACGCGCCTGCTGTGAGGTCCTTGTCGGCGGCGAAGTCACCGGGCAGGTACCCGATGCGGGCGTGCACCGCTCTGCGGTCGGCCACGATGTCGTGTCCGAGGACCCGAGCCGATCCCGACGTCGGTTGGAGCAGACCGACGAGCAGGCGGATCATCGTACTCTTGCCAGCGCCGTTCGGGCCGAGCAGTGCGAACACCAAGCCCGGTTGCACGTCCAGATCGACGGCGTCGAGCGCCAGCACGTCACCGAACTGCTTGGCGAGACCGCTCGTATGGATTGCGGCGTCGTTCATGCTGGCGACTCCGGGAGGTTGCCGAACACGGCGGGACGGTGGTCACGGGATGGTATCCAGCCGCATCGACACCGAACAGGGTCGGTCGACCCGAAAGCTCAGTCGTCCGGATCCTGGTGCTCGGCGATCTCGCGTTCGGTGCGTTCCTCGAGCTCGCGCTTTGCTTCGCGTGAGCGTGCCTCGACCTCCTTGCGGGCACGCTTGGCCTGTTCCTCGACCCGCTTGAGCGCCTCACGGGTCCGCTCCTCGATCTCCTTGCGCGCCCGGCGCGCCCGGTCCTCGGTCTCCCTGCGGGCCTGACGCAACGCATCCCGCCGGGCTTGACGTTGCTCCTTGGACAGTTCTTCACGATGCAGCTTCTCGACCGCACGCTCCACCCGTTCGGAACGTTCGACCCGGGCACGGTCGCGCACCGCCGCGTCGTGATCGTCGGTGTCGGCGGGTTCCACACTCCACAGGGTCACCCGTCCGATGTCACGGAGGTTCTTCTTGCGCAACGACCGCCAGTGCAGACCCGGGTCGTCCGCGATCAGTTCGTGCAGTTCGTCGGACACGACGACACTGCCCGGGAAAGCGATGTTGACCACCCGCGACGCCCGGTTCACGACCGGCCCGAAGCAGTCGCCTTCACGCTGGAGCACCGGACCCCAACTCAACCCGACCCGCACGTCCGACAGCTCGTCGTCGTCGCGGTAGGTGGCGGCGAGGCGCATCCCGACCTCGACGGCACGACGCGGATCGTCCATGCTGAACATCACCTCGTCGCCGATCATCTTGACGATCCGGCCCCCCAGACCGGCGACGATGTCGTACGCGATCCGCTCGAACCGGTCGAGCACCTCGGCGAGATCGCTCGCCGAGATCTGCTGCGCGAGCGAGGTGAACCCGACCAGGTCGGCGAAGCCGATCGCGAGCGTCGTGCTCGTCTCGGGTCCACCGTGCAACAGGCGGTTGCGCGCCCCGGCCTGCATGTGCCGCTGCCACACGTATTCGAGCAACTTCGGTACCCGTTCGACGACCATCACCGATGCCAACGTCGCCGGGTCGTCGAGCAGCACCGTCGCGACGCGGCGGCGCACCTCCGGGTCGACTTCGACGGGCGCATCCGGGTCGGTCGCCACGTCTGGCGCGTCGATCGCAGGCAGCTCCATGGTCGCCGCGTCCGGGGAAGGTTTCCAG
>Ga0182738_1003152_pt1 | contig 19044 bp, 16 predicted proteins | sample eDN5th30CBELigMG_FD_128876 | JGI IMG/M metagenome (GOLD analysis project Ga0182738, IMG submission 128876) | Enriched Miracle-Growth compost microbial communities from Emeryville, California, USA - eDNA 5th pass 30_C BE-Lig MG (version 2)... ... | reverse complement strand
TGGAAAGCTGTATCCAACGATGTTCTCGCTAAAACTGTCTTTTGCTTAAATTTGAGGGTCTGTGAGATCAAGCTGAGAGACTTGGCGATTTCTTCTTCGTAACAAGGAGCAAAGCTGGGAATGACATTGAGATATTTAGCATAGGTTGTCAAGAACGTAAATTTATCAACAATGTTCAAATGGTCTTTATACTTCATGCCGTATCTATCGACAATTTCAAACAATTGCTTGTCTTCAATAGAAAAACGACTGATTGACTTGAACAAAAAGACCAAACTGTGAATAAAGGTCTTTTCGCTAATGTTAATTTCTCCATTCTCGTATCTCTCAATATACTCTAAGGTGTCTCTCACAATCAATTTGTAGAATAAAGGGTGCTCTTCATCGCCCTCTCGCAAAGCTGGGGAAATATCAATCATCTCAGTCTCGCAAAACTTCTTCTCCAAAGGGATACTTATATGTTGAGCGATATTCCATTTATTCAGCTTCTTTATCGACACATAGTACCTCGAGAGGCACTGATAGTACACAAACATCACCATTCCCAAGTCAAATAAATTGTTCTTTATCTCGCCATATCTCTCCAATACGGAATTTATCAATGTTTTTGGAATAATTGAAGATTTCTTTGTCTGAACCAACATCTTGCTCAAGAAAAATAAGCTCACAGAGGGAGGGTAAGTCTTATTTGACTCTGTCAAGAACTTCTCAGTATATACACCCATGTATGTATTCTCACTATACGTCCTCGGCACCTGGTAAATGGTTTCAAACAGCAAATCAGCATCTTTCAAAGCAAAATTAGCTTTTGTTAAGACCTTCTCCCATGTCTTTGAGAACAACAAATAATTATCTGGAGTCTCTTGTGCAATCTCGTAATATTTCTGCAGTTCGCCTTGCTGGGCGATAAAGTCAATCTTTTCTGTGTCCATCTTGAGCTTGATGAGGATCTTGATCAGATACATTGCATTCTCTTTATTGTGAATCACCAAATCGCTCACTTTGAAGATCTCTTGGAACTCCTTGATGATCTTTTGATACAAGAATGAAGACTTGCTTCCGGTATCCTTGTTGTCCAGGACATGCAGCAAATTTCTGAATCGTTGAGTGGCAGAATTATGGGGAGCAGGCTTTTCGGATGAAAAGGAAAGCAGAGAAGAGTTAATTAGAGAGACAAAAGTTTCATTAGGAGAGGATTGGGGCAAGCAGGACTTTTTACAGGACAAAAAAAATGTTCTTAACTTCAAAGTGTGCTTTAGATTAAGCATTTCGATACAAAGATTTTAATTTCAGCTCTTTTTCGGAAGATTAGGGTTTGAACATACTCGATTTATAAAGATAGATTATCACACATTAAAAATACACTTTAATAAATATCCTCTTCTTATCTAAATATTGATCTGACTAATATGTTCTTTATTTTTCTCCCCTTTTTCTTTTTTCCTTCTTATTTAACTATCAGACATCTTTTCTTCGCCTCCTTCTGATGATTCTTCTTCTTCATCATCGTCACCACCGGCACCTTGCACAACTTCCTCAGCGATAACATTCAACTCATCCTCATCTGGCTTAGTCTTGGCCGCAATCATTTCCTAAAGAAAAATTTAATGTTTGGGTTCTTTGTAATAGAAATCTTACAGCAATTTCATAGATTCCACCGGTAATGGCTTCATCAAGAGGAGTATGACCATATTTGCTCTTTATATTACAATCAGCCCCTTTTTCCAACAATAACTCAATCACTGCCTTTTGTGTATTAATGACTGCCCAATCTATTCGTGGAAATGTTAGGATCTCAAAGACCAATGTTTTGGTTACGTAAAGGAGTGGAGCCATCAGAGTTTCTAGCATTGATATTTGCAACACGTTGACCGTCCTTTTCAACCTTCAAAATTTCTTTGATGACGTCCAAATGTCCATTGGCACAGGCCATGTCTATATCCATAAGATTAGAGTCAAGAAAATAGATTACGAAGAGCTGTATTGAGGTTGTTATCAAAGTAGTTGATGTCAACACCGTCAGCGATAGCACCAATAACATCATCTAAATCGCTATACTCGTTATTCATGATTTCTAAGCGAAGGAATAATTACCCGAATCTGCAAGAATCAATGAAAAATTCTTCAAGAGAAGCATAGCAGTCTTCTTCTTCGTTTTGAGCGGTTTGTTCCCCGAGCTTTCTTTCTTCAACGTTCTCCATACTGTGGTGGAAATTTTATTAATTTTTGTCCAATACCTTTAAATTCTGAATAGATTGAGGAACAGATCTTTTAATTCCAGAGATAAAATCTGGCTGATTCTCCTTGAATTTCAAGAGAAGTGACTTGGAAAAAATTACATTACTTTTTTTGCGTTTTATCCTCTCAAGTTTTCTACTGAAAATGATGATGTCTTGGAAGATTTTGATCCAAGTTTACTTCAATCTAATAATGTCATTTTTTGTTCTAGTATGTTCTAAAATTTTTTCTCTCATTTTTTCTGAAAAAAAAAATTGTAACAAATTTTTCCAGAATTCTTCCTCAAAAGATCGCGTTCATCTCTCAAAAAAATTTCTGAATCATATATCAGAAAGATCAAATCTTCTAAATTATTTCTTGCCGAATTTCGTTGGGTTTTCTCAAATCCGAACAAATAAAATCGAATTGAGAATTGTCTATTTATTCTATCAAAATTTAAATTTTGACCTTGCCTTGACCTCAATAACTTTCAAACCAACTTCAGTCATATTTTCCGATAGGCCTTGATCTTCAACAACGCGAAACTCATACTCCATTCCTCCTTACCTCAATTTTCCCACTCAGTCACATAGAAAAATCTTCCTTAAAATTCAAATTCTATTTACGTCAAAACAACGTTTGTTAACAGAATACCCAAAATAAAAATAAATCTATACCTTACTCATTTAAAAAAATTACACCAAACCAAACTTATGGGTAATAGCGGAACTAAAGAATCAACTGAAGGCTACCGAATCATCAAAATCGCACCTCATTCTCCTGCTCAAGCAGTAGTTTTCTCTCTGATTCTCTTCTGACCATTTTAGGCTGGCCTTGTTGAATTCGTTGATTTCATCATTTGCATCAATGAGCTTACCGGTGAAACCACTTTCTCTAATGATTACGGCACCTTCTACAACATTATCCACCAGAACGAAAACAAAGTTATCACACTAGATGTTTACAATCTCCTTACAAGAAAAGTCAGAAAGGTCCCAATAATCCCTCATAAAACCTGGGAAAAAGCAGACAGCCTTCTCGGAGCTCTTGTTCGTTATGAAGATTATGTTACTGCACATGAAAGAGTCCTCCGAGTTGAATCAGTCGCTCCAAATTCTCCTGCAGAACTCATGGGGTTTGAACCTAAAAATGATTACATATTGGGGACATCTACTCCTCTTTCTGTTTTAAATCTCACTGAAGAAAATCAAAAGGAGGATGAAGAACCAGTTGAGGTTTACGTTTACAATGCCAGGAAACATCTTGTTTGGTCAACTGTCGTCCAAGCTCCTCTCACAAATTGGGAAAGAGAAGGGTATCTTGGCTGCCAGTTTGCTGTTGATGAAGAAAATTTCCTTCCTCAGATTTCAGCAGAGAGTGATATTCAAATGGGCCCGACCCTTCTTAACTTCAACAAGTCCCAGGACATTGAACAAGGATCAATTGAAGCTATGGTGAAGCCACCAACCGACACTGAAGTTCAAAGAATCAGGTCAAATTCGATGTCAGAGCCAGTCGTAACAAGACCTAGTAGAGCTCTTTCATTTGAATTGCCAAAGGAAATTGTCGAAAGACGGCTTGGAAAAAGACAAAGCCTTCGCAAAAGATCTTGTATTTTAGTGGATAAACCCTTCACAGATTCAGGCGTTTCTAGCTTAAGCTTTATCCAAGGCTCCAAAACAACGGGAAATCTTGATGAAGTTGAAGAGCTCTTGTCTCCAAGAGGACCTGATAGCTTTAAGGAAATGGATGATGAACTTCAGCATCTTGGCAAAATTCCCCTTCACCAAGTGGATTCTCAAAGTACGCAAGACCAGCTTGATAGTACTCGATCAAATCACCACCTTGGAAAGCAAAATAGTGTGAGTTCTATTGCAGGAGATGATGAGAAGTCACACAGTAGGTGGATAAATGTGAGAGACAAGCTAAAACAAGAAGAAACTGATTATTCTTATTTTAGCAAAAAGAAAGGAGGAGAATATATAATTAAATCAAATGATTTGTTTAATATGGATGCCATGTTAAAAGTAATCCATGGATGATAAATAAATGAACTGGAAATTCTCACTCAGATTATTTAAAAAGAGTATAAAATCACAAATATATTTGTTCAGTATATTAGAAATAACTCATTATTATTTGACTTCGTATTACATCTATAAACACTTCGTAATTATTTGACTCAAATAAAAAATTTGAAAAAACTTTCATCAAAATTTTACATTTTTCAAGGTTAAGAAGGATAAACAAATTTATTCAAAGAAATCCAGAATCCAGAGAGAGAATAATGCCTTGAATTGCTTTCCATAAAGACTAAAAACGTGAATTATGGCGTGGCGCTTAAATAAAGGTTTTGTATGGGGCCAATTAACGGTCTAAACTTTTATTTTGGAGCCGCTTTCAAAATAAAAAAGTCTTTTATTGCATAGTCAATTTTATAAGTTGAGACTTATTAAATATTAATCTATCGAAAACTTAACTCGTCAACCCCTAACATGGAAGATCCCGAACATAAAGTTCTCAAGCCTATCCTTCATGAACAGTAAATAATCCTCCAGTTATCTCATATTTAACTTTAATCAAGCCATCAAAATGAACAAAAACCTCGTAAAAAGAGCATCTCATGGGATGAGGAAGGAATAGAGTAAATTTAACAGTCCAAAAAGGCTTCTCAATGATAAATAGGGCATATGACAAAGAGAGAGGCAAGACTCAGAAAATCACTGAACCAAAGACTCCTTATTCTAAAAATGTCATGGAAGTAAGCAAAAACATTTTATCATTCTTGATATGCTCAACTATAAAAGGGCAAAATTGAACAAGGAGCCAAGGATGTTGATAAAGTTCTTGATGATACAACAAAAGAAAATACTTTAGTAAAGAATTTGGTGGGCTAAGCTTAACTCCTATTCTATTAGAAAAATAAACATTTACTAACTGGACCAACAACGAAAGAACTTCATAGAAAGCTTTCTGAAGAAGCTCTGTAAAATTTTTTCTTCTTTCTATTTTCTCTTCATAAAACCATTTTCCCTCAAATGAATTAAAAATAAACATTAGTGAAAGAAGAGAAAAGGATCGCGAAAGAGAAGAAGAGGAAGAAGATGCTCAAACTGAAAAGCGTAGTTCATTTTTTTTCTGATAAAATCTAATGAAAAATAGACAGAGCATTTGAAATCCATAGAAAACAACATTATGATGAAGGTCCCAAAATGAAGCAGATTCTGAAGTAATTTCTCTTCCCTCCAAAATTTTATGAACCCTCTCAAATAGACGAACTCTTCATGATGAAGAAGAGGAAGATGAGACTGACAAGCTTGAAAAGCTCGATGATAACAATGATAAAGAAGAAGATACAGAACAGAAAGAATAAATGAGTACTCTTATTATGTCTATATTAAAGTATTATCTGTTTAAAAAGTAAACTATCATTTTATTAGTACATATATAATAATCCCATATATTTCATGCATGAGTAAAAATCTTTCTTCATTCAACCGATTTGTTAATGGAAATTAAAAATCTAGAACATTCTCTTCATTTTCGAATTTTGAATAGCAGAAAGACAAAATCTCCAAAAGGAACGGGAGAAACAATTTTTTTTCAAAGTTAAAATTGCAAATTATGCAATTATGCCAAGTATTTTTTAACAAGAGAGAGAAAGTTTTTTGTTAAAAAACTTTTTATGAAAGTAAATTGTATATGTATAAATTATAAACAGCATTAACGCCTTCTTTTTTATACACTTTATCGATGTCAACACGATAAGGTATTACAAAGTGACTAATCTATTCATGCAAACTCTTATTCTGCCCAACTGAGCTCAACAATTTCCTTTACCTATTTTCAAAAAACAATTTAATCAAGGTCCTTTTTTAATAAAATTACCCTTCTGATATATTCCTTTCTATCTTCACTATACAACTTGGCAGCCTCACCGTTGGCGGGAGAGTTGGGATTGGGATCACACAACAATGACTAGAAAGAAAACAGCTTAATAACAAAGTTATAATCAGGGGTTTACTTGGATAGATGTTAAAATGGCAGCAACATCGTAGATAGAACTCCATTGGTTTTGCAAAATATCAATGCAGATGGAACCATCATTATATACTAATCGATCATTATTGATTTTATTCAAATCAGGCTCTTACTATTAGGATGGAACATTTTTGTTAAAAACTTGACCACTGGAGGTTTATTGGGGTATTCTTCGCTGAATTCCAAAGAAAGTTGGAAAGTGCCTGCAAAAATTATTATTTAAACTTGCTTGTGCAAATCTATGCTACCTCCTTCCCATGGTGTGTCTTCAGGTCTACAAAAATCGTCAAAATAGAAAAAGATTATTCGCTTACCCAAAAATTACAGCTTGCCATTGCATCAAGTTGTCCTCTTGAGGAGCAGCAGTGATACCTGGAAAGGTTAGAGAGTATAAGAGAGGGGTTGATACCAGTATTTGGAGGGTCTTCTTGGAGTTTCTTAAAGTCTCTGAGGAGTCTTCTACGAGCGGGTGTTGACATGATTTTTAAAAAAGTGAATTTATTTGTTAAAGATAAATATTATTGTTTTTTGATGTTTAATCATTATAAAGGAGTTTCTCATGTATTTATCAATAACATCACTGTCAGCTTTAATTGAATGAACTGAAAAAATATTTAGGCGAAACTCATATAATAGAATGTTCCTCAACAGTTAGACAACAAACGTCTCTTTTTACATTTTGGTCAACTTGAATAGACTTGAAATTTGTTGAATTTCCGGAACAATTAATCAAATTAATGAGCAAGTAGAGCAGAAATATTGATTCAACTCTGTCCCAACAAGACTCCAACTCCAACAGGTTTCAGCATCAGACACATGCAAAACTCATGAATAAGAGAGGAAGGCGGGAAAATAAATAAAAACTACAAAATTTAATTATTCGGGGTCTTATCAGAAATGAACATTAGATTTCTTTGGTATCCCAAAACTCATCGAAAATCACCACTGGTCACACTTGGAAGCTGAAATAAAATTGAAAAGAGAGATCCTCCTATCTTTCTTGAAAATTTTTGGTCAAAATCTTTTTGAAACCTCTCTTTTCACTCAACTCCTTGTCATGAAAATTCTCATTCAAAAAATTATTTGAAAAGCATTTTGATATCTCAGTATGTCAATTTTTTCAATGAATAAATTTATTCAATGAATAATTTAATTTTTCTCTTTCGAAAAGGAAAAATCAAAAGGCAGAAAAAACAACTGAAGCATTATCAATAAGTTATAAAAGAAATCGCATATTAATTAATAATTCAGATTAAGAAAAGAAACCTCTTTGCTGCTTTCAGATCTTTTCAAGGAATAATTCAAGGCTTCAAAAAGAATTTCAATCCCATCACTTTAATTTTTTTTCAAATTTTTCAAGCTTTTTCCTCGATACCAGGCTACCCCCTCAAAATATTTATTACTGTTTAAAACCAAACAAACTGTAGAGACCTCTCTCAACCTAATATAACTTTCAGATTCCTTCTCTTTCAGAAGAATCCCTTTTGCTTTCAAAAAAAATTCTCTTTGTATCTCCCTTAAAAAAACATCTTTTTCTTCTCAACATCTTGTCACATCATACATACCACTCGTTCAAGTTTTTTGAATCAAATCAAGGCAAAGCAAGGAGGAGAAGGTTTAAATTAATTAGAATCCAGAATTAGAGCATATTTTCACTTTAATACTACTGAAGCGAAAATTTAAAGAAAACGAGCCAGAACCAGAATTATTCGCTAATTAGGCTTTGTTGATATTCGTTTTCCTAAAGAACTTCCGCACTTCTCCATTCGCCTTATAGTCCTGAGTGTTCACTCATTTTATCACCAATTAAAAAGAGTCTTTCGGTTTGTTTAAACTTTGAGATCTTAGCACGTATCAAAGATCAAGCCGAAAATTTCGGGATCTATTGTTTGGCTCGACTGCTAGATATCATCGATTTCCTCATGTTTTCTTATTTTTGACATTAATCAATCTCATTAATTCAACCATTTTCACCCTATTATCCTCATCCTTTACTAGTCTGTTCATCAAAATTATTCTTCTCTGTTTATGAGGATTCTTTCTTTCATCGGAGAAAAAAGAACACTTTCTAACTACCAAAATATTTTCTTTCCACTTTTACAGATCATCATCCATAAGTCATTTTACGCGGTATCGATAAATATAAAAGTGATTTGATTTGATTTGACTTGATTTTTCCCACACAAGGGTTTTAATGGACTAAACATATGGGAGGTTCATTACATATCGTTATTAAAAAAAAGGTTTATTTGTTATATAAAATCTCAAAGATTTTAGTCTAAGGAAAAGTTCCTGGGTAAAAATTAAAGCAAGCAGTTAATATTAAACTCATTTGTGATTGTCTCTGCAATTTCTAGGGATGAATATTAGAGAATCCCCTCTTCCTTCCTTTACTCAGTCTCCACAACCCAACCAAAGCCCTACTTTCTTACCTCCTCCTCATCTTATGAGAGTTACTCATTTTCTTTACCCACTTTATCTAACTATCATTAGAAAAGAGAGGAATTAGCATATCAATTTAGCGACGCTGATGAGAGCTCAGACTCCCACCAAGCTTCCGGTCACGGAACCACCTCTGCAGGAGCTCTTATTCCTGAATCCCAGAACATCCTTACTACCGCCAATAACAACCTTTTAACTCTTCCTAGAGAAAATTACCATCATCATGACCAACTGTTCACTTTGGGAAAACTCGACTCTGATTCGCAAAGAAGCAATAGCGGAATCACTCCAACTCACTTGCAAACTGCCACTGCCAGTGTCCAGAACGTCGAAGTCAGTAGCCCAACTAACGCTGTTCCAAATGGTGGGCAAGTCCAAGAAAAAAAGTTACAAACTCAATTAGAAGCCAGCCAATCTCGACTCTTCAATCTTGCCAAGAAAATCGACGCTTGTCTCTCTGTCAGTAAAACCAACTACACTGAGTCCAAGGTCCTTCAGCAGGCCGCTGACACCTCTCGAACCGTCTCAAAATCCTCTCTCAATGATATCAAGGATCAAAAATCCCTCCCACCAGAAAGTGCTCGAAGCGAAAAACTCTCCAACCAGCTTGGAGCTCCTGAAATTATCATTAAACCAGAAATCCCTTCAACGACTTCCTGCGAAGGGACTAACCAAAAGTTTGGGAATCTTGCCAGAATGAATACTATTGAGAGTCAGCTCTTGAAAACTGATCCTGACCAACCTCCTCTGAAAAGCTCAAGAACCAAGACTGAGATCAATGTTTCCTTGACCAACTCATGGAAACCCTTGCTTGAGAATGGAAGCAAAAGTCTCCTTCCTAATAATTTCAAGCAATTTGAAACGACTTCTTCTCTTAATCTTGAAACCACAAATGATATCCCAAAAGCAAAGGAATCTTACTTGTTCGCAAAAATTGAAGGCTCTTATGGAAATACACCATCACCAATTCCAAAGCTTAAAGAAGAAGAATTCACCCTCCAAAAAACTGCCAGTAAAGACACTTTCAAACTCGACACCTCCAAGGATGAAATCCAAAGAACTTCTCACAGACAGTCCAAGGATGTTCCTCCTCAAGGTGTAAAGTCCCCTCCAGCTGAAAATCGCTTCTCATTCTCTAACCCTATCACCAATAGTGTCAAGAGTTCTGCCAACAAAAAAGGCGGTTCTCAAACAGAGAATAAAGAATCTGGACCCAAGAATAATAATAATGCCAACAAATCTGTTCCTAAACTCAATAATCTCGCCAGTCCCAGAACTGTTTCCTCACTCAGCAACACAAAGACACCTGTTAAATCTCCCAATAATTTCGCTTCCCCTAAAGCTTCTTCAGCAAATAAAACTGCTGCTCTCAAAAAGGAGCTTATTAATAAAAAGCCCGCTTCAGTTTCTGCCAACAAAAATACCGCTCAAAAAGGACCTAACAGAGCCCACCAAAGAAGCCAATATGAATTTGAAGGCGACCAACAAAATCTTGAAATTGAAAATGATATTCCTGAATTTATGAGCCAAGAAGATTTGAGACCTCCTGTTCCTCAAAAACTCGAAACCAAAAATGCAGAATTACCCCACATATCAAACCCAGGCAGCCCTCAAAATGCTATCAGCAAGACAAAACCCCAACCAGTTATTGCCCCTTTCAAGGCAAAGAAGATGAATTTCCCTGTTCCTAAACATAAGAATAACTTGGAGTTGTTGAATACTTATGCTTCTGAGGCTCCATTTGAGCTTACTCAAACCATCTCTCCTGTTTTGAATGATAGAAAATCTTCAAGAGGATTGACTTCTGCCTATCAATTTGATGCTCCTAATTTGTCAATTAATGACACAAAGAACATGTCATTTGAGTCTTCAGTTTTCTTAGCAAAGGAATCAAGCGTTAAGGCAGCTCCTGAACAGCCTCAAAAGCAGAATACCTTGAAAGAAACAAAGAAACCAGTCAGAAAAAGCGAGACTTTTAGATCTTCCAAAGCCACTGCTGCTCCCCAAAATAATAATATTCAAAAGAATAATAATAATAATAAGACTCAGGCCAAGTCAAAGTCTAGAGGATTATCTACTGGCAAAAATGAAAGGGAGTATTATGATGATGAATTGGAGGGTAGTTTTGTCAAAGCTTACACTGTTCAAAAGAACAAAGTGATCAAAGATGTCAACACCTTTGAAGAAAGAATGGATTCTGATGTCTATTTCAGACGTAAATTCAAAAATGAGTAAGGATCATTAACTTTCCAGTTAAGAGTAATTTTTCAACCTAGTCTTCAACAGTTTTTGGATCAATACAAGCCAACTTTAACTGAAGAAGAAGCTCAAGATTTGTATGACAGACTTGTTGTTGATAGCAAAAGGTAAGAGAAGCAATTTAGTTGGTTAAAATTAACTCTTTATAGAAGAGAAGTCAAAGCACATAGATTGGAGATACAGAAGGAAAAGAGTAATAAAGCAAAGGGAGATAGCCTCAAGTCGTTGCCTGAAGAGCAAATCAGTCAAACATTTGACAGATTAGCAGGAGACGCAAGAAGAAGAATGTTTGCTCAAGAAGAAAAGGAAAAGATGAAGATCATTAAGCTCCAAGAAGAATTTGAAAAGTTTGAACAAGAAAAAAATTCAAGTAAATTTTTCATTAAGAGAAAATATCCTCATCACTCTCATAGAGAAGTTAAAACCTGAAGATGAAGAGATGTTTGTGAGTAAAATGATGTACGATGCAAACAGAAGAAAAATTAAACTTGAAAAAGAACAACGCATGAAATTTGAAACTGAAGAAAAAGAAGTAATAAATCATTATATTTTTTCAGCATCTAATCAACTTATCAGATCCGAGAATTATCAAGTCAAAGATTTGTTTCAAGCAACAACAGAGCAAAGAGTAAAGTCAGAGAATACATTGAGACTCAACCGGACCTTCGACCTGAAACAGCAAAAAGGCAAGGCACCAACTCAAAAAGTGTCCCCAGAACTAAGAGCGCTAAAAGTATTCGCTCTATTAATGCTAGAAAAGGCTCTGATACTATTCCCAATATGATGGAAAATCCCGATTTCTTTGATAAAAGATTTGCCAGTCCCAAGAATAGATTCTTGTCTATTGCTAGTCCTCCCAGTAAAATCAAAACTGTCAAAGAATCACCCAACAGTAACTCATCATATTTTATCATATTTTATATTCTCTCGCAATAGCTGGAAAGAAATCATCTCCACCACCAAAGGAAGATTTGTCATCATTGGAATATTTGCAAAATCTCAGAAAGGATATCGATCAATACAGAAGCAATATTGAAGACAACATAAACACTATTCAATCATTTGATTCTGGACCAACATCAGCTCCTAGAAACCATCCCTTGACACAAAGATCTCCCCCTGAAAAACCTGAGGAGAAGAAGCTCTTGATCAATGGTCTTGTTTCTCCAAGAAATCCTGAACGTCCTTCTTATAAAGTTTCAAACAACTATAAAAATGTTGAATCTAAAGTCGCCAAACATATTGAAAACACAGGGACTCATCAAACTGATTCAAGCATTGCTCATGAACTCAAGAGCCATAGAGCTACTCCCCAAAATAAGGGACTTATCGGCTCAGTAAGCGGAATTAAATCTGGCTCTAGCAGCAAAAAGTCCTTGAATAATGTGGCTAACACACGAGTGAGCTCAAGAGCGAAGTTGGCCGATGTTGAAGAAAAGGAAAGAAAGAGCAACAGTAACAAGATACAATCCAAGTATATGAATGCTCAGAATGCTATAAGCTTTGTGGAGAAGCTTATCAGTGACTTTAAAGTTGGAAACAAAATCTAAATCGAAAAAATTTTTCATTCATCATGTCTAAAGAAATAAAGAAATCCCTGTGGAAGGGAACCAGTCCAAAAATATGTGAAATTAGTGTTTAGGCCATTCAATACTTGATGATTGATGTTCATTTATTTGAATCTATTGTTTTGGAGCAGTGTGGATATCTATATATTTCTGTAGTAAGTAAGAGTTATTTTGGTTCATCTCTCTATGTATATACATATTATACATTGTATCCTTCATTCAAAAAGTTATTTTTCTCAATCTATTATCTATATAATAATAATACAACAATTTTATCATTGAATCAATAATAATTCCTTCACTTCTTCATCTGGACTGTCTTCATACTCTAAATGCAATACATGAAGGACTGAATTCGTAATTTTTAGGCTCAAAGCTTTTGAAATTAACTCCTCGATGTCTCCCACGATATACATTTCCTTCACTGTGCTCATTAAATCTTCAAAGCTTTTTTGCAACAATTCGCTTTCATTCTTTAACAATATTGCTATTGCGACGCGATAAATCATCTTTTCCCCTTCTAATAAATACACATCCCAGATTCTCATCAACACATCAAATGAAAAATTCACAGCAAACAATGTCAAAAACCATTGTGATGCATACATACTTGGCCTTATGTTATTCTCAATCTAAAAGGGAAAAATTTCATCAAGAGAAAAGTTTTTTTATCTTACAAAGTGGTGATGAAGCCTTGGAATGAATTTTTTGATGAGCATTTGAAGTTTATAAAACGCGACACTCAACGAAGGCATTGCTTGAGCAAAATATCCTTGCAATTTATGCTTCTTTACAGTATAATCTAGCATCCAAAAGGCTGCTTCTTCATCCATGTATGTGAGGAAAATTGCCGATACAAAACCCATGCCTTGACAATATCCAACGTCTTTGTTTTTATTGGCAAATGCTTTCAAAATATTATACAATGCATTCTGTCTATTAAGATTTCTTTTGGTTGAAAATAAATAAAGGTTTTACCCAAAAGTTGAATGGCTAAAAAATGGATGTTTTGCAAATGTTCTTTGGATATCATTAATTATAACTCCCTCGTATTCTTCATTATCTTGCTCCACATATTCCTATCTCATATAAGAATGAAAATTGTTAAACAGATTTTACAAGATAAGTCTCATAATTATCTTCTTCTGGTCTAAAATATGAACCGCTAAAATGTTGCCATATCAAGCCTCTCAATAAATCTGGTATTCCACACTTGACTCCTTCCTTAACTGGTTTGAGATTTTATTAGTGGGAAGAAAGGAAAACAATTACTAAGGTAATTTTGTTTTTGAAGAATTTTGTTCCAGTTTTGAAGGATCAATTCCCATTTTTCGATTTTTGATTCATCTTGGGCTTGCTCCTCATAATATTCGTCATATTTATCCATATTGTCCTTGAAAAAGACAAAATTAGAGGATTTAAATTTTTTTCGGACTTTTATTAGAATTTTTCAAAAAAATTTTTTGACCCAAAAAAATGAGAAAAATGGTATAAACTCTAACTTTGTCTTTCTCCTGTCTTTCTGTCCTAGCCTTGTCTTTGAAAATTCTGTCCTAGATGGAAAAATCTTCCGTATTTTTAGCAGAAATTATTTCTGTTTTGGGTTTGTTTTTCGAAGAGAAAACTCATTGTCCTTGCCTTGCCTTGTCCTCAAGTTTTTGTTTGTGAGAGGAAATTGTTTGGATTCCGGTTTCTTGGGGGAAGGTTTGGTTCGGGAAATTTTTCTCCAGGATAGAATTTTCAAGGACAAGCCTGAGTGTTCACCGAGAAAAATTTTAAAGAAGGTAAAATTTGTAAAGTTTATATAAAAATTGGGTAAAAAGTAAATTTCTTTTGAGAATTTGTATACAATCAATAGGTAATCCTACTTTTTCTTCTAAAAATATAAACAATTCAATCTTCAAGTCCTGGCTAAAAACAGTCACTTCACAAGAAAACTAATCCTGTGTATCCTTTATCCTGATTTATGATGATCTCTATCAATACCAACTGCAGACAATCTTGTCAACACCTATGGAAATTTCTTAGAAATCACATCGAAAGCCTTAAACCATACCTTAGATGAGGCAGTACCTAAAGTTCCAATAGGTTGTTCCATTGAAGCATAAGCTTCTTCATATCTAGTCTTTAAGGAGTCAACTTCATGAATTCTATGGATTAATTCTCTATTTCTCTTGGCCATTTCTCTCTGATGTCCCTCAGCTTGTGATCTATATAATTCCTTTGATCTTTGTCTAATTTTTTTATTAAGATTTTTAAATGAAATATTTGTCTTACAAATCTCCAGCTTCTTTCATAACTTGATCATATTTGCTATTCAAAGCAAGATATTCAGTTTCAAGCTCTTTATAATATTTGATATTCTTGGCAATTTCTTCTCTTGTTTCAGTCAACTACCGAATTTAACATTTTATTATATCACTGTAAATTTACTTCTTGAACAAGATTTTCACTTTCTAATCTTCTTGTATCAATCAAATCATATAATTTAGCGATTTCAAGTTTATTGCCTGCAATTGTTTGGTGTAATTGATCAATTTCATTTTGTAAGTTTCTTCTTTCAACATCAAACTTCACCTTTGTTGCATTATGATCCTATCATATTAGAACCCCTTAATCCTAGCCTCTTACGAATTTCTCTCTCTTTAAGGTTTCAACTTCTCTTCTAAGGCTTTCAAGTTCTTTAGTATTTGTCAACAAATCAACTGGTTGGGCAGGCTTAGATCTCAATGACTCAACCTCCTTCTTCTTTTCGTTGTAGAGTTCAGTAATTCTTTCTTGTTCAGTGGTCATGTAACTAATCTTGGTCTCCAATTCTTCGAACTTTTGCTTGTATTGAAGAATTTGAGCTTCATATGCGGCTCTTTCTGCCTTGAATCTCACTTCATAATCAGAAATTTGCTAAAGAAAAAAAATTAATTCTCACACCCCCGTCTCCCATTCCTTACTAATGAACTTCTTCTTAACAATTCGACTTGATTTTTAACTTCATCAATTTCGACAAACTTGGAGCTTTCCAATTTATTGTATTTTTCTCTCCATCCTTCAACTTCTCTGGATTTAGTCTTGTACATTGAGTTTTGTTTCTCGAGTTCCACAGTCAAATAAGTAATCTTATTCTCTAAATCTTGAACTTGAACTTTCAGTTCTCTGATCTTGTTATTCAATTGATTTCTTTCTCCTGCGAATTTCTCATTCACCAAATGATTTTCCATCATTCCTCTTTCATGAGTAAACTCTTCTCTTATTCTCTCAATTTCTTGGTTCTTTATGGTCTCAATCAATGTTGTCTTTTCTCTCCATTGTCTGATTTCATCTGCTTTAGCTCTATTCTGGAAGCCCAATGTCTCCAATTCTGACTGTAACATTATCACCTTCTTTTCATATTCTCCAAGTGTGACTTGCATATTCTGTAATTGATTCTCATATTCGACTCTTCTTTGTTCATACGTCTGTCTTAATCTTCCTTCTTGCTCCTCCTAAGGATAAAAAATTAAATGTCATCCCTCCAATTTCATTGATTACTCTTTCTTGTTTTGCGCGGAGTTCAAGTTGAATACGAAGATTTTCAAGAGAGCCTTGAGCATCTCTTTCATATTGTTGTAATTTTCTTCGAGATTCATTCAATTCATTGGCTTGATTAGCATTAACACCACTCAATCTTTCAAGTTCAGCATTTGCTTGGGACATCTTCATTTCGAGAGCTTGAAGTTTCTCTTGCAAAATGACCACTTGGCTTTCTAATGAAGATCTTTCTAGTGACCATTGAGAGTTGGAGTTTCTTGCAATAGCTCTCAACTCTTCCAACTCAGAGTTTCTAGCAACTGTTGCCATATGCAAATTGTTGATTTCTTCGTTCAAAAGACCGATTCTTCTTTCATACTCCTTCACCTTATCATTTGACATATTGATTTGGCTTTCCATTATAGACTTATCAATATTCCATTGAGAACTTGTTCCTTGTGTTCTTGCCTTCAAATCCTCCAATTCTCTCACCCTTTCGGCATTTGCCTTGGTCTGATTCAACAGCTCTTCATTCAATCCTGCAATTCTTCTTTCATAATCTTGAATTCTTTCATTCAACAGATTATATCTGTATTCATAGGTTGTCTTCTCTGACGTGAAATTAGAGCTAGATCTATTGAGATTTTCTCGTGCTTCATCAAGCTCAATCAAGGTCTGAGTATGAAGCTTGCTAATTCTATCAACTTCAACAGCTAAAAGAGCAGCCTTGCTTTCAAGAAGCTCAATCTTCTCCAAAGCTCTGTTGTAATTAACTTCAAGGTCCTTATATTCTTCTTGGTGACGGTTTCCTGTTCTCTTAACAGCCTCTTCAACCTCTCTGGTTCTCTTTCTTTCAAGTTTGTCTTCAAGGTCTTTCAAGCTATTAACTGAATGTTTTTCAAGCTCAGCGTATTTCTCTCTGTAATCTTCATTGCGTCTGTTGTGATCTTCGACTTCTTCTAATAATCTGCTGTTACGTTCTTCACTTTCTCCCAAGTTATTCTCCAAATCTGTCACTCGTGACTTCAACTTTCTGATTTGATTTTCCAATGTTCTTCTTTCCTCCAAAAATCTCTCTGTCAACTCCTTCATATTTCCTTCGAATTGTTCGGTTAATTGAGTTTGAAGTTCATTCTTAAGTTCTTCGACGTAGTTGTCATGTTCGACTTGTAAATGATGAAGCTTTTCATCTTGTTCTTCCAATTGAGCTCTTTGTCCTTCAACAATATCTTGCAATTCAAAGTTTTGGTTCTTCACCAAATTCAACTCTTCTTCTAATTCAGCGTTTCTCGCTCTTTCCTGCTCCAGTTCTGGTTGGTATCTGTTTCCTTGCTCCTGCAGTTCAGATTCCAATCGACTTCTTAAAATAGTTTCATGTTGTTGTCTCAAGGTGGAAATATGATTATCATGATGCTTTTCTAACTCTGTTCTTCCTTGTCTTAAAGCTTCAATTTCATATCCCTTATCAGTGATAATGTTGGTCAATCTTTCAAGTTCAATCATAAACAGCACATTCTTGGTCTGATAATCATTGATCACTGCTCTCAATTTTATCACTTGGTTCTCTAATTCATCCCTTTCTCTTCCGAATCTTGCATTTGCTTCTGCCATCTCCTTCTCCTTTTTAAAAAATTAGTCATTTAATACCCTATAACCCATTCTTACGATTGTTGATCTAACACGATTTTCAACGTCAATTTTGACGACTAATAATGTGTGTTCAAGTTCCTCAGCTTTGGCCTTCCACTCAGCATTTTCTGCTCTTAAGTTTTGGATCACTTTTTCCATCCTGCTGATTTCAGTTCCCAACATCACAATCTTCTCTTCAAATTGCTCCTTTTGGTGAATTGACACTCTTAATTTATCCTCCAATAGAATCTTATTGGTCTCCCATTGGACTTGACTTTGTCTCATTTCTCTTCCTAAATCTTCTTTCAAAGTCAAATTCAAACGAGCAGTCAAATTCTCAATATCTTGAGCATGAGTTCTTTGGATATCTTCATAGCGATTCTTCCAGGCTTGAATTTCCAAATCGCGATCTCCCAATAACGAAGCACGAGCGCTTAATTCTTCAATTTTGATGGTCTTTTCAAAGCTTTCTTGTCTTGCTCTTTGAAGTTCAGTTTGAAGCAAAGCTAATTGCTCTTCTAAATAGGCAAGTCTTGATTTGGCGTTTTGAAGATTTGTTTCAAGAACTGTTTTTTCAGAACTCACCTGACTATTTCTTGACAACAATTCAATTTCAATTCTTTGCTTAAATGACGTTTCAAATTGCTCCTTCAGCTGAGCAATCATTCTATGATAATTATCTTCATTGTCCGCAATCTTTCTTCTCAATGCCTCAATATCATTATCCTTATGAGCAAGAGATTGAGTAAATTGTGATTTCTCACTGCTCAGCAACAAAACCTTGCTTTCCAATTCGTTCACCTTCATTCTTGCTTGAGCCAATTGGGTCTCCAAAGCCATTCTTTCTTGAGCATATCTTTGATGGAGTTCTGCTATTTCAGATTGTTGCTTGATTCTCACTTCACTAGCAATGTTTTCTGAAGCTTGTCCAAGACGAACTTCCAATTGAGTGCATTTCATTCTCCATTCGTCCAATTCTTTAGCTCTTTCCAAACTGCCCCTATTCAAAGCTTCATTCTCTGTCTGAATAAGTCTAATTCTGGCCTCAAGTTCTTGAACTTTAGACGCGTAATTTTGAAGCTGAACTGCCAAGTTAATCTTTTCAGCTTCTAATTCTCTGATTGCCAAAGCAGTTTCTTCAGGTCTTCCAGATTTCTTGGGAGATGGGGATTGACTCTGGCTGTGAATACTGATATTCTGAGAATGTCTAAGATGTGAAGCTTCATATTCAGCTTCTCTTGCCTTTAATTGCCAAGCGTCAGATTCGTCTTGAAGCTCAGACACCACGTTTCCAAGTCTTTCGATTTCGATCATCAACAAAACGTTCTTGTTCTCAAATTCGACAACCTGGAGCTTCAATGTACGAATTTGATTTTCTAATTTT
>Ga0182738_1003151_pt1 | contig 19046 bp, 16 predicted proteins | sample eDN5th30CBELigMG_FD_128876 | JGI IMG/M metagenome (GOLD analysis project Ga0182738, IMG submission 128876) | Enriched Miracle-Growth compost microbial communities from Emeryville, California, USA - eDNA 5th pass 30_C BE-Lig MG (version 2)... ... | reverse complement strand
GCCGGACAGGCCCAGCACACAGTCGGTAAAACCACATTTGCGCAGGTAATCCTGCAGGCCCAGCGTCAGGGCTGAAAGCAGTTCCGCTTCTGCGGAAACTTGCGGCACCGGGGACATCGCAGGCAGAGCATCGAGATCGACATAGGCCAGCTGTTCTTCAAACCCGGGCAGCTGCACCACCGGTTCGCCGGCGGAGTTCATGACAAACGAATGACCGTCGAAGACCAGGTCATCGTTCCCGCCCACCTGATTCACAAAGACGAACGGCAGCCGCGTGCTCAGCACATGCCGGCGAATCAGTGACTGCCGTCGCAGGCTTTTGCCGCGCTCATAAGGACTGGCCGACAGATTGATCAGGCAGTCGATCGATTGTCCGGCCAACAGCGCGACGGGGTCAGGGAAGCGGCTGGCAAAAAAATGATAAAAGGTATCCGGCTCTCCCCACCAGGCATCTTCACAGATGTGCACGCCCAGCCTGCGGCCGCGATATTCGATCGGGCGGGGTTCTGTGCCGGGAATGAAATACCGCTTCTCATCAAACACGTCATAGTTGGGAAGCAGGGCCTTTTCGATGGACTGCATCACCCGTCCCTGGCAGAGCAGGCTGGCGGAATTGGTGATCAGGTTCGAATTGCCTCCCCGACGGGCGGGATGTCCGATCAGAATCGCAAAGCTGTCGGTCGTCAGCCGGGCCAGTTCTGCAATCTGCTGTTCACAGGCGGCGACAAACCCGGACCGGTGCAGCAGGTCTTTGGGGGGATATCCGCAGATCGACAGCTCTGGCGTGATCAGCAGTTCGGCTCCCCGGTCGCGGGCCTGCCGGGCCAGTTCTTCAATGCGACGGCTGTTGCCGGTGAGATCGCCGATCAGAGGGTTGAGCTGTGCAAGTGCGATCAACATGAAGGAGCCACTTCCGGCAGGGAATTGTTGCCTTGAGCAGAGGAAGCGTCGAAGCAGGGAGAGAACCTGCCTGGAGCAGCTGCGGGGGGGCCGTGTCCATTCGCCGGAACTGTCCGCGACGCCGTCCTCTGGATGATCGCGCAGTTTAGACCATTTTCATGGTTCTGGTGCAGGCGAATGGGCGCGATTCACCGCATGAATACCCATTTTATCGCCTGCGGAACACGGAAGACCCATTTGAAATTGCTGTAGAGCATCATCCGGGGTGTTGTGCAGGCGATGATGAAGTTTTCGCCGATGGAATTTTGCACGATTTCGGGCAGAGGACTTCTGCCGGGGCCAAGGGAGCGTTTCGCCGGCGAGGAAAGAAGGGACAGGGCATTTGTCCGGGGGAGGGGAGTCTTCAGAGCATGCCGGGCTCGGACACAGGGGAATCGCTGACCGAAAGAAAACTGACAGCAAGAAAGAAGTTCTGGAGCGCGCAGAGTGAACAGGTGCAAGGCTTCCGGGGGCACGCTATTTGTGCAGGATCAGCTTGTTGGCCTTGGTCAGGCGGAGGCGGTAGGTCTCGCTGCCATGACGGATCGCGACTTCGCGGGTGCCCTGAAAGATCTGTGCGGAATCAAGCACCGGGCCGGCCAGAGCTGGCAAAATGGCCGGGTTCGGTTCGGCAGGGGGAACGGCAGGCTGGGCCGAGGGAGTTTCGGTCATGGGACGAGGCCTTTTCAGCGGATGACTTGCGTGTCGTGCGAGAGCGATTCATATATGAAACTGAGACTCAGTGTCAACTAAAGTGGAAAAACTCTTCCGGAACAGTTGCATTCTGCGCTGTCGACCTTGATCGGGCTGGGCTCTATTTCATTTCTGCAGAAGAAGATTCGCTGTTCTGCAGGTCCACCAGCAGCGACAGGGCCTTCCGGAAACGGGGAGCCTGTTCCAGGGCCTGCAGCACGGCCCGACGGGCTTCCTCTTGGCGATTTGCTTTGTGAAGCTGGACCGCCAGCCGGTAGTGCAGGTCGGCAGGATCGGACGGGGCCAGCTGCAGCAGGGTTTCCAGTGCGGTCAGGGCCTGGGAGACATCGTTCAGTTGTTCGGCTGCCTGGGACTGAGCCTGATAGGGCTGCGGAATCAGGGGATTCACCTCGATGAGCCGGCTGGCCTGCTGCTGCAGACCGGGCCAGTTCTGGCGGTCGCGTTCGATCTCCAGCAGCCGGATCAGACTGGCCGATGCCGTGCTGGAGACGGCGGCCACCTGCAGCAGGGCTGTCCGCTCCCCGTCCGAGTCTCCCTGTGCCCGCCGCAGCGCGGCCACCTGAGCCAGGGCACTGTCATCGCCCGGGGCCTGGGGGAACAGCAGGGCGGCCTCATCGAGCAGTTGCCGGGCTTTTTCTGGCTGGTTCAGTTTGATCAGCATCTGAGCCGCCAGCAGACGCCCCTGATAATGGGCGGGGTTTCTCCGGGCCCAGGTCATCAGGTTCTGGTCCGGATGGGGTCCCTTCAAGAGCGGTTCGAACTTCACCGGCCGCCAGTCCAGATGCCAGCCATAGGCCAGTGCCCGCCCCTTGGCATAGGCTGCGAAGTCCGACTCCAGTGCCTGCAGGGAGGTGGTGTGACGTTCGATGGTTTCATTGACCGGAATTCCCTGCCCGAGATCCGACAGAATCGCCTGCACCGATTCCAGTCCATAGTCCCGGATCAGATATTCGACGACGAGAGACGATTCGAAATAGGCGAACATCAGATCGGACGAACTGGACGGTTTCAGAAAGGCATCGCTCAGCCCGCTGACCGGGGTGAGTTTGCCTTCCAGAATCCGCTGGCGGTAACCGGCGTTCATCTGTTCGCCCCAGCGTGGATCATGCTGCCGCTCTTCATATACCGAGATTCCTTCACTGAGCCAGCGGGGCATGCGGTTGCGGGTCTTGTTCAGCGTCACCACATGCGCGAATTCATGCCACAGCACTGATTCCCAGTTGATCGGGTTCGCCTGCTGTGACGCCGGGCTGCGGGCGGTGATCACGTCTCCAAAGCAGACTCCCAGATAGCCTCCGGCCCCGGGCATGCCGAATGTGCGCACGGCGAAGTCGGCCGGTTTGGGGAAAATTTCGACGGTGATCGTGTCTTCCAGGGTGACGTCGTACTTTTTGCACAACTGCTGCCGCGCGGACTTCAGCAGTTCGACTACTCGTCGGCCATAAATCGCCGCTTCCTGACGATCCATCCGGATCTTCCAGCCGGGTTCTTCAATGAGTGCGAACCGATCGAGTTCCTGCTGCAGCGTCAGCAGGTTGTAGGTGGTGACGTCGTATTCATCCTGCGCATGTGCCAGCTGGATCATTTCCCAGCCCTCCTGCTCGTGCCCGAGACGGAGCAGGTCTTCGGCCAGCTGTTTTCTGGCAGGGCGATAATCGGCCTGCATCTCCAGAGCGCGGCGCTGGGCGGCGGCCCCTTCTTCAAACCGATATTTCTGTGACAGCTTGCGGCCGTAGAGATGATCGACATGGGGATTCCGGCCCCAGGTGGCAAGGGCCTGCATGCGCAGGGCGTCGGCCTGTTTTTCATCCCCTTGCAGAAAGGAAATGGCAGCCTGCAGCGCCAGGGCATCCGGATGGCGGGCATTGATCTGCAGAATACGCTCCAGCAGTGTGCCGGCGGCCGCATATTGTTCACCGTCAATGGCCTGGCTGGCCTGCAGGAGCAGTGCCCCGACGTGGCGGGGATTGTGCTGTAGGGTCTGCTCGATCAGATCCCGCGCGCCGCGCGGATCGGACTCGACCAGGGCCTGTGCCAGCAGAAAGGCAAACTCAGGGTCTTCCGGAAACAGTTCGCGCGCTGTCCGGCAGGTGTCGGCTGCCAGGGCAAAATCCTGTTTCTCCAGTGCCAGCCCGGCCAGGGCCAGCAGCGGTTCCCGATCCTCCGGATGCAATTCCCGGGCACGTTTGAGCAGGGCCGTCTGTACCTGTCGGGGATTGGCCCCGTGCTTCAGTGTCACTTCTGCCAGCACAATCAGGTCGGCAGATTCCCGGGTGTAGCGCCAGGCGGCGTTCTGAATCAGGTTTTCCACCTCATTCCTGTAGCGCCGGGCGTTGTCTGCCTGATTCACATAAGGAGCCAGCTGCACCGCGGCCCAGCGCAGACGGATAGACTGCGGGGCCAGTCCCAGAGCCCGGGTGAGCGTCAGCCAGGCTTCATCATATTTCCCCAGCGTGATTTCAGCCTGGGATTTGAGATCGGCGAACGCTTCCGGGGAGTCGGAGATTTTCGCCCCGGACAGACGAATGCAGTCTTCGTATCTGCCTGACAGCAGGGCCTGCCGGGCGGGGGCCAGATCGGCTCCCTGAACTGATGAAGTCAGGCAGAGCCAGAAAAGCCCTGCCGGCAGCAGCAGTGCCAGGCACGCCAGCAGACGCATGATTCGCAGCATCAGGACTCTCCGGTTCCAGTGATGACGGCTGGATGGATTGTACTGCACCGGGGCAGGGCTGTCCGCACCGGTGTCTGTATTTTCGCCGTGTTCTGGCTGGTCGAACCGCTGCGGACGCAGCAGCTGATGTTTCCGATTCGCCACGTCCCGGCATGTTCGTCAGATCACGGAACCTGACGCAGGAAAATTTCGCGGATCAAAGAGTTTTTTACTGGATTCTCGACCTATTGTTCTTTCGATCGTGCATGGTTTCCCCTCAGATCCTGAAGAAATAACACCAACATGCAGCTGAAACGTTGCCAGAACCGTCAGGCAAAGCCGGCCGCTTCCCGACTGGGGGCGGTGCTGGTGGAGAATGCGGTTGTCGCATCGGTCTTCGGGCTGTTCATGGCCGGGATCATGGAATTCGGCCATGCCTATATGGTGCAGGGGGTCATGAATGCCGCCGCGAGCCGGGCTGCCCGTTTCGGTGCGGTGGATGGAGCGACGACAGCCCAGACCAAAGACCTGGCCCTGCAGGTGCTCTCGTCGGCATTTCGCAGTGCCAATGCAACGGTGACCGTGAAAGATGCCAGCATCTTCGACGAGGCATCGGTTTCCCCGGGCCGCATCAATTATGACACCCTGCCGAATCTGGAACTGAAGACCGCGCCCAAGCAGCGGCTGTATGTGGTTCGAGTGACGGTGCCTTATAACAGTGTGGCCCTGCTGCCTCCTTTCTGGATCAAGAACATGACCTTGAAAGCTCAGTCGGTCATGCGTCACGAGTAAATTTTCCATGCAACGAACAGTACTGCGCAAGCCGTTTTCCTCTGCAACGGAATCCCGCCGTGGAACGGCCACGGTCGAGTTCGCGGTCACCGCGCCGTTGTTCATCACCATTCTGCTGGGCATTGCTGAAATGTCCCGTGGGCTGGACGCCTCGCAGCGCCTGTCAGTGGCCGTCCGGGAAGGGGGCCGCGAGGCCGCCAGCGACATGAAAGGTCTCGTTCCCTCGGCCACGACCACCAATCAGAAGGTTATTAACGACATCAAGAACATGCTCACCGCCGGAGGGATCGACGGCAGCAAAGTGGCGGTCACCATCACTTACGCCGATGGTTCCAGAGCCGGGCAGACCTTCAATCTTCAGGATGGAAACAATTATCTGCAGTATTTCAAGGTCACGGCGACGGTGCCGTATGAAGATATCGGGGCTTTTCCGCTCCGCATCCTGAAAGGCAAAAATCTGAGTGCCTCTGTCGTCTTTCGCCTGGGCCGCAGCAGCACGCTGTCGGGGTGACAGACAGGACAGGATGAAGCACAACAGGGCAGGGCAGGGATCACGCAGACCGTCTGCCGTGACCGTCCCCGGGTATGCGTTATCGGTGCTGCCTGATCCGGCAGGTTCAAATGCCGTGAAACGTAATGCTCACACAGGGCCAATTCCTTCTCTGCGATCCAATCACGACACGATTCCTCAGTGGTTTCAAGACTGTCAGGCTGGACTGAACTTATGCGCAACATGCAGCAACTGATTCTCAATGATTCCTCTGGAACCGTTTCCTCCAGCAACCGGGAAGGGAGCATTCTGATTCTCACGTGCGTGTGCCTGATGGCTCTGCTGGCCGCCACGGCTCTGAGCGTCGACGTGGGGTACATCACGATGCAGAAATCCCGCATGCAGAATGCGGTCGATGCCGCCGCGCTGGCCGCGGCGCAGGAAATCACCAATGCGGTCCGCAACGCGCCTGCCAACACGCAGGACCCGACCGCCTATGCCCTGGGCCAGGCCCGGATCACAGCCAGCTATGTGGCCGGTCTGAGTGGCATATATGTCAATGCGAATACCGACGTGACATTTGGCCAGCGGCAGTACAATTCTTCGACCAAAACCTGGTCGACCACCTGGAATGCCTCACCGGCCAATACCGTGAAAGTCGTTGCCCGCCGCACGGCCGATGATGCTTCGGCCCAGGATGGAAAGCTGCGGCTGTTCTTTGGCGGGGCGATCGGATCCAGCTTTGCCGCCGTGCAGACGGAAGCCGTTGCATTCGTTCAGGCCCGGGATATTGCCGTCGTCCACGACTTCTCGCGATCGATGAACTTCGACAGCCATTTTCCGCTCAACAGTGAGCAGATCACCCGCATGGCCGACAGCCAGGTGGTGGCGAACATGGAATTGTGCTGGAACGATCTGCAGCCGATCAATGTCGGTTCGCTGGTCTTCACCCCGAAGTATCTGACGCTCACCGGCACATCCAGCGGAACGTCCAACTCCTGCAAGTTCATGTATGATGACTGCTATGTCACCTCGAGTAAGCCGATCTCAAAAGTCGTGGTGAAATACACGAATGGCTCTTCCACCACGAAGAACTATTCCGGAAATGTGACCACCGCGACGATTGATGGTTCCCGCGATATTTCGTCGGTCTCGATCACGGCCCAGAAAACAAGCGGCTCCGGCTCGGTGACGCAGACATTCACCGACTCGACCGCCAATATCAAAACGGCCTTTGGCCTGAATGGAAGTTACCCGTTCCCGGGCGGCAGTTGGAACAGTTTTGTTGATCACTGCAAAAATGATGAACAGGTCATTGCCCGCGGCTATCGGGAAATGTACGGAGGGCTGACATTCATCAACTATACGTTCCGCACGAATTCATCTTATGATGCCACCCCGAAGCTGTGTAAAGCCCGACATTATCCGTTCAGTGCGATCAAGTCGGGGCATCAGCAGCTGTGCAATTTTCTGCAGACCCTGGCGTTCGATGATCGCATCGGAATGGTGAGCTACGATACCAGCCACCGGATCGAAAAAGTGGTCAATGATCCCAATGACGCCACAATTCCCTATGTGAACATTTCCTCCAATCCGTTGAGCGGGGATTACACCGCCGTCAACAACCTGATGAAATACAAGCAGGCGAACTATTATTCGCCGTCCACCAACATGGGCGGCGGCCTGAGTGACGGCATCGCTTTGCTCGATGACTACACCCGGGCCGGTGCCCAGCCGACGATCCTGCTGATGACAGACGGGAACAGCAACGTCACCGATCGGAATGTGTCGACCTCTCTCCCTTCCGGCTGGGACTGGGACACCCTGTTCGATTACGACGGCGACGGAGCCAAAGACTATACGACCTCGGATTCCCAGAAGCGGTATGTGCTGCAGCAGGCCTATTCGGCCGTGCAGAAAGGCTATGTGATTCACACCATCTGCGTGGGAGCCGATGCCGACACCGAACTGCTGAAAGCGGTTGCCTGGCTGGGGGGCGGACTGGCCATTGTCGTGCCGGCCACCAGCACGTCGGCGGAAATGGAAGCCCAGCTGCTTGTGGCCTTTCAGCAGATCGCCTCCATGGTGCCTCCGGCCAAGCTGCTGAATTCCGAAGGGACATAACCGGCCACTCATCTGGCCGAAACGCTTCTCCCCGGCAGTGCAGGTGGAACGCCCTCTTCGATTTTCGGGGAGCCTCTGGATCTGGCAGGAGAGCGCCCACTCCCTGCAGAGGCGGCGTTCCACCATGCGGCGAGGGACGTTTCATCGGGCCGCCGGAAAGACGCACGCATGCAAACATGCGTTCTGCGCAGGCTCAGATCAGAGCCTGCAGCCCTCACCGGTCATTGGTTCTCGCCGGCCATCGGTTTGTCCTGTTCCGCTTCCGCCTGAAGCCTTACGCCAGTCCTCCGAACTGCCGCACCGCTTCATAAATCACGGTGTTCGCAGTGCTCGCCAGGTTCAGGCTGCGGACCTGCTCCCGCATTGGCAGCGACAGGCAGGCGTCGGCATGCTGCATCCGGATCTCTTCCGGCAGGCCACGGGTTTCGCTGCCGAACACCAGCACGTCCCCTGGCTGAAAATCGGCCGCCCACAAAACGCGGCTCCCGAATTTCGTCAGAAACCAGAACTTCTGACGAGAGTCCGCAGGCCTGTCCAGCTGCCGGATTTCCTCCAGCCGGGCTTCCAGATGCTGCCAGTTGTCGACGACCTCGCAATCGACGTACTGCCAGTAATCCATGCCGGCACGTTTGAGATACCGGTCGTCCATCAGAAACCCCAGCGGGCGGACCAGCCAGAGCTTCGCTCCGACCGCCACACAACTCCGCCCGATATTCCCTGTGTTCTGAGGAATGTCCGGCTCATAAAGAACAACATGCAGCAACGGTGAACTCATCACATCACAATCTTTTAGTGCCGCACCAGCGCTACCTGGCTGGCAAAGACTTTCGCCCGCGAGCGGATCGCGGAATCATTTCCTCATCGCTTTCACAGTATCGGGTTTTCAGGGCCGCATTTTCAGTACTGCATTTTCAGTACCGCATGAAAAGCAGGCCCCCGGATCTCGAGTGGCGTTGTCAATGTTGTCTCGCGCAGATCTTGATGACCTCCGGCGAATTCAGGCCCGAACAGGACAGAATAAAGGCCAGACTGGTCTAAGGAGTCGCGGTCTCAGGCGGGGCATTGGATTGGTTTTCATCCTTGTAAGGAATCACGCTGACATGCCCGTCGCCTTCGATGTAGCTTTCCCGGACTTCCCGGGGATCGCTCAGGCCATGCTGTCTTAACTGGCTGAGCAGGTCATCGACCGTCATCAGTTCACGCTCCAGATTCGCATGCTGCACAACTCCCTCTTGAATGAGTGGCAAAGGTTCACGGTCGAGCCAGCGTCCGAACACCGGAAGATGATAGGCCAGAGTGTCGATCAGATATTCCCAGAAAACGATGGTGGCGACCAGCAGCAGGCCATCGGTCACCGAGGTGTAATCGGTCGCCATCGCATTTTGAGCCGCATCCGCAATGATGACCAGTACCAGCAGGTCGGCGGCTCTTAATGACCCGGTCTGGCGGCGAAACAGGTGCAGCAGAAAAAACAGCCCCAGATAGGTACAGGTGCCGCGGATAAAGGTTTCCGGAAAAGGAACCGACGGAATGAAGATCCGGCCCCAGTCGACGACGAACAGATGAGACATCAGGTTCCCCTGGGCACGAATTCAGACGGAGCAGGGACAGCAGAATTCAGAGACGCTCCGGAGTGTGGACATGTTCCGGCTGAATCCCCATTCCGATCATACGTCCAGCGAACCGTCGCAACAGGGGGGCAAACGGCGTGAGCAGGCATCGCACAGGTGCTGACAGCAGCCAGGAACGTCCAAAGTCTCCCGTTTCCGGAAACATCCGGCGATGCAGAAACGCCTGCACCGCCTGCGTGCGCCGGACGGCCGGTTCGCGATAGTGCTGCACCTGCTGCAGATCTTTCAGCGTCACGGTTCGTTGAGCCAGTTTTTCGGCCAGCAGGTTCGCAGTCGCCACGGCATCCTGAATGGCGATATTCACTCCGACGCCTCCAACCGGTGACATCGCATGGGCCGCATCCCCAATGCACAGCAGCCCGGGCCGCTGCCATTGCTTCAGGCGATTCAGCTGGACAGTCAGCAGTTTGATCTGTTCCCAGCTTTGCAGTTCCTCCACGGTCTGGCGGGAAACCGGAACGAGATTCAGAATCTGCCTGCGGAATTCTTCCAGTCCCTGGGACTGAACTTCCGGAAAGCGGCCTTTGCGGATAATCGTTCCACACTGGAAGTATTCTCCCCGATCGAGCGTGACCAGCATGTGGCCTTCCCGGATGTGTCCGAGCGCATGGCCCACCTGATCGCCCGGCCGCTTATTGAGGCGGTACCACAGCACATCGATCGGCACCCCGAATTCTTCAAGTTCAAAATCAGCCTGGGTGCGTGTGACAGCATGGCGGCCGTCAGCCCCGACAACCAGATCCGCCTGAATCTCCAGATGTTCTTCGTCGGATTCCGCGATCACGCCGGTGATTGTGTCGCCGGTTTTCAGCAGTTGTGTGGCCTGGGTCTTCATCAGCAGCTGGAACAAGGGATAGCGTGCTGCCTGTGCCGCCAGAAAATTCAGGAAGTCCCATTGCGGGGCCAGTGCAATGAACCGGCAATGCGTGGGAAGATGCGAGAAGTCAGGCCCGCGCAGAATTCTGCCGTTCAGATCGAGCGTCAGTTCCGAAAACTGCTGGTGGGGAATCTTCAGAAACTCCGACAGCAGTCCCAGTTCCCAGAGCAGTTCCAGCGTGGACGGGTGAATGGTGTCGCCACGAAAGTCTCGAAAAAAGTCAGCATGTTTTTCGAGAACAAGCACCTGCACCCCGGCGCGGGCGAGCAGAAACCCCAGCATCATTCCGGCCGGTCCGCCACCGACGATGCAGCATTGTGTGGAGAACTGCCGTGTCGCCACTTGCTGTGAAGACGCGTTCTGCAGGGAATCCGGAGTCTCTTCCATTCTGTGCTTCCTCGTTCCAGGTGCCTGTGAAAGAACGGCGGCAAAACGGTCGTTCGACACCGTGGCAGGTCGCGGTCATTTTCTCTGCGGAATGCGTTTTCGTCCATGCCCCGGAGTTCGCCCGCATTGCGAAACATTCGCAAATGTGGCATTCTCGGACAATTCACTCTTCATTTCATGCAGGGGGCCTGCTGATGATATCTGCAGTCGATGGCTTGCAACGCCAGAGCATTCGAAGTGGCCGTATGATTTTCAGTCTGGCGGTTCTGTGCCTGCTGACGGCCCCCCCGGCCTGGGCACAGACAGAAGCCGAATTGCGTCAGCAGTTTTCTGATGCCGGCCTGATGGTGGTCGGCAGTCGGGCGTCTCTGCTCGCCGAGAGCGATTTGACGAAAGACCTGAAGGAAGCCACCCGGCTGCGGAAAGATGTGGTGACTGCCACCCGAAACCATGCCACGCTGCATGGACAGATGACGCGCCTGCAGGAGACGCTGACGGCGTTGCAGGCGCAATATGGTCAGCTCAATGTTCAGCTCGCCAATGTGCGCGATACGTTCTCGAACAATCGGCTGGTCGGGGCGATCAATGCCGTGCAGGCTCAGATGGAACTGCTGCAGACCCAGAAAAAGCAGGTGGAAGAACAGGAAAGCGAAGCGCAGGCCAAGCTGAGCGATGCGCGGGATGCGTTTCTCGCCCTGGTGTTGAAGATGCGCGAAAAGGCCGACCAGCTGGAGGCCAGCTATGATGTTGTTCCCGAAGAGACCGGCGACCTGCTGCGGAAATTCAATCAGGTGACCGGGACGGAGGTCAAATACGGACCGTCAGGGATTTTTGCCCAGAACGAGAAGCGGCTGGCCGATTTCGAAAAGAGCGTGCTGTCGGAAGCGATTCCGCTGCGGAATGAGTCGCGCACGCTCTGGGTCGATGTCACCGTCAATGACAAGCAGCGCAAGGAATTTGTCGTCGATTCCGGGGCCAATCTGGTCACCATGCCCATTGCCATGGCCAAAGAACTGGGACTGGAACCGAAGCCGGATGATCCGGTGATCATGCTCAGTCTGGCCAATGGCTCGATTGTGGAAGGCCATCAGATTCTGATTCCGGAACTTCGCGTCGGAAAATTCATCGTGAATGATGTGGAATGTGCCGTGCTGGGGCCTGACGCCCCGAATGCTCCGCCGCTGCTGGGGATGGCCTTTCTGGGGAACTTCAAGTTCGAAATCAACACGGCGACCTCGACCCTGATAATGATGCAGATCGAGACTCCGGAAACGAAATCGTCGTCGCGCCGCAAGCGTCCGTGAACGACCTCAACTGGCCTGCTGCCTGGGCAGTTGAGGGAGGCCGGCGTCGCGCGACCCAGCTCATTCGGCATGGCTGGGAGGCCTGATCGAGGGAGATTGAAACTGGGGGCCATGCTCATGTCGCGTCCGCAGCATGAGCATGTTCAGTCTCAGGGAGGACACGAAAAGCATGTTCGCCCTGCTGCGCGATGCGAATATGGCATCCGGCAATGCCATTCGCACAACGAAGATAGACAGTCCCAATGAACGATAACACTCATGACAAAATCGTAATGAGACGACTGTTGTCGCTCGCCCGTCGTTTTCAAAGAAGAAATGAATACGTGCGAGGCTTTGGGCCAATTTGGGATCGCAGTAGCGTGCCCATAATACTGAATGAGATCGATAGCGATCCGCTGCAGCTTCCAGTTGCATTTCTGTTGTTATCGGGGAAATACGGATATCACATTGTCTTGATGGAGATGAATTCGCGAACCTTTCGCATATTCTCCTCGCCCAGAGAACTTCCTGCCGAAGAGAATTTCTGCCTAAGTCCTGTAAACCTGCATAGTGGAAATGTGCTTCTATTCAAAACGGAAGATGGGAATACTTTCGTCCGCATCAGATGGGGAACAGGGTACGACATTTCGTCACTCCTTCCCAACTGTATTGTCTCTTGGCTTAGCTTTATTTCTGTATGGGGCGGGCAAATTGCACGCTCGCATCATTCGGAAACCATGCACGTCTTGCGAGGCGTATTCTCTTACAGTGTCACAGAAGTTCACGTTTAGCTGTATGATTGATTTTCGTCTAAATACAGGACACCCGGCAATCGATTCCAGTGACATTCCCATAGCTGGCTGCAGGGAGCCAAGATGATGGACGTCAGTTATCGCAAAGGGAAGCACATTGGTATAATTACAATTGCCTATTACACCTTACTGTCGATTGTGATAATCGTTGGTGTCTCGGCAGGGTGGCTGGGGCGCGGTACTTGATGTCCATAGAGATTCGACATTCATGGCCCCAGTTCTGGGCGACACGATCTTGCCAGACAGCAGAGGCAGCCTGGTCACGGGGATCCGGCACCGTATACGGATTTCAACATGAAGTGACGTGGAAGTAGGATTTTTTGTCACAGGAAACACGTGGACATCGAGCAGCGGCCCTGCGCTGTTTTAAATGGAAATTCGTATGACTGGGGCCATGACGCTTCGTTGTTCCCGTTCGCTTCAGGCTGCGAATTTGTCCTCATTCGTCAATGATCGCTTTTTGGGCGCCCCAGCCACCCGACCGTACCCACAAACAGTATCAGGCTGACGTTCGCCGGGTGCCCGGGGTGAGGTCGTTATTTCGAGTGGGCTGGGTGTCGGGGACGGGCTCATCTCCTGTGTGCCACGGCCGTGTCGGCCGTGCTGACATTTCAGAGGACTGTGGATCATTTCGGGCAGACGATACTCAAATTTCCCGGCTCACAGAGCCGGGGCACCTGGCACCCAATATGGACTTGATTTGACCATGCCACCCTGCCCACGCCAATCGTGATCCAGCGGAATTCTCTTTGAGCTGCGGCGGATTTCCTCTTGCGGGCATACTGATCGGTGCCGATAATTGAGTCGGAGTCTTCGGATTCCGACCCGTCCGCAGGTGAGGTCGACCTTGAGTCCACCCCCTGCTTATAGGACGGGTTTTTTATTTCACGGACGACATGCTGGTCGTAATAGAAATGTCCGTTTCCATCCTCTCGCACCTTGAGCATTGTCCTGTGCCGGGCACCCGGCCAAACTCGAAGCGGAACTCGCTGGCTTCCGCAAGACCCCGCAGAACTCTTCGTCGCCGGCCGGTTCCACGCTCTACTGATTCACAGATGATGTCAGCGACTGCGCGGCAGCCGGATCAACGAACAGCGTGCAGCTCGGGTGACTCTGCAGAATGGACGCCGGCACCGCAGGCTCAACCGGCCCTTCCACCGAGTTTTTCACCGCCGTCGCCTTGCGGGCGTCCGGGACACTGCAGATCAGATGACGGGACTTGAGAATCTGCCGGCACGACATGCTGATCGCCTGCTCCGGCACCGATTCCAGCGTCGGAAACCAGCCTTCTCCCATCTGCTGCCGGCGGCAGGCTTCATCCAGTTGAACCACCAGATAAGGCTTCGTGGTTTCGAAGTCCGCAGGGGGATCATTAAAAGCCAGGTGGCCATTTTCCCCGATCCCGATGAAGGCCATATCGATCGATTCCCGGGCGATCAGTTCATCGAGCCGCAGGCATTCCGCTGCCGGATCGGCCGCATCGGCCTGCACTTCATGAAAGGCCTTGAGCGGAACATGATCCACAAACCGTTCATGCAGAAAACGGCGGAATGACGCCGGATGATCTTTCGGCAACCCGATGTACTCATCGAGATGAAAGGCCGTGACCCGGGACCAGTCGATTTCCTGTTCCTGCAGCAAGGCCTGCAGCGTGGCAAACTGCGAGGCTCCGGTCGCAACGATGATGGCGGCACTTCCCTGCAGGGCCAGGGCTTCACGCAGTCTGGCTGCTCCCGTGGCCGCGGCACGCTTTCCCAGTTCCTGAGAGTTCTGACACAGCACAACGTCCATACCTGCTCCCGATGTTCAGCATTTTGTAGTGAATCACCCCCAGATTGTGGTGTGCCCAGGGCGAGTTCGCTACCCGATGGGAAAGATTTTACATGGCCTCATTTTTTAAGGCCGCGAGCGATCCCTTTCAGGCGACGGGTATTTTCCGGCCGCGAGCGGATCAGGGTCGGTTGTGCCAGAGGTTCTGAGTGCCGCGAACAACGCCTCTCGATGGATGAGAACTTTCCTGTCGCGAGCGGATCAGGCAGAGGTGATGCCAGGGATTCTTGCGCAACCCTGCGGAAGCAGGCCGGGCCAGGCTCCTGCAGGGCAGGGGAGATCCAGGCAAGGCAGGGGGAATAAGGATCGTCTGAGCCAGAGCCGGTATTGAGAGGCGTCGCTGCGGGGAACAGCGTTCATCTTCCGCCCAAGGATCAGGGAGCTTCCGGCAAAGTGAACCGATCGGCAGGCACGGGAACAGGCAATCTGCTCTGCGGTTGCATCCCGAGCGTCCGGTTTTGTGAACCGTTTTCGCCCTGCGGAGGGAGCAGTCCCCCCCGTCCTGACGCCACGCGGCGCGGGTGCAGGTACAAGCAATTTTGCTCGAAACAAGCCTTTTGCCCCGCGCTGCGTCCATGCAGCGCCACGGGAACAAAAAGCTGGCAGTCGAACCGTGGAAGGAGCCAACCGGCCGACTGCCCGACGAGATGCAGCTCATCCTGGCTGCCATATCCGCAAGCCCGGTAGCATGCGGAATCACCTGAAATTTACATCGACACAACAGGGGGTTCAGTCCGCCCAAAAGGCATTCTGAACGATAGATTTTCATTCCAGTCCGCGCAGGCACCCACACAGGGCCTGCAAGGCCAGTCAAGAAGCCCCGGCAGTTCCGCCGCCGGAAGTCCATCCCGAACTCATTGCGGGAAGGGTGGAGACCAAGATTCGTTCGCCTGGCGAACGTTGGGCTCCAGAGACATCATGTCGAGGATCCGCGAGCGGATTGCGCATTGACACACCCAGAAGTGACACAGATCTGAAATCTGCATTCCTCCCGGTCCCCACACGCGAGAAAGGGTATTCTTAAAACGAAGTTCGTCAAGCTCGGTTGAGGCCTGCGCGCGGTCTCTCTCCCGCTGTCCGTGCCGCAGCCCATGCTCTCCCTAGGGATTGAAAGTTTTGATCTTTTTTTGAGTGCCCAGCCGTCCGCCCCGGCACTCGCGACTGAAGTTCAGCCTTGAGAACGGCTGTTCAGATGCCGGTACAATTCCACATAATCCCGGACCACTCGATCCCATCTAACATATTCTTTTGAAAGGACTTGCGGAATCTCCCCGGGTGGTCCGGCCCCCGGGCGGCGATTCAGGACCGTGGCCAGGTCCGCAGCAAATCCTGAGTCAGAATCAGAACTTACAACAATCTGGCTCGGCCAGATCTCCGTCAGCTCGTCCAGGCCTTCCACGGGACGGGTGACCACCGGCAGGCCGACGGCGGCCGCTTCGAGCATGGCGTTAGACATTCCCTCCCAGCGGGAGGTCACCGCCAGCACCTGTGACTGGCGCAGCAACGCAAAGATATCGCGGCGATATCCGATCAGCCGCACCTGTGACTGCATGTTCAGTGCGTCAATCTGCCGGGTGAGTTCTGCCCGCAATGGCCCCTCGCCGACGATCACCAGTCGGGCTGCCGGACGGGTTTGCGACAGCTCCCCGAAAATCCGGATCAGGGCGGCAAAATCTTTCTGCGGGTGCAGGCGGCCAATCCCCAGCACAATCTCCGCATCCCGGGGAAAATCCAGCTGCTGGCGGAGATCGACGGCAGCCGGATCAGGGAGGGGGACTTCGACGCCGTTTCCGATGACCGAAATCTGGCCGGGGGGAATTCGGGCTTCGCGCTCCAGATGCCGGGCGACTCCGGCACTGACGCAGACATGATAATCGCACCAGCGCCGGGTCCAGCGTTCCAGTGTCAGATGCCAGCGTTTCTGCCGTTCCGCCACCCGATGTCCGGCAATGATGACGGGCACTCCGGCCATGCGGCCGGCAAACCGGCCGGCGAGATTGGCATGAAACAGAAACGTCTGCAGCAGGGCCGGCTGAAACGTCTTGAGTTTCTGGGAGAGCCAGGGAATGACTCCCCAGTCCCGGGCTCCGCGCGCCCCATAACAGACGGTGGGAATTCCCTGCTCGCGGAACCGGGCCGTCAGTTCGGCTTCCGGGCCCAGACAATACACCGCCGGCTCCCATTCCGAGCGGTCGAGCCGGCTGACAATCTGCAGCAGTGCTTTTTCCGCACCGCCCGGGTCGAGATCGGTGATGCAGAACGCAATGCGGACCGGCAGACCGGCAGCGGCCGAGTGTGACACATGTGGTTCCGTTGTTTGCATTCTGGTCCAGCCATCAGTCTACAATCAGGCCGAGCAGTCCCGGCAGGCAGACCGCATCGCTTCGGCTCCCCTGCGCCGGATCAGGAAGCGTGTCCATTTTTCAAGGCTCGGATGAAAAGGGAAGCTCTGAAACCGTCCGGGGACTCTGACATTCTGACGAAGGAGAGATCATGATTCTGGCGGGCGGAAGCGTTGTTGTCACGGGGGGAGCCGTGCGAATTGGCAAAGCCATCGCCCTGTCGCTGGCAGAACAGGGGCATCCGATCGGTCTGCATTTCGGCTCCTCCGCAGCTCAGGCCGAGGAAACCTTGCGAGAGATTCGCGCGCAGGGAGTTCCGGCCGTTTCGATTCAGGCGGATCTCAGCCAGCCGGTCACCGCGGCGGCGGCAATCTTTGAGCAGGCCGGTCAGGCACTCGGGCCGATCCGGATTCTGATCAACAGTGCGGCGATTTTTGCCCCAGGAACACTGCTGACGACGACCGAAGCCGACTGGGATCATCATCTGAAGATCAACTGCAAGGCCCCCTTCTTTTTGACGCAGCAGTTCGTCCGTCAGCTGCCGGAAGGGGCCGTCGGATGCGTCATCAATCTCCTCGACTGGCGGGCCGAGGTGCCGGTCCCAGGGCATGCAGCTTATACCGTGGCCAAGGCCGGCCTGCTGGCGCAGACCCGGTTTCTGGCGCAGGAACTGGGCCCCCGGGTGCGGGTGAATGCCATTGCTCCCGGGGCAATTCTTCCGGCACCGGGGGATTCCAGTGCGGCCTTTCAGCAGCTGGCGCGAAAGAATCCCCTGCAACGAGTTGGCAGTCCTGCGGAAATTGTCCGCGCAGTGCATTATCTGCTGCAGGCGGAATTCGTTACCGGGGAAGTCCTGCATGTGACCGGAGGTGAGGAACTGGGACGCCCGATTCCGGGAAATTTCGATTCGAATTGACGAAGAGACCTGGAAGTCCGAAAGTGTCTGCATGTCTGACATCATCGAAATCAAAGACCTGCTGGTGCGCACGATTGTGGGAATCAATGCCGATGAGCGCGAGCACCGGCAGGATGTGATCATCAATATCCGCATGTGGACCGACCTGACCCGCGCCGCGGTCTCTGACAATATTGCCGACACGGTGAATTACCGCACGGTCTGCAAACAGGTGATCGAGAAGGTCGAGTCGACCTCCTATTTTCTGGTCGAGCGTCTGGCCGCTGAAGTGGTGGAGATCTGTTTTCGTCAGCCGCAGGTGCAGCAGGTGCAGGTGAGTATCGAAAAGCCGGGGGCCTTGCGGTTCGCACGCTCTGTCGGAGTGACGCTGCAGCGGTCCCGGGGATCGTTCCCGTCTCCTGATTCCGTCTGTTGAAGGGGACTGCATTCCCGGGTGAAAGCAGATGGCCGTGCCTGGCTCTTGCTGCCGCTTCAGGCTCCGAGGAAACATTATTCGCCGCGTGGTGCAACGCGGCCCCTTTGGGCGTGAAGGCGTTCGAAGCAGGCTTCCTGCCAGAAGAATGCAGAAGGAAATGGCCCTGCGAAAGAGCCCTGCGTAAGGAAGACCGCATGAGTCGGGCCTGGATTGCCATGGGGTCGAACATTCAGCCGGAGATCTTTCTGCCGCGCGCGGTGATCGAACTATCTCAACTGGGCGAACTGCTGAATGCCTCTTCGGTCTGGCTGTCGGCCCCGGTCGGAGATCCTGATCAGGCCGATTTCTGCAATGCTGCTGTTCTGCTGCAGACCGAAATCCCGCCGGTTCGGCTCAAGCAGGCTCTGCGGAAGATTGAAGACCGGCTGGGGCGTCGGCGCGACCCGCTGAACAAAAATGCCGCCAGGACAATCGATCTGGATCTGGCACTGATGGACGAAATCGTCCTGGAGGTACCGGGTCTCATTCTGCCGGACCCTGAGATTCCGAAACGCCTTTTTCTGGCGTTCCCGCTCGCGGAACTGACGCCCGACTTTGTGCCTCCCCCCTGGGGAAAAACACTGCGGCAACTTGCGGCCGAGTGTCCTGCCGATCCGTCATTCCGGCGGTCCGAAACCATCATCCTGAGTCCTCGTCCGGTCAACGGGCCAGCCAACGGGCCAGCCAATGGACCAGTCAATGGACCAGTCAATGGACCAGTCAATGGACCAGTCAATGGACCAGTCAATGGACCAGTCAATGGACCAGTCAATGGACCAGTCAATGGACCAGTCAATGGACCAGT
>Ga0182738_1003150_pt1 | contig 19048 bp, 7 predicted proteins | sample eDN5th30CBELigMG_FD_128876 | JGI IMG/M metagenome (GOLD analysis project Ga0182738, IMG submission 128876) | Enriched Miracle-Growth compost microbial communities from Emeryville, California, USA - eDNA 5th pass 30_C BE-Lig MG (version 2)... ... | reverse complement strand
ACCATGGTTTCGCTGTGTTCAAGAATGGAAGCACCTATGAGTTTTACTCTCCTGATCAAAGGGTCAGAGATGACTGGATGATCGCACTGAAAGGTGTCTGCGTCCTCACCAGTTTCCACGAAGAATACAAGGCCCTCAAGATGATCGGAAAGGGTAGTTTCGCCAAGGTTGAAGAATCTTGTTTGGTTCGAAGGCCTAACTTGTTTTTCATAGGTATACCTTGTTGAATGCAAGAGCCAAGGAAAAATGTATGCCGTAAAAGCCTTCACCAAAGAATCAGTCATTGCCTCTAACAAAGCTAATGCCAAGGTAACCGAGAATTTCTTTATAGTTTGCCTTGTCTTTCATAAAAAGACAAAATAGCCTTCCTTTCATTTTAAACCTTTTATTTGTGGGGTTTTCTAATATCCCTTAATAGCCATCAATGTTGAACGAAATTGATATTATGAGAGCATTAGATCATGAAAACGTCATTAAGCTTTATGAAGTTCATGAAACAGAAAAGTCCATCTATTTAGTCCTCGAATTGATCCAAGGAAAGTCCTTGCAAGATGTCTTGAAGAGAAGCACCTTCAAGGAGGAGTACAATGAAGTCAAGATCGTGAACATGATCAGATCCATTCTTGATGCCTTGGCTTACCTCGCCTCCAAGGGAATTATGCACAGAGATTTGAAGCCCGATAACATTTTGATCGATAAGGACGGAAAGGTCAAGATTGCCGATTTTGGTCTTGCTACCTTTATCGATGTTCCCGAGTACATCTTCAAGAAATGTGGTACTCCCGGTTACATTGCTCCTGAAGTCTTTAAATATGATCAAAAGAATGCTGCTACCAACTATGACCACCAATGCGACGTCTTTAGTGCTGGTTGTATCCTCTTCTACATGTAATATATGAAAATGTTGAGCAGTTAACTTACCTCTCGTAGGCTTTTTGGTTATCCATTTTTCGAAGCTAACAATGCATCTGAAATTCTTCGTTTGAACAGAAAGTTTACTGCTGAGTTCGATGCTATTCACACAATCAAGACTGAAATAAAGAATGCCAACACCAAGATCCCAAAAGATGGTCTTAATCTTTTGATTCAGCTTGTTGAATTTGATGCCAAGAAGAGATTGGCAGCTGCCCAATCATTGTGCCATCCTTACTTCATCCCTGTTCCAATGGGCATGCAGAAGTTGAATGGTTCGAATGATATGATTCCTAACCTCAACTCACCCAAGATTGGAAACAGCAATTATTCTTTGGGTATAATGAGTCCTAAGCACACTCCTGATCAGGCTTACAAATTCTCAGCCAAGATGGACTCACCAAAGAGCCCTGGCGGTGGATTCACTTCTCCTGCTGACAGATTTGCCCAAAAGGACTCCCTCTATTTGGACATGGGCAGAATGGAATTGAACGGCAAGGTCGACACCATCAACACTGCTTCTCAAAACAACTCTTTGCTGTTCAAGAAGGGAAGCAACGCCAGCGTTGGTTCCAATGCCGACTCATTCTCTACTTTTGCTCACCAAGCTGGCGGTCTTGAAAAGAAGAAGAGCTTTAAGATGCACAGTGGTATGGGCAGCAATGGTGGTCAAAGTTTCCTTAAAGCCGCACTTTTGCGTAATATGCAAAAGAATAATAGCGATGCACCAAACGAAGAATCCAAGGATTATGAGCCATCATCCCCCGCCAACAAGAGCCTGAATGATAGATTCTCTCACAGGCTTTTCGGCAATCAATCTGACAGACACTCTAGTGCCAGTCAAGACCATGACAGTGAAGATGATACTTACAGCCAAAGTCCCAAGAGCTCTAAACACTCTGACAGCGCTGAAAAAAGCAAAACATCATTCACAAAAAGAAGATTCCAACCTTTCGCCCAAAAGGCTGACGCCGGAGAGGCCAAATAATGAATTGAGAATTTACTCCAATAAAAAATTCACAACACCAAACATATTGACTATTTTTTTTTAAAATCATTCACATTCAAGTCTTTCACAACTATGCTGAATATTAATTAGTATTTGGTTATGTTAATATTGAGGAAGAGGAAGGAATTAACTCTATTCCTCGAGAATCATAGGTATTTATTTTTTTTAATTTACGTCGTCGTCATTGTCGTTCATATTAAAAACTCTCTTTTATGATGAAAAATGGAATCTCAGGCATTTAGTCAGTATCCTGGAGTTCTTTCTCTGGTTGAATATTTGGAAATGAGATCAATTTATGTGATATAAATTATTCATTCTTACTTTTATTTATGAATAAATTCTTTAAGTAAATATTTCAATGATTTCTTTATTTGTCATAGTAATTTTAGAATTTAGGACGAATAAGTAAGTGAGGAGCAACATCTTTCTTCAAATAATCGTGACGACTCTTGTCATCTTGGTCGAGACCGACTTCATTGAGAAGTTGAGTGGAGGTTTGGAATTTTCCCTTTGAAGAGTGGTATCTCTTGTAGGAAGGAGCCAAACTGAGCCATTGAATAAAGATGTAGGTATCCTTAGTATTTCCACTCTTGAGGCAGCAAAGTCCCAACTGAATAGCAATAAAGATTCTGGCCAATCTAAAAAGGGTTTTAGTAAAAGGAAGGATTAACTTTTTTTGAGAAAGGTTTAAAAATTCGAAAAAGGCATTACGCGTAGCAGATTTCTCTGAGATGGCATTCATAGCTTCTAAGGGCCTTGGGGTTGCTCACAAACTCATGCAAATCACTGTAAAGTTCATTGAAGGATTCAATAAGGTTGATTCCGGCTTCTCTAAATTCTTTGTTGGTTGCAGTCAAATTAGAATCAGATTGCCTAGTCGGAATTGAGAAATAGAACAAAAAATTTATGTGTACATGATCTTTCCAATACGATCTCTGAAGAAGTGAGCAAAGGCTTCTAATCTTTCAGTTTTGCCAAGATCCAAAGCTCTCACAAAGTCATGGCATAAAACATTGGTTGTTCCTTCCCAAATAGTAGTAACCTGAAATTGATTATTTGACGAATTTCTTATGAAATGTTGTTTACTTGAACATCTCTGAGGATGCCAGGAATTCCAGTAGTTTCAATATAACCTTGACCACCGAAACATTCAACACCTTCACTACAAACAGCGACAGCCTCTTTTCCAACAAACAATTTGAGGATAGGAACCATGATTCTAAAGATATTTCCTTCATCCTTGGTAGCTTTTCCTTCTTCCATCTTGCCCAGAATATTGGCCAAAGTCAAAGTAAACATCAAACTTCCTCTAAAACGAATTTCCTAAGAGAGTTAATTAATATTCCAGAAAATTCAGAAAGATACCATTTGCTTCAATGTTTCTTTTTGGAGAGGAAGTTCGCTGATAGTGGTTCCCCAGGCCTTTCTTCTGTAAGCCCAATCTCTGGCCAAAGCAATCATTCTTCTCATAGCACCTACACCTCTGGGGAAATAATTAACTACAACTCTTGAAGGAAATCGATTACGCAACAGCATTGTAGAGTCTGGTGATATTGAGCATATCACTGATGTACTTGACACCCTTTCCTTCAGGAGAGATCAAAGTAGCTTTGGATCCATGGAGTTCAAGTTCAGCAGTTGGCAATTGTTTTGTGCCCAACTTTTCCTTTAATCTTCTAATTTCAATCGCGTTCAATTTTCCTTCTTTGTTTCTCATTTTAACATAGAACAACGAAAGTGGCGCTGGCTTTGCCTTTGGATCAGCCTAGTTAGAAGTTAATTTTCTTGTTATGTATAAATCAGTTACAGTAGCATTAGGATTAACAACACGAGCAAGAGTCACACACATTTCAGATTCAGCAGCAGAGGTAAACCATTTATCACCATAAAGTCTAAATTTGGGTCCTTTTTCTTGTTCAGCAATGGTTTCAGTAGCTCTTGAGACATCAGAACCTCCACGACGTTCTGTCATCCATTGACCAGAAGTCCAGAATTGCTTGGGGTCTCTGCTGATCAAGTGGTTGAAGGCATTTTGAATCTTCGTTTTAACTTGAGGATCAAGGGAATCTCCATCCCTTTGTAAAATGTTTTTCAAGAGGAAGGCGGCACCATCAGTCATTGCCAAAGGACAATTGAAGAGACCACTCGAAGGGGCATACAAGTACAATCTGATCATTTGTAAGAGTCTTCTGTGCTCTCCATAATGGTTTTCATATCCGAAGCCAACAATTCCTTCTTCAGCGGCAACTCTTTTGAGTTCTTTCCAACCTAATGTAGTGTGGATCTTGTCAATACGGTTTCCCCACGCATCATAAGGTTCATGGGTAGGCTGGTTTCTTTCGGCATCCTTGGCATAAGCTTGAACTTCAGCAATAACTCTATGACCGAGGTTGATTAAATCTGATTTTGCAGTATTGATGATGTCTTGAGGGAGAAGAAACTGCATGTAGTCAAGAAGAGCAGAATCTTCAAGGAATTGGTTTCCAAGGTGAGGAGCTTCTTGGATAAAAGGGACTTGTTTTGTTTTGGGGTTCATTAAATCGCTTTACTATAATTGTATTTTGATTCCTTAATGACGGTATTTATGTATAGTTCGCCTGTTTGCCGCTTTAATTTTAATTCAAGTGATGTCTTTTTAATTTTAGTCGGTCATAAATGTGAGAATTGTGAAAAATACTCGGACAAACAGGAATAAAATTAGGGGTTCCTTATGTTATTTTGGGTGATGTTTGTTATGTCGAAACAAAAGGGGAAAAATAAGTTTCAGCGACTGAGAGAAAAATAGTAAAAATAAAATTTTCAATAATTTAGGGGGAATAGAATTTTTCTTCCAATATCAAGATGGCTTGTGACTTGGATAGTTTGCCGAGTTCCAACGAGAAGACACCCGCTGACAAAACTAATTCTACGAGTTTATTTACGTCATAAATTTTATTTCAAGATAGTTTGTGACGTATGATACGCATTATTAGCATTAAAGGGAATAAAGAAAAATTTTTAACTTGCACTCGACTTCGGAAATTAAGTGTTTGAACTTGGCAAATTTTTTTAAAGAATCAGTGATATCTTTGTTTCTATTTTATTGATATTTTTGCTGAAAGGAATTTATTTAACTTCTCCGTATATTGAACCATAAAATGTTCTCCTCGCAGAATTAGACTTTTGAGGCGAGATTGTATTGTAATTCTTTGATACACAATACATGTAGTTGATAATCTTTGAGAAAGGAAGTTTATTTTGGACAAAGAAATTTTAGGGAAAAAACTCAATTGACAAATTTTTATAAAAAAATTTTGTTGAAAACTATCGTAATAGAGTTTGTTTAAATTTTTTTAAATGCTTTGATAATTTTTTTTTTTTGTGAGAAAGTTTTTAAAAACTCTTTGAAATCCTTTTCTGCAAAAAACCTCTTCTTGAAATATTTCAAAATTTCTTCATAAATTGCATAAGAAGATTTCCTTTATTTTTAAAACACATTCAGAGTAGATTTCTTTTTTTTTTGCACTCATCCAATTTTACCAATTCTGAAAGGGGTAATTGCTTTTTATTCAAAATGAAGAATTCCTTTTCCCTCAAAAGCGTTGGATTTTAAGTTCCAATTGGAAAAAATTGCAGATAATGTTGAGAGGTCTTTGAGACAATTGAGCTTTGGTAATTTGAGATGAAAGTTATTTTTTCTCCCAAAACCCCTGGAAAAATTGAATTTCTATGCCCAAATTTTCTTTGAATGAAAGGTAACAGATTTCTAACTTTTTTGCGATTTTGATTGGAGGAAAAATACGAAAGTTGCTTTTTCTCTAAAACTTTTTTCTTGTTTTTACTCAGTTTCTGAATTGCAAAAAGAAAAAATACATCTATGATGTTTAGAAGATCATGTGCTGAAATTGGTCATCCTGTGGGAATGAATGACAGAGTGAAAAAGATTTGGTCATTCAAAATATTGTTTAGAATTTTGGGTACATTTTTGAGAAAATGATGGGCGCTAAAAAATTTGAGAAAAATTTCTATTCAAATCTAACTCTCATATAAATATATTATATATTTATTGAGCCCTAGTATTTTTATTTTAAGCTATATCCTTGTGAAGTCAAAGACGTTTTTAGATTTTTTCTCCATTTTATCAAGGTGTTTTGTTGAATCTCGATTCTCCCTCAATCTTCTGCAATGAATTAGATTTTCAAAAATCTGAAAAAAATTACTCAATATTCTTCAGAATTTTTCCTTAAAATTTTTAAGCGTGAAAAATTCATTTTTTTTTAATGGATTGTTTTGAATTGGAAATATTTAGAATTAAATGCTTTCTTTAGGTTAAATGGCGGTTGAATTTTTTTCAATGCAATTCTAAGATCGCAAAAAACTTCTAAAAATATCATATCCATCATATTTACAACAACAACAAAAAACAGCTTTATTTGATTCGATACAAAATTCTGGTCTGGCCAACGAAAAAAAAAAGTTTGCCAAGGAAGTTTGTTTGTGCTGTTTTCCGATGATAATTTACCACAAACATGGCAATTTTCGCATGGAAAAAAAATTGGTTTTTCCAAAAGTGTTAAACTATTTTTCGTGTTTTGGAGACAGATAAAGTCGATATTTTTTGCGATTTTATGAGTTACAAAAATCTTCATAATAATGGCAATTTTTCTAAGGTGCTAAGAAGAACAGAGAGGATTTTTGTGAAAGAAGGAGACTAATTTGAGAGATACTTGATAATAAGATGGGAGATCATTTTTAAAACTGAATGAGTAATTTACAGGAGTTTTAAAGATATTCTCTCGAGAATGCCTTTTCTGAAGGTAGTGAAATTTGGAATTTTTTAAAACTTGAGAATTTATTTTTTTTGTTGAGAAATTTGTCATCTGCGAAGCTTTTTCAACCAAGAAAATAATTAAAAAAAAGAGACTGAATCTCTTGGAGGAAGAAAGCTAATTTCTTTTTTGAAAGACCCTCCTATGTCTAGGAGCTTAGAAAAAAAAACTGTTTTCGAGGTGAATTACAGGGGAAGTTTAAAAAAAAAATTTTTTGAAGGCTTCAAAAAATTTTTCTTTTGAAAGCCAAATCCTCATCGAATGAAGACCTGTTGAGATTTATCTTCTCACCTGTCTTGCTGCTTACATTGAAACATCATCCTCCCCTTTTCCGTCTCAAAGAGGTAAATTCGTGCTCAAATTGTCAGGATTGAGTTTTTCTCAAAGAAAAAATTTTCAATGGCGAATGGCGAGAGGAAAAGAAATTATGATCTCTATGATTAGGAGAACATAAACAGCCGAAAATCTTTTAGATCTCAACGAAATTAAAGTTAAAGAGGAATGTTGAGATTGAAATTAAACTCAATGTTTCGTGAGCTAGTCTTCAATCAATTTCTTTTGGCTCCTCAGAAATAGAGAATCTATCGTAGGGAAAAATCGATTTTTATAACTTTTTTGGAAATTAATTTGAATCAGAGATTAAAAAAAAATTTTATGAAAAATTTATCAACTCTATTTTTAACACATTAATTAAACGCTTTTCCTTCCATTGATAGTTTTCAATAAGCATTAAAAACTGCTGATTAATTATCACTAAAACCATCATTTTTTGTGAGACCTTAACTATGAAACAAGATGCGCTTGCTTGAACTCCTTTATCTTATGGTTGAATCACTAAAAATATAATAACTGTAAATTGAAGAACCTGCGAGGAGGTAAAATTGTTAAGTGGGGTCGAAAAACCAGATTAAGTTGATGAGAAATCTTTTTAATCACACAGGGTTGTAATATTCTTGCCGTTAATTCAGGCATTATATTTTTTATTTATTGAATGAGTAAACAAGTTCGATACGGTGACCAGGTTTACATTGAGATAAGCAACCTGCTTCCTCCACCATCAACCGACATTCGTCTTCTTTCCTCCAATTCATTTTTAGAAGAAAATGTGTTTGGTGTCAAGGCTACCAATTACTATAAAGCGAATTTTCGTAACTGTATCTTTACAGTTTTGCCAAGTTTAGTCGATTCCCAAGAAGATATCGACATCCTGCGTTCTTTAGAGACTGAGCTTGATTTACTTTCCTTGAGCAAGCCCAATACTCTGGGCCAAAAATACCTCAAGAACGAAATGGCGTATAAAGAAGAACAAATTGAAGTGAGCAAAGAGACCCTTAAAGCATTAAATGAGAAGATTATGAGCGAAATGGACAACCAGACTGTAAGATATGGTGATATTGTGATTTTGCAGCATTTAGAGAGTGGATACTATTTATGTGCTGATTCGACCTATCTTCCACATAATCCCATTTTTTACAATCTTCGCCTTAAGAAGGATAGGACATCAAATTGTTATTTCAAGTTCTTTTCCTATTCAGTTGACACTGATAGAAGTCCTATTGATTACGAGAGCGAAATGAAGCTCAAGACAGTCCAGATAAATGAGTTGAATAGTACTGTGGTCACTATGGCCGAAATTAGAAACTCTGTGGACGCTCTTAACATCAACCACGAAGACGATGAGAAGGAAGATTTTGAAAAGCCCACTTTCCCAGCTGATGCTGTGAGAAGGGACGACTCTTTAAAGTCATTTAACATGGATATTTTGATTGTGGGAACAACATTGGAATCAAGTGATAACAACAAGATTAAGCTGGTTGAATATTGTTCAAGAGAAGATATCTTGGCGTTCAACAGACAAAAGAAGATCAAGAACGGAGACTACGTGAGGTTCCAATTGGATGATTTCTTTTTGACAGCATCAAAAAGCATATATAGACACAATTTCGGGCTGTTTAATCACAAGACAGAAGGATACAAGTACAGTTTCCTGAACTCAATTTTCCAAATTGTCAAAGTGGACCATGAAGAAGTTTATCCTAAAGGTACAGAGATTTACAGTCATGCTAAAGTCGTGGAAGATGAGAGTGATATTTCTAAATTCTACATAAAGCATTTTGTGACTGGCCATTACATGGCAATCCCAGGCGAAAACCTCTATGTACATCAATCTAGGGATGAGGACATGGCTGAAAGACCATCAGCAATTCCCCATTTCCATTTGGTGAATAATAACCCCAAGAATCAGAAACACCCTTTGACAAGAAATTCAAGGGTTTCTCTCAAAGTGTTTAACAATGAAAACCCTTCGGGTCAGTTTTATATCGAATCCCAAATTGAAAAGTATCAGATTTTACAAGGAGATTTGAATTCAAGGTATTTCGTTGGGTTCAAGAATTCTGAGGATAGAATAAAATCCAAACTCAAGATGGTGAAGAAACACATTGTGAAGAATGAAGTGGTGGGTAGTTTCTTCAAGGTGAACCCTGCGGATGAGAATGAAATTAGGGAGATTCTGCAATTTGAGTCTTATTGCAATGCTCTAAAGAGGTTTATGAGAGTGTTGCAATGTATGTTTAGAGAGAACAGGAAGGTGAGTCCTACAGTGTTCTACAATGAGTTGATCAAGATTGGAAATTATTCGGCAAGCCTTCTCGCTCTTTTGAATAGTTCCGATGCGAGAGCTCAGATCATCGCAAGAGAGTTCAAGATTCTGGATGTGACAGCGAGACTTTTGTTTTACTTCTTTGTGAGTCCCAATGTGGAGTTTATTTTGCAGGCCAGGAAGTTTGAAATGAAAGACTTGATGAAGCTGCTGAAAAACCTGTGTAGCATAGTTTTGAATTCTGCCAATAACAATGAGTTGACCCATTGCTACATGTCACAATACATCAGGGTTTACATTCATGCCATCTTTAACCCCTCTCCATTATTCACCGCATGTAATAAAGAAGAAAGGGAGGATTTGAAGGATCATATCATTTCTCTATTGCATACATTTTTGGGAGATAGAGACTTGGACTCCCTCGGACAGCTTAATTTTTATGAGTCGCACTTTTTCAGATGCTTAGATGAGCATCCTGATTATTCTCCACACCTCCTTCAGTTGATGAACCATTATTGCAAGAGCAAGTGTCCTGCTTTGCTCAACACTTTGAGAGAGAATTTCATTCAAGATTACTTGGCAGACGCAAATAGGATTGTCAAGATTTTCCCCAAGTTGCATCATCTTCCAAATGAAGATGACTTTGAAATTGAGCTCGAGAGAAAAGACTATCCGACTTTGATTAAAGTGAGCACTGCATCAAAAGAAGTACAAAGATATTTGATCTATGTCTTTAAGTTGATCAACTCTATTGCGGAAACTCATTCACTCAAATTTGGAAGTGTAATAATCAACTATTATCATGTTGAAGTCTGCGAAAGTCTGGTCAGTTCAAATAAGATTGAGGCTGAAATAAAGAACGAAGTCTTGAGAACCCTCAAGACTGTTCATTTTGGACACAGAGAGCTTCCATTCAACGCTATCCCCTACAAGATTCAGATTGTCCTTACCTCACCCAGTTTCCAGGGCTATGTTGATCAGTACAAAGAGGCTGTGAAAGTCGCAGAGCAGGAGATTGTGGACCCTCTGGAAGCAAAGACTATCGAGTCGAGAAGTCTCAAGACCGAAGGAAGCCAGACAATTAGTATTCAGAAGCTGGCAATTGATATTTTACAGTCTGAGTTTGAACAATTGCAGAACGGAAATTTGAAATCATTGAAGTTTACTTTGCAGGTCATGAGAAATGTGTTGCAAGATGACAAGAATTTGAATATCCACAGTTTGTATTTGATCCACCATTCATTAGCAGAGATTATTGAGAAAGCTGCCGGTGAATTGTCTGAGAAGAGGAAAGGGCCATACTATGAGCCTTTTGCTAAAAATGCAAATGTGATTTTTAAAGTAATGAAGGAAGTGGATATTCATATCGTGCAGATGGCATTTAAGGATGCAATCAATAGTATTAAAGACAAGATTTTGAATACAAGTGCAAAGATCGCAAAACTGGGCACCAATAATGCGATGATGTCTCAAGCCATTGCTTCTGCATATTCTGCCTTGGAGAAGGAGATTGTTGAATCGATTATTGAGAATATGACCCAGGATTGGAAAACCAAGGAGAAGCTGTACAAAAAAGCAGGGAAATATGATCCAACGACAAATTACTTTGAAGAAAGAGTGTTGAGTTCTTTGTGGAAAATCATTGAGCACGGCAATCATACTCTGGCCAACGCTGTCGTCAACTTGATCAAGAATAAGACCAGCTTCGAAACTCAAATCACCAAAGAGTTGGCTCAATGTTCTCTGCTTGATGAGGAGGACGAAATCTCCAACTTTACAAAATTATCGACAAGTTTGTTGATTCTTAACCAGATCGGAAGACGCATAAAGGCAAAAATTGAGTTTGATTTCCCAGAGAAGGAGAACAGTGACACTCTGGATATTATTATTGAGAATTTGGAGAGGATTTTCTTGATTATTTACGATTACCAACTTCACTTACAAGAAGAAGACGATAGTTTGGTTGAAGAGCAATCTCGAGAGATCTTCCTTCAGAGGTTCAGATATTGCAAGACAAAGGCCAAGGACGAGATTCCCTTTGCTTACAAGCCACAGTGCGTGAAAGCCTTCTATCAAAAGGTGCTGAGAATGCTCCAAGTTCAAGACATTTTGGTTCCCTTTGTGAAGTACCTGTATTATCGCAAGGCCTTTGTGGATAATATTGATGTTGGAAAGACAAAGCTTGGCTATATTCTGGTGATGGTGATTATGAATTTGTTTGTGAAGAATAACGCTCCTAACCAGAACTTGTTATCCAAGTCACCAGATTTCATCACAATTTTCTATGGCCAAGATGAAGATTTTGAAAAGATTACAGTGGAGTGCAACCTTTGCTTTGCCGAGATGTGTAAAGATAACAAGAGCTTGTTGAAGCTTTCAGATGATCATTTATATGTGATTACCTCATATATTTTTGTTGAGTATCTGAATAACTTTAAGCTTGATGCTTCGAACAATAACGCAGACATTTCAGAGCCCATAAACTTCTTTAGAAGTCTGCCTTACTTGTTCGCCTCTGACATTCCCAAGGATATGTTTAATCCTGCAGAATTCATGACTGAAAAGTTTTTCAACTTTGCAGACTTTTTGAAGCAAGATAGAAGAATTTCTTTACCAGTGCTGTTAGCTAATCGCAACAAAAGCGAGATTCTCGAGCTAAATGATCTTGTTATCCTTGATAAGGTGGAGGAGGAGCAGCAACCAAAACTTATGTTGGACATGCCTATCTTCTACACAATGTTGAAGGAGTTTTTGGATATTGGAGTGATTTTCTCGTTGACTGATATTAAGGAGAGAGTGTTGACTCTTCACGAGACAATGACTTTGGAGACCGTGACTCCGTTTATTTTGAACGAAAACATCGAGTTTAACTTTGAGCTCAAGAAGTTGACTCTTCAGATATTGGAGAATTTGTATTTCAAAAATACCTACAAAAATACAAATATCTTTTATGATTACGAGCATTATTCATCATTCGTGACTGTCTTATTGATTGATGTCTACGGATATCTGAAAGGCCATTTCCCAACAAACTCCAAGGTGTTTGAAATTTTCAACACAGCTTATTTTGCTTCAGAAAACAGTAAAGCCTATTTGAAGAGATACGATGATCTCCTTCAAAGTGACCTTGACAATATCGTCTTTTTCCAATACCAATCGGTCATTTCCTTTAGAAAGCTCTGGAAGGACTGTACATATTATATTCTTTGTGACTTTTTCGGAAATCTCATTTCATACGTGCGAGATTTTATGCTCTTGGATAAAGAAAAGGACAATGTTTACCAGAATATGTTTGAGATTTGGTTCGATTTGATTTTGAACCTTCGCGAATCTGAAGAAGATCCCAAGTATAAGGTCCTGATTGATAATACGTTGAAAAAGGCTATTATTTACTCTGATTACGCAAAATACAGAGAAAAGATCTATCAGATCCTTGGTCGTGCTGGCAATCTTGGCGGCACCACGAGAGGTAAAGGCAAAGTCAAAGAACCTTTCCAATTGGATCTCGAAAAGATTTTGTCCAAGCATCTCGGAGAAAAGTCCACATTCAAGGTTGAATACACTGAAGCTAATTTGAACCAAATTGCGAAAACATTAGGTGCAAACAAGCCAGTTTTGAAAAGACTGACTTATGTGCTGACACTACCCGAAACCTCAGTGAAGGACATTAACTTTATTCTCAAGCTGTTTAGAAAGCTGATTGAAGGAGAATGCACTTCCCAGAGAAAAGAAGTGGATAATGATTCATCAGGTCAACAAGAAAATCAAGATGAGGTGAACCTTGCAGGTCGTAAAAACATTGATCTGCCAATCTACAATTGGGAGGATGTATCTGCAGCAGAGTTTAAGAAGATTAGTCGTATGCAAGGAGAGTTGAACGAGATCAAGGTGGTTGAGGCTATCTTTGATTTGCTGTACAAACATGATGCGAACGAAAAGATTGTGAAGGAGTTGTTATTACTATCAATCGCATTGTTGTATGGTGGTAATAGTGACTTGCAAGATTCGTTCTATGAGAATTTTAAATTGGATTATGATAACCAGATTCTTGATAATTTGGCCCAAAAGATTGAAAAGAATCTGGAGGATTTCAGCAGTAAGCAGAAGCAAAAGACAAGAAAATCATATTTCCGAGCTCTAAACTTTATCTTTGGGTACTTGATTGACCACAATCAGACCATTCAATTCAAGAACGAGCAAGTCGAAGTGCCAGACCATATGAAGAACGCCCTTGCAACCAAATATTACGAGGAGGTCGAAAATGAAGAGGAAGCTTCCGGAGAGAAAGGAGACGATCACATTTTGCTAACAATTATTTTGAAATTCCTTCAAGTGCTTTGCGAGGGTCATTATTTGAATTTCCAAGATTTTCTTCGTGATCAATTGATTGTCCAGCATTACAAGAGTTTCAACATTCCCGAGTTCTTGAGACAAGCATACCATACCTATTATAGACATATAAACATTAGCAATGTGGAGATTGGTAGCAAAATCTTGGGCCTTCTGATCGAAATGGAGCAAGGAGATTCTAAACCCAATGTCCAGCTTTTACTCAAAAAGACATTTATCAGTGATGTTTGCAATACTTTGAATGGATTTAATACTGGCTTGGACTTATTATCAAGAGGTTTCCACTTCAATTCGAGTCATGAGAAATTCATGGAGGTCAAGTCAAAAGCATTGGTTTTGTTGAAGGATCTGGTTGAGAGATCTGAGCCGGGAGAGTTGAAGCAAATCAGTCAATATATTAACTTGAGGTCATTAGTGAGCGTCTTTAAAGAGAATGTCATTGCATTCCATAACGAAATTGGCCAATATCCCACAATGAGTGTTTTGAAATCTCAACACATCTGGCATCCCAACTTGGCAAATGCCTTTTTGGTGTATTTCACCTTGAAGCATCTGTCATTCGATGAGCTCCAAGAAGAGTTTATCCCAGAAATAAAGGAGGAGCTAGATGAGGTCTTTTTAAATGGCGTGGGAATGGACCGTGCTTTAGCCCACAAATATCTGACAAAGTTCTTTAAGAAATACACGGGATCTATTGAAATTATGCAAAAGAAGACCAACAGACTGATGAAGATTTATTATCCTATTTCTGTGGTGTATGATTATTTGAAGAATGACACTAAGGAATACTTTGCAGACAATGTAGACAGAACCAACACCCAGACCAAAATTGCTGAGCTTATGGATGCCTCTGATGAGTTGATTTCACAAATATACTTGGATTACAAGTCACGTCAGAGATTCCTTGGGCTGAACTATAATGTCTGTTACAATGGTGCAAGATTCTTCACCAATATTCTGGGCATCACCGTTGGCTTCCTCAATTTATTTACCTTGATCTACGTTGATGAGACAGACTCTGTCGAATACAGAGAAGATTCACACAAGGCTGCACAGTATGGTCTCAATATAACTCAATGCGTCATCAGCTTGATTTTGATTGCTCTCTGGTTCAAGACTCAACTTTCAAGCTATCTCTCATTCCAATGGACCGATTTTACAGACAGGAATGTGAAGGAGCAAGGTCTCTTGCCTTCCCACATTGTTGCACAGCTTGATGATAAAGATCTTTCAGAGGATAAAGCCTTGCTAGTGTTGAAACTGACCGGTCCATACAGTGAAGAGTTTGAGTATGTGCAAGCAAAAATGAAGAATAAAGTGCTGCTTTACAATATTTATTTCACTCTCCAAAGTAAGTCTTTGTTGTGGCTTATTGCTTACTTTGCAATTTGCGTTGGGTCAAATTTCCATCCAGTCGTTGCTGCATTCCAATTGTGCGACGTCGTGGTTAGAAGTGACAGTGTTGGAAGAATTGCAACTGCCGTCACAAGAAATGCCAGGCAATTCTTGTGGACTTTGATTTTGCTGTTGGTTACAGTGTATATCTACAGTTTTATTGGGCTGTATTTCCTTCACAGAAGATACAAGACCGACGATGGAGACATGTGTTCAGATGCTTATGCTTGTTTCCTGTTTTGTTTGAACTTGGGTCTGAGATCAGGAGGTGGTATCGGTGATGCTATTCTCGCTGTGACTTACAGATCTGATGATAAAGGCGATTATTTCTTGAATACATTGTTTGATTTGTCATTCTTCATCCTAATTATTACCTTGTTGTTAAATCTCATCTTCGGTATGATCATCGATGCCTTCGGAGAGTTGAGAGATGAGAAGAACGAGAATGATGACGATAAGCAGAATGTGTGCTTTATTTGCGGTTTGGAGAGGTCTGAATATGAAAGAATCAGTAATTTCGATAAGCACACATTGGAAGAACATAATATGTGGCAATATTTGGCTTATTTGGTTTATTTGAAAGAAAAGGAAAAGATATTTGCCACGGATATGACAGATATCGAAAGTTATGTTAGTGATTGTTACAGAAGAAAAGACTACGGCTGGTTCCCTGTCGGAAGATCTTTAACTTTAGAGAGACAGTTTGCTAAAGAAGAGAGAGAAAAGAAGTCTGAAATTAATGAGCTTAGAGAGGATGTTATGGGAATTTTAGAAAAGGTTGCCTCTCAAAATAATGAATTAGCAAACGAGTTGAAAGAGTTAAAAGTTCATGTTTATAAAACAGCCAAAAAAGAGAAAGTCGCTGGTCTCTTAAATGGTATCCTCGAAAAGAAAAAAAGTAAACTCGGTGCTGGATCGATAGCTATGTAATCAATTAGAGAGGGGAAATTCTTATTTCGAATATGAACTCAATAAATATCTTGCTTAATATCTATCTATATTTTTATGATTTTTTTCGAATATATAGTGTATGATTGACATATTACAGATCGTCTTGAAATGTCTCATGATGTATTCCCGAGAGATGATTATTTTGTTAAGAGTTCTTTTTTAAATGAATGAATAAGTAATATATAACTCAAAATATGTATGAATCAAGCAACAGTATAACGATCTAACCAGTTCTTAAGATGATGTGAACACCAGAATCACTATCGATAATACCAGAGAGCTCGCCAACTTTCAAATTCTTGGTTCCATCTTCGAAAGCTTGTTGCATTTGGCCAGGTCCGAACCATCCCAAATCACCACCTCTTTCGTGGCTTCCGCATTCGCTTTCTTGTTCAGCAAGCTTGGCGAAATCTTCTCCATTAACAATTCTTTGACGGAATCCCTCAAGCTTAGCTATGGCTTCTTCCTTGGTACGAGTGACCTTTTCTTCTTTCCAAGAAGAAGGACGTCTGGATCCTCTGTGCTTAACAAGAAGATGAGAAGCTCTCCACTGAGTTCCTTGCATTGCGAAATTTGAATATTATTTTTTATATTATAATTACACACGAGGAGTTTTTTATTAATTTATCTCTGAGATTTATCTCTGTAATAAACTGAGAAATACGCGGCAATTTGTTTAGGTTCTTTATCTGAATTGATTGAAACAAACTTGATGAAAGAAGAGTCAAATGGATATTGAGGATGGTTTTGTGGGTTATGAGAAATATTTTCAGAGTCTATTCTGGCATATTCTCTTTTAAATAATTTTTTAGAGAGTATGTCTTTGAGGAATTGAAAGTGCTGTTGTTGTCATTTCTCTTGCCAAAGTGCATCGTCCAAAGAGACTTGGAAAAGAAGGATTCAAATTGGAAAAATCTTTTTGAAAAAATTTTGAAAAGATTTTTTTTTAATTGCATTTTCGGAATTTCAGTTTTTTATATTCGTTCCAAAAAAACAAAAGTAATCCAAGTGAAATGAGTTTGTTTCGAAAACAAATGAAAAATGATGAGAAGAAAGAAGTTGAAGCGAGTGTGTGAAGGCCAAATTTCATTCAGATTCAATAAAAAGTTCAAAAAAAAAACTCGAAAGGTTCATGAAAATCTTTTTATCAATATTTTGATCACACAAAACAATCAACATCTTTTTGAGCTAAATCTCAGCAAAATCAATCTAATTTCTTTATTTTTTTGAGGACTGACTCCAAAGCAAAAAAATACCTGCTCTAAACTTGAAAGATTTCGGAGCTAAATATTAAATTAAATTCATTTAATAAGGAATACTCAAATTTTTGGCACATCTATGGAAGGCATTACAATTACTTGCATTTTACCAGAAGAGAATTCAGGTTATGATTACAGAGGTTATTGTGAGAATTTGATTGAGAAGATCAAAATTATCCAAACATGTGAAGAAAGAAAATGGAATCTTGAATTTTTGATTTATGAAAAGACACCTGAAAATCTCAGAACAGGTTACGCTTCAAACGTTGTCGCTGGTGAAGAAGAAAGATTCGTCTCTGTCCAAGACGCTAATAATGATAGATGTCCCATCATTACTGACACAAAAGAGTCATAATTCATGTTTTAATTTTCTTATTTCTTCTTTTTAGGATTAAACAATGCATTATGGGCGATCAGAGTATTCCCTTGATTTTTGAAAAAACACCCTTCAATAAAAAAGCTTTTCATTTGGTGATTAGAGTAAATTTTCTACTTTATGAGCTGCTCTTTGAAAAATAATATAGGGATATGAGGTTGATTATGATGACTATACAATTAAAATCGGTGCTTTGAGCCAAGGCGAAACAGTCTATCGCAATATTCTCCAAGTAAATGAGCATAGATCACAATTTTAAAACGAATGAATTAGGTTGTTTACAGACCTATTGTATATAGAAAGGATACAATTGAGAAAATTGAGTGGTTTTCAGAAATGTTGAGCTTGTTCTTTGAACCTAACACAATCGACGTTATCAAAAAGCAAAAGTATTGTTATTTTGGAGAAAAATTCACTAATAAAAATTTCAAGTTCTCAGCCCGCTGAAGCTGAAGCATACGGAATTGGCAAATATCTGACTCAAAAATATGTCTATTTACAAACTTATATCCGCATTAAAGAATTCTTTATCAAAGAAACTAAATTGTAAAAGGACTCTTTGTCTGGTGTTTCTTTGATGAGAGCAAGAAGTGTCAAATTTTATTTTGTATGCACATAGTGTATATTTTTTCTGGTGATAATTATCACAAAAACTCTTATCTCAGTTCTAAAGGATCTTCTTGATGTCCCCCCTTTGATTAAAAAATCTCTGAAAAAGAGAGAATTTCAAGATATTAGCGCAATGATTGAATGAGAGGGAAAGATAGGATTTGTGAATGAATACGCATGATTTACTGAAAAGATAGATTATATGGATTGCAATTCAGTGGCTAAATTTTTGTTACTTTTTTTATGCATTATACGCGGTACCTGAATTTCTGTAGTGACTTTCATCATCATTATTAAAGTTGACGTATTGTCTGGCAGGACGATTTTCGTCACCATCAGTGTCAGAATTGGCGACAGGTGAATGTCTGTTATTTTTGTATAAAATAAAGTGTTGAATCATGAAAAGAATATCAAAAGCCATTGAGACATTTCCCAACGTAAACTTGATTGGATTTATAGTTTGTGAATCTATATAATAAATGAGAAGGAAAATTTAGGAGATATTAATTACCATTATTAGCGAGATTTATCAAAGTTTGTAAAACCGAGAAAAGACCTCCAGTAAAATCAAGCATAATATTCTCCATACTCCATCCGATAGTGCTCTTTCTCTTGTAATTCCACCATGCCTATGCGATAATTAGAAACTGAGGATATTTTTCAGTTTTTACAGGAGGGATGTATTTAATGACGGAAATAGAAAGTTTGAATTCGCCAACAAGCATAATAAAGTTGAATCCTTTATCTTCAGTCCACCAGTTGAAAACCTTTTTTTTT
>Ga0182738_1003149_pt1 | contig 19050 bp, 18 predicted proteins | sample eDN5th30CBELigMG_FD_128876 | JGI IMG/M metagenome (GOLD analysis project Ga0182738, IMG submission 128876) | Enriched Miracle-Growth compost microbial communities from Emeryville, California, USA - eDNA 5th pass 30_C BE-Lig MG (version 2)... ... | reverse complement strand
TTTCTGATGAAGGACGCATGGACGGCCGTGGTCTTTATGGCTGCGCTGGCTCTCATTGCAGGAGCCTTCAGGCGACGTAGCTTGTCGCTGGCCGTGGCGGCTCTTCTGGTTTTGCCGTATATCTTCTCGGTTCGCATGTATGCCGGAGCTTCGCTGTTAATTGGCGCGCTGCTACTGCCAGCCATGCGGTATCCCATCCGCCAGATCCTTGCCGTCGTTTGTGTCGGAGTGGCTGCCGCGTCAATCCTGGTTATTACGACGGAGACCGGCCATAAAATTTATAATCAGATGGCGCACAGTATCACAGTGCTGCTGCCTCCCGGCCTGTACAATCCATTTCTCATCCTGGTGAGGCTGGCGGCGGGAATTCCGCGGCTGTTCCTGGCCCCTTATGGGTGGGTCATTCTTTCTGAACCCACGCCCATGTATGGCCTCTATCCGGGAATGTGGTTCTTGTATGTGCTGGTTTATCCCTTTGCCTTTGCAGGCATGTACCGGAGCGCCTGCCGCAATAATATCTATTCGGTACTGCTGTTTGTGGCTTTTGGTTTTGCCGCGCTGATTCTATTGGCCGCGTCTTTCGGGGGGAATGCTTCGCGGCAGCGCTATTATGTGGAATACATAATGGTTCTTTTTGCCGCAGTGGGGTTCTGCTATCCAGCGCGCAAATGGATAGTTGGCGTGTATGTCGCGGAAATTATGTGGATGATTGGCCAATCCATTAGCATGGCTCGATAATTCCCTGGCGCAGCGGCGAATTGGTAGCAGGCGCATTAATTGCTCCCGCTCTTTACCGAGGAGATTTGTTTGGTAATGATGCCTGATTCCACGGAACTGATTCTGCGACTGTGCCTTGCCGCCCTTTGTGCGGGCATTATTGGGCTGGAACGAGAACGAAAATCCTGGACTGCCGGGATGCGCACACACATGATGGTCGGCCTTGGGGCAGCGCTGTTCATGATCGTTTCGAGTTTCGGATTTTTTACGGCCCTGCAAAACGAAAAGGTTGTCCTGGATCCATCGCGAGTGGCTGCGCAGGTTGTGAGCGGAATTGGATTTCTCGGGGCTGGAACAATCATGTTTCTGCGGAAGGGAATAGTGCGGGGTCTGACAACCGCTTCGGGGCTCTGGACTGTCGCCGGCATCGGGCTGGCTATTGGAGGCGGGATGTATACAGCGGGGATTGCGACAACTGTGATTGCCCTGGTCGTGTTGTGGGTGCTCCAGCCGCTGGAAAAACGATTGTTCCGGAACAACAAGCTACGCCGCCTGCGCGCAAAATTTCCCACGCGCGAAGAATCTGCAGAGGTCATTTCGCAACTGCTCAGCATTAAGGGGGGAGAACATCTCCTCATCGGTCTGGAAAAGCGCGACCACGACTGGTTGCTGACCATTCGCACCCGCCAGGCTGCGCTGCTGGCGAAATCCGCGGAAATTGTCCAGAAGCATAATGCAAGCGCAGGTCTCAATGTGGAGATTTAGGGGAACTCCGATATATCTGCGAATCGGCGGGTGCAGATCACTTCTGGTAAGGCCGCCCTTTGCGCGGAGCATCTTCCGCCTTCTGCCGGAATCGCATCCGGACCGGAACACCGGTAAATCCGTATTCGCGCCGTAGCTGATTCAGCAGATAGCGTTCGTAAGAAAAATGAACCAGGGCGGGATCGTTCACAAAGAAGGTCAGTGTGGGGGGCCGGACGCCGGTCTGGGTGACATATTTGATCTTCAACTGGCGACCACTGCGCACCGGGGGAGATAAATGAGCTGTCGCGCGCCCGAGCCAGTTATTTAGCTGGGTAGTCGGTATTTCGCGGGTGTATTCTTCGAAAATCTGCTGCACCAAATCAAAGATTTTTTCAACCCTCTGACCGGTCAGCGCCGAAATGAACAGAACCGGTGCATCTTTCAGAAAGCCCCAGGCGTCTCGCAGATCCAACGTAAACTCATCAACCGATTTATGAGTCTTGTCGGCGTAAGCGTCCCACTTGTTCACGATGATAATTACCGCGCAACCGGCATCGACTGCGAGGCCCGCCACATGAGCATCCTGCTCTGTTATGCCTTCGGCGGCATCAATAAGCAACAGGGCAACGTCGCATTGCTGCATGCTCATGCGACTGGCCAGGGTACTTAATTTTTCCGGGCCCTGCTCGATTTTGCCGCGGCGACGAATTCCTGCTGTGTCTATAATGGTAAAGCGCTCGCCGTTCCGCTCAAATGTGGTATCGACAGCATCGCGCGTTGTGCCTGGGATGGCTGTTGCAATGCTGCGTTCAAAGCCCAGGATTTTGTTGACCAATGTGGATTTGCCGACGTTTGGGCGCCCGACCACAGCCAGTCGGATTCCGGTGTCGGTTTCCTCTTCGTCAGAAAGAGGCGGGAGGAGCTGGATGATGGTATCCAGCAGATCTCCGGTACCGTTGCCGTGCAGGGCGCTCACGCCCTCAAAGTGTTCAGCCCCAAAATGGGAAAATTCCGCCACGGCTTCATCGCGACGCGCCCGCGAGTCACATTTGTTGACTGCGAGTACCAGCGGCTTTCCGCTCCGGCGCAGCATTCGCATCACTTCATCATCAACCGCGTTGTGCGGTTCATGTAGATTCGTCAGGAAAATGATAACGTCAGCCTGCTCGATAGCAAGCATCGTCTGTTCCCGCATTTGCCGGTAAATTTCATTTTCCGTTTCCAACTCATAGCCGCCGGTATCCACGAGGATAAACTCGCGTCCTTCCCATTCGGCTTCTTCGTAGTTCAGGTCGCGGGTCATGCCGGGCTTTTCATGCACAACAGCTTTACGCGTGCCCGTCAGCCGGTTGAAAAGCGTGGATTTGCCGACGTTTGGGCGGCCGACAATGGCTACCATGGGGAGTTTTTTTCGAATGACTTGAGCTGGCATAGTGGGGGAGTAGTGGCTGGGCCGCTATTTCTTCAGAGCATCCGGCTTGCCGGTTTTATGAACGAGCTTATCCAGGATTCCGTTTATGAAAGCAGGAGCGTTTTCGTTGGAAAAAACCTTTGCCAGTTCAATATACTCATTAATGGTGACGCGGGGCGGAATGTCTGCAAAGTAAAGGATCTCAGCACAACCAAGAGTCAGCAGTGCGCGTTCCACGGGCGATACGCGGCTGATTCTCCAATTCTCCAGCACATGTTCAATTTGCTCATCAATCTCTGTCTGGTTTCGCTGCACTGCATAGATCAGCGGCAGCACGAAATTAGGGGTGGCAGGCTGTTCAACGAGCATTTCAGCCCAATCAGCACGCATGCTGCGGACCAGCCGGACGACTTCGTCCATGTGATAACCGGTGCAGCTTTGGGCATAAATGATTGTCATGGCAATGCGTCGTGCTTCGCGGCGCCTTAACAGGCCGGATGGGCTGCTGCCGAAACTGGGATTTTTCATGGAAACTGGGTCCGTCGTGGCGCGATATAGCGGGGTTGGAAGCTGGGATCATTCTCAGCAAAATAAGCATTCACTGCATTATACACCAGTGTGGCGGTCATCTGCTGAAATTCCGGCTGGATCATGTTTTTCAGTTCAGTCGAATTTGATATAAATCCGATTTCCAGCAGAACAGCCGGCATCTCGAAGTTCTTGAGAACTACAAAGTTAGCGTTTTTGACCCCTCGGTTGTGCAGCGCGAAATACGGATCGGAGACCAGCGACTGCTCAAGCCGTTTACAGAAAATATAGCTTTCAAGTTGCCAGTCTTCCAGCTTGCCCTGCTCCAGGGCGGTCAGCACATTAGTCAGCATGCTTTTTCCTTTGCCGCCGCTTTTCAGGCCAACCTCGCGGTTTTCTTTCTCTTCAATCTCACGCACAGCGGCATCCACTGTGCCCTTCTGGTTCAGGAAGTACACTTCCATGCCGCGCGCGGCGGGGTTATTGGGGGCATCGTTCAGGTGAAAGGAGATGAAAAGATTCCCCGCATCGCCCTTGTTTTCCTCGGCGATTTTTACTCGCTCATACAAGCCGACGTTGGTATCATCCACGCGAGTCAAAAGACCAACCATTCCCGGGTGGGTATCTATGAGTTTTTTTAGCTCGTAGGCAAATTTGATAGTGAGTTCTTTTTCATCCAGAATGCGGCCGCCGATTTTTATGTCGGATTTTGCGCCGCCGTTTGCCCCGCCATGGCCGGGATCAATAATAATGTATTTTTTTCCGCGGCTGTGCTGGCGAGTGATCTTTTCCTGCGACTGGGGCGCGCTTGGGATCTGAAAGCCAACCTGGGTTGATTGTCCCGGTGAAACGGCACCTGTGTTGGTCTGCGGCTGCGCGTTGTTGGCGGTTCCCGGCGCGCTCGTCTGTTGTGCAAGCTGGGTCGCTGACGTCGGGACAGCGCTGACCGATACGTCCATGACCGAGGCCGGCAACTTGCCACCGGCGCCTATGGTGTAGACAATAATCGTTGGTGGCTGCGCCTTCGTCTCAATGTGGAATTTAGCGCCAGGCTGGCGGGCGTAGAAGACCATCCGCAGGACTTCCTTATCAGAAAAGGACAAGGCGTCGACGTATTTCAAAACTGGATCGTTGTCGATATCCAGTAGGCGGCGCTTATAATTTTGCTGCAGGCCGTAGAAATCCAGATAGAAGAAATTGGATTTTTCCAGTGAGTCGACAACATTGTACTTCGGCATCTCGTCAAACTGGATGGTGAATTTGTTATACCCGTTACCAGGCGGATCCCAGGAGACACGGGTTACCTTTATAGCCATGCTGGGCATAGTGATGCAGAGTATACCCAGGATGAGCACCAGAGGTCTCACTAATTTTATAAGGCTTTTCTCGAAACTGGTGTGCATCAGGCTTACAATCAATTGCGTCACTATTCCAGGCCTGCAATGTGGTGTCAGGCCTGGTACTCTACAGCGGAAAAACCGACGGGGGAGACCACGCGCGGCGGCTCTTGCAGGTAAGTTACGCCTGCAACTCTTCAAGGTGGGCTTTGACGCTATCAATGTCTTCTTCGTCTTCCGGAACGATCGTGAGGTAGCGATTCCAGATCTTTACAGCGTCAGCTTTGCGGTCAACTTTCTCGTAACACAGTGCAAGATTATAGGCAGCATCAGCAAGAGAATCATCCTCTTTCAGCGCCTGTTCGAGCAGCTCAATTGCCCCGGCAAAGTTTTCTTTCCCGATCTCGATACCGGCAAGGTTGTACTTGTCGACGGCGTCGCCTTTGAAGAAACCAAGCTTCTGGTTTTCGAGAACCATCTGCGGAGCAGGCAGCGAATGATACAGGGTGAAGCCGTAGCGTCGGTAGCTGTCTTCCGGGTCCGCCTCCAGGTTCGCGGAGTAGCGGGAAATTTCCTGCTCAAAGAAGTCTGAGTTTTCAAAATTGTCCAGGGATGAACTGGTGTTATCAAGTTCTTCATTGCCGATATTATTGGATGCCATGATCTTTAATATTGCTCCTGGAGTACAGATGAAAGTGGGCGCGGACAGTGGAACTGCGCGCGGCGTGTACTTATAGCGGCGCGGCTTGATTTTATTTTGACGGCTCCAGCAGAGCAGGTGCGAGGGCAGGCACATCTGAAGGCCTGCCAACGATGATTGCGGTAACGCCCTGGAGTATGGAGTCACAGATGTCAGCCGTCCGGAAATAGGAGTAGCCGACGCTATAATTATCGTTCGCTGTGGCAGCACGCGGCTCACCAATGGCATAGATGGCGACGCTGCGGCGATCCGCCCCCTGCATGGAACTCATGGCATATTGCACGCCAGTCAGCACGGAATTACTGCACGCAATTATGGCCGAAATCTGTCGATGGCTGTTTTTGTCAAAGAGGTTGATTGTCGCATGATAGCCCAGGGGATCGTTGGTTTCTGACTGTGCGACGAGGGCTTCGTCATACGCGCCGCGCTGCGAATTTCGGAGGGCGCTTCGGTAGCCATTGATGCATTGCTGGCAATAGAGCGGATTATCAGCGGGCACAACAAGCCCAACATGTTGATGACCGCTGGCGAGGAGTTGGTCTGTTGCGGTGTGTGCGGCAGCAGCCCAGTCAAGCTGCAGATGAAGCAGCTCATGGCCGTGGCGCATGTCGGAGCTCGCGCCTGCGTCGGAGAACTGCTGCTGCGACTTTTTGGCTGGTGCTATACTGCTGATGAGGATGACGCTGCAGAGGCTGGTAAAGCTCTCCACAATATCCAGTTGCGCCTTGGATGGCGCTAGAAATATCGCAATCTCGAAATTTTCCCGGGAGAAAAGCCAGGGCTCCAGGCATTCCGGGCTGCTATCGACAGGTATATGCCGCAAATCAAATTCTTCGCCCAGCCTGGATTGAAGCTCCTGGAATAAAGTGACCGCGTCCAACTCAATTGTCGCCCCGGGGTTACGATCTGGAACTGTCGTAAAAATAGCGACACGAATCCTGGACTGTTCCGGCTGTCGCGGGGCTTGCGAGGTACTGGCTACAAATGTTCCCTTGCCTTGTTTGCGGACGAGATACCCTTCCCGGACGAGTTCGTCCAGTGCACGCATAACTGTTGAGAAGCTCAGCCCATAGCGTCGCATGAGTTCTGTTTGTGAAAAAAAACGATCGCCCGGCTGATAAGTTCCAGAGCAGATTTTATCCTGCAGGAGACTTTTCAGCCGGGCGTAACGCTTTTGTTGATGTAAGGGCATTATGGCCGATGCAGTTGAGCGGGGCTCTACTGAAGTGAACGGAACAAGTTGGCCATTTCGATTGCAACAGCCGCCGATTCATAGCCTTTGTTCATGGATTTTTCGCCGCTGCGCTCTGTGGCCTGTTCGATGTTTTCCACCGTAAGAATAGCATTTCCCAAAGCTGCCTGGTGCTTACGGGAGATCTCGCAAACGCCGCGCACGGCTTCCGTGGCCACATGGGTATAATGGTCTGTATCGCCGCGGATAACACAGCCGATTGCGATAATCGCGTCAAAGTGGCGCCCTGCGACGCCCTTGGATACAAGGTACTGGACCAGCGCTGGCAGCTCCAGCGCGCCTGGACAGGTGAAAATCGAAATATCGTCGGTGGCGACGCCGTGGTCCTGCAGACCATCCAAAGCACCGGCTTTCAGGCGATCGGTAATAAAATCATTATATCGGCTGATGGCCAGTGCAACGCGGAGACCTTTGCCATCCAGCGAACCTGAAAATTCTTTCATGAAGCGTAAGCCCTGTCTATTGTGAAATTATGTGGCCGGTCCTGTTGCCAGCCGTAGCCAGTACAACCCAGTGCTGCTGGCGTTCATTATGATGGCTCAAGCGAAATCAACTGGTAATATTCGGACCGCCTGCGGGTATCAGATTTACTATCATGCAAACGCAGGTAAAAATATGCGGAATAACTTCATCTGAAGATGCGCTATTTGCTGCGGAGGCTGGCGCAAACCTGCTGGGATATATTTTTTATCCGCCCAGTAAGCGCTTTATTGCGCCACGTAATGCCGCGCAAATTGCCCGGCAGGTACGAACCGCTTTCCCCGAAGTGCGCCAGGTCGGTGTATTTGTGGATGAGGAGCCGTCAAACATTGCCTGGACCATGAATCTGGTCGGGCTGGACCTGGCGCAACTCCATGGCAGGGAGTCTGATGCCCATTGCCGCGAGCTGGAAATGCTTGGCGTCCGTTGTGTTAAAACAATCGGAATCGGTACGGACGGCCCGCTAGTGGATTTCCGCAAATATGACTGTGATTTTTTTCTGTGCGACACCCATGATGAGAGCCTGAAGGGTGGAACGGGCCGGCAGTTTGATTTGCCGCGAATACCAGGCGGCATTAAGCACGACAAACTGTTTGTGGCTGGGGGCCTAACCCCTGAGAATGTCGCGGAATTACTTTTGCAGATGCGGCCCTACGCAGTGGATGTTTCGTCTGGTGTGGAAATCAAGCCAGGTGTTAAATCGCACCGACGCATCAAAGAGTTTATTGAGCAGGTGCGGCGCGCGATTCGGTCGGATTGGCAACAGACCGAATCGTTGTTCACCATACCCGCCGCAGCAAACATAATTGAAACTGAAAACGAGGAGAGTCAACCAGGTCATGTCAGCTAACCCAGCAACGCTGCCCGACAGCCACGGAAAATTTGGTGAATTTGGCGGGCGGTACGTCCCTGAGACTTTGATGTCGGTGATCCTCGAACTGGAAAAGCAGTACGAGATTATTAAACATGACGCTGCTTTTCAGGCGGAATATGCCGATCTTCTAAAGAACTATGTCGGTCGTCCAACGCCATTGTTTCGGGCGGACCGGCTTGCCGCTGCTCTTGGAAAACCTGGCGTAAAGATCTATCTGAAGAGGGAAGATCTCTGCCACACGGGTGCCCATAAGATCAATAATTCGCTGGGACAGGCACTGCTTGCCAAACGGATGGGCAAGCAGAAGATCATTGCTGAGACTGGTGCTGGACAGCACGGCGTAGCCACGGCCACTGCCTGCGCGATGCTTGGGCTGGAATGCGAGATCTTCATGGGCGCTGAAGACATGGAACGCCAGAAGCTGAACGTTTTCCGTATGCGGCTCCTGGGAGCAACAGTTACCAAAGTGACCAGCGGAACCTCCACGCTGAAAGACGCGACGAACGAGGCAATGCGTCAGTGGATGAGCCGCTGTGATGACACCCATTACATTGTTGGTTCTGTTGTCGGCCCACACCCGTTCCCGATGCTTGTCCGCGATTTTCAGTCAATCATCGGGATTGAGGCTCGCCGCCAGATTCTTGAAACTGAGGGAGCGCTGCCCAGTTACCTGGTGGCGGCAGTCGGTGGAGGAAGCAACTCTATCGGGCTTTTCCACGCATTCTACGGTGATACTGCAGTCAAAATGGTCGGCGTCGAGGCTGGCGGAAATGGCCTGGACAGCGGTGAGCATGCTGCCAGTATTTCCATGGGATCAGCGGGGGTTTTTCACGGGTCCAAAGTGTTTCTGCTGCAGACCGACGATGGGCAGATCACGCCGGCACATTCCATTTCTGCCGGTTTGGATTATCCCGGCACCGGCCCGGAACATTGTTATTACCACGACAGCGGCCGTGCGAAGTATGAGGCTATTACAGACCAGGAAGCGCTCGAGGGAGTGCAGATTCTATGCCGTACCGAAGGCATTATCCCGGCGCTGGAAAGTGCCCATGCCGTAGCTTATCTCCAGAAACTGGTCCCGGCCATGGATGAGGGAATTATCATAATGTGTCTGTCGGGTCGGGGGGATAAAGACGTTTTTTCCATCGCCAGGGGACTGGGGGAAGAGCTGGATTAAGAGACGCGGGCCAGTACGCCCCGGTGTTCACATCCTGCTGACATGCAGCCATGGCAGAAACTGCACCTGTTAAAGTTATCGCAACAAATCGCCGCGCATCGCACGATTATCACATAGAAGATACGCTGGAAGCCGGCCTTGTACTAAGCGGTACAGAAGTCAAATCTTTGCGTGCAGGTCGCGCCAGCCTTGTCGATTGTTATGTGGCGGTTTCCGGCGGTGAGGCTTTTATTTACAACCTGCAGATTAGCCCTTACGAGCAGGGAAATCGGTATAATCTGCCGGAGAAGCGCCCGCGCAAGCTACTCCTTCATAAAACTGAAATTGCGTGGCTGGCCGGGCAGGTTGCACGCAAGGGATATACGATTGCCGGACTGAAACTGTATTTCAAGGGGCGGCACGTTAAGTTGGAGCTTGGGCTTGCGCGCGGCAAGAAGTCTTACGATAAGCGGGAAGACATTAAAGAGCGCGACACGAAGAGGGAGCTTGATAGAGCCATCAAGGATTCGCGCAGGCGTTGATCACAAAATTGCAGACGTTTTCAGCACCATACATTGCTGAGACGCAGCGTCTTGTGCGGTTATCTGAAGAGCAGGAGACAGCCGCCTTTGTACGCACCAGGAATTCCGGTGCGGAAGACGGTGCTGTTGATATCGTTTTTTGCGGACCAGCCGTAATCCATGAGGGCAGGTATTTTCAGGATCGCCCGACAGAATGGATCAAGCAGTATCACGCGATGCTCGAACGCGCCATGCTGGTGCCGCTGGCTGGGTATTTTGCCTACGAGTTCGGCTACCAGTTTGAAGAAAGCCGCTGGAACGAGCTGCCGATCGCCAACGGGCAGGTGATGTTCAGATTTGCGGAACTACCGTACTGGTATGAAGCAGATCACAAAGCCAGGGTTGGCCGGATCTGCATCGCGCCTGGAACCACGCATAATGGGATACAGAATTCATTGCTGCAGAAATTCTGCGCGTTTATAGAATGTGCCAGTCCGCGGCTTTTCCAAAGTGGTAATGACCGGTCATCATCAAACAATTTAGCGGCATCCAAAGTGGCAATGCAGATGTCTCCCGGGCAGGGGAACGGCTGCTGGGATCGGGACGAAGCCGGCTATATACATACGGTGGAGCACATCCTTGAAGATATCCGGGACGGACGCTATTACGAAATAAATTTCACGCAGCGCTACAGCGCCACTTCTTCCGCTGCTCCGCCGCACGTCTTTTCTGCCCTGGTCGAATCTCTCTCGCCAGACTATGCGGCGTATTTCAAGTTTGCGGATGAACACGTGATCAGCGCATCGCCGGAGTTGTTTCTGCGCAAAACTGGGCAAACTGTGCAAACCTGTCCGATAAAAGGTTCCTTTGTCGGTTCAGTTTCTGGTTCGGAATGGGAGAAGTTAAAAGCAGAGCATATCATGGTCGTAGACCTGGCCCGGAACGATCTCGGCCGCATCTGCAATAGCGGCTGGGTTCGGGTAGAGGAGCAGTGCTATGTCAGGAAATTTGGCCGATTGTCGCACCTGGAATCTCGGATTGCGGGTGACACCACCCACACAGCAGGTGAGATACTCCGATCGACTCTGCCGGCTGCCAGCATTACCGGAATGCCAAAAGTTATTACCGTTCAGGCGATTGCGAATTATGAGCGATCGCCGCGCGGGCTTTATACTGGAAATTGCGGAATCCTGTGGCCGGATGGTGGATTTCAGCTAAACGTTGCTATTCGGACCATGCGGGCCGAAACTTCCGCTGACGGTTGTGGCTGGCGTTATACTCTCGGAGCAGGCGGTGCCATTGTGGCAGATTCTGATCCGGAGCAGGAATATCGCGAATGCGTTGCGAAAGCGGAGCCACTTATAAGGCATTTGCAGTGAAAACGTTTCTGCAAAAATTCTGCCCGCCAGCACGGCAGGGCTTGCGATTTTGTGCAAGGCTTTTGCCGAGTTTGATGTAGATACTATTCCGAATGACAGCAGCCGTACCATTTCGCAGCATTTCTGCCCGTTGAGAAAGTTGGTTTGATGTTAAAAATTGCCGTCAGTGAACGGGATATCACGCCCCGTGAACCTCTGGATATTTGCGGTTTTGCGTTGCGACAAAATCCATCAGTCGGGATAAACGATCCGCTGAAAATCCGCTTTCTATCTTTGCGGGATTCCTACCAGAACCGCGTTTTGCTGGGTGCCGCAGACGTGTTGAGTTTTTCCCGGGAAACTTTCCGGAACCTTCGGGATGATATTCACGCTGTGAATGATTCCCTGGCAGAAGCCCATGTCGCAATCGCCACTTCCCATACCCACTCTGGCCCGGCAACTGTCCTGCTGCGGAAGTGTGGAAAAATGGACCGCGGCTATCTCTCCTGGATGAAAGGTGAATTTGTCGCCGCGGCTTCGCAGGCAGACGTTGAAAAACACCGGTCGGTTGAAGTGTTCCTGGGCACGGCTGAGGCAGATGTTTCAATTAATCGTCGTCAGGGCGAAGCTGCTGAAGTTGATCGCAAAGTGCGCGTCATTTCCTTTAGAGATCCCGCCTCTGGAAAGCCTCTTGCCAACATCATAAACTTTGCATGTCATCCGGTTGTCCTGGGACATGAGAACCGCCTGGTTAGCGCAGATTTTCCCGGGCTGCTCTGCGCGCAACTGGAGGAAGATACCGGTGCTGCGTGGCTGTTTCTGAATGGTGCGGCGGGCGATATCAATCCGCGCGTGGCGCATTCGTCTGATCCAGCCGATGCGCAAAAGGTCGCGGAGGAATTGGCCAAAGCCGCCAGGCAGGCCATGGCTGCTGCAGAGCCGATTAAGTTTGGCCGGATGGGCTGGTATCGACAAAATGTGCAAATACCCTGCAGAGTGCCAGAGTCAGTCGCCGAAATTGAATCCCGCGTTGCCATGATTCACGAGCGGTTCGGACTTGCTCCTGAAATTTTTGCGAACCGCGTGCAGCACGACAAGCAGATGCTCGCCAACGGCACTTACCCGGAATCGGTTGGAATGGAACTGACGCTTTTGACTTTTGGCCGGGCGCTTGGGATTCTTTTTGTGCCCGGAGAACTGTTTAGCTCCATTGGCCTGCGCGCCCAGCGGCTGGCTGCGCCGCTTCCGCTGGTCATTTCCGGGTTCAGCAATGGTTCTGTCGGGTATCTCAGCGACCGTCAGGCCTATGTCGACGGCGGGTATGAACCTTATTTCGCAAACTTTTTCTATGACTTTCCGGAGTTTGATCCATCTCTGGAGGATTCGATCCTGGAGGGCGTGCAACGGCTGCTGAAGGCCAGCCGCAACGGGTAGATGTTAAAAGCGATTATTTTTGATTTCGACGGGACAATCCTCGACACGGAAACGCCCGACTACCATTCGTGGAACAGCATTTTTGTCGATCACGGATGCGAGCTGGAGCAGGACGCCTGGTGCCAGGTCGTGGGTACGAATTGGGACCACTTCAACCCGTTTGATCATCTCGAACAAAAAATTGGCCGCAGCGTCGCGCGGGACCAGCTCTGGGATCTGCACAAAGAGCGGTTTCATGCTCTCGTTAAACAGCAGGTTCCTCTGCCGGGCGTTGAGGCTCTATTGAAACAAGCCACGGAGCTCGGCCTAAAGCTCGCCGTGGCGTCGAGCAGTCAGCGGCAGTGGGTTCAAGGGCACCTGGAGCGCCTCGAACTATTAGAGTATTTCCCGGTGGTTGCCTCCGCAGATGACGTGGAAAAAGTCAAGCCGGACCCTGTATTATATCGCGTTGCTGTGGAGCGGCTGGGCGTTACACCCGCAGCGGCCATGGCGATAGAAGATTCTGTGAATGGCGTGAGGGCGGCCAAAGCGGCCGGCCTGCGGTGCGTTGCTGTTCCCAATTCCGTGACAAAAAATTTGGATTTCAGCATGGCAGACGAGGTGCTGGAGACTCTGAACGGATGTGTTTTGGAGACTCTGATCCGACGCTGGTAACAGGACAGAACTGTGTATCATATCGTTCACTTGCCGCGGTGGGTGGCTGAAATGCACCACTGCGGGTTCTGGATACCGGCGACTGCCGGTGCCCAAGCGCTTGCATTTCAATGTTCCACGCTAATTGGCGACTGCGGAATAAAGCTTGCAGAGGTTTTGTTGGAATTTGCCAGTGATCGGCATTTGAGAGGGTTGTGAAGTTTGTTAAAGAATTCGAAATCTGGAATGCGGCTGCTGCTGGCCGCATCCGGCATGGTACTCATCGCAGTGTTAATCTGGCAGGCAATTGTCTCGCGCGGTGTGCCCGACCCTTCCACCCAACAGCCGCAAGCTGTCGCGCTGGTCAATATTTCACTGTTAGTGTTTCGTGAAGCGCTCGAATTTGTACTCGTCCTGGCCGCAATTATGGCAAACATGGTTGATGCGCGCGCACACTACCGCAAGCCGGTCGTCTGGGGCGCGGTTGCCGGATTCGTTTGTAGCGTCGGCACGTGGTTTGTCGCTGCAGGTATTGTCGACGATTTGCTGGAAAGCGTATCGGCGCTTCACATGCAGGCTGCGACGGGCCTCCTTGCCATTATCGTGCTCCTCATTATTATGAACTGGTTTTTTCACAAGGTCTACTGGGGCGGCTGGATCAGCCTGCATAATCGGAAAAAGCGCGAACTGCTCCATGAAGATCAGGACGAAACAATCAGCCGGAGCCGTCTTCTATTTGGGTTGGCGATGCTTGGATTTTTTTCCATGTATCGCGAAGGCTTTGAAGTGGTGCTGTTCCTGCAAAGTTACCGTCTGAAGATGGGCGGTGCAGTCGTGTTGGGCGGGGCTGCTTTTGGTCTTTACCTGGGGGCGATAGTTGCCGTGCTGACGTTCATCGCCCACCAGAAACTGCCTTATCGCAAAATGCTGATTTTTACCGGCGTTATGCTGGCCATGGTTCTGATGGTGATGGTTGGGGAGCAGGTCCAGGAAATGCAGCTTGCTGGCTGGATGAGCACGACAGAGATTCCGCTTCTCGCCAGTATTATCCCAGAGTGGATGGGCATGTGGTTTGGGATTTTCCCCAATGCCGAGGGGCTGGCTCTTCAAACGATGGCTATGGTGCTGGTAGGCGGATCCTATTTTGCGGCGCGGAAAACAAGTTCAGTGAAACAGAAAAAACAGGCCGAGTCCAATGCCGCCGCAGCCCGGCAGCCGTCGCTGGTATCTGCACACACGGAGATCTAGCCAGGAGCTGGACTATATTGGCCGGTTCAGGCGGCTCGGTCTTCCACGCACGAAATTCGCTATGCTCATCATGTCGATTTCTATGAGATCAAAACACAATGGAGTCATGCGAATTGATAGCTAGAACAGTTATGCTGAGCACGGGTTTGGGTTTAATTCTTGGCCTGGCAGGCATTGTTTCGCCAGTTAACGGCAACGCCGCCGATATGGGGCAGTCCCAGAACAAAGCTGCAGGAGAAAATCCTGAGTATCATGTGGCGCTAGGCAGTGCCATGGAGGATTACCCGTACCCGTTTGAGGTGCAGTATCTCCCTCTGACCATTGAAGGACAGGATGTACGGATGGCGTACATGGATGTGGCGCCGGAAACGGGCCAGGCCAGTGCAACGGTTGTCCTGCTCCATGGAAAGAACTTCTACGGCAGCTATTTTGAGAATACGGCCCGGATGCTTAGCAAGGCTGGATACCGTGTTGTTATTCCTGATCAGGTTGGGTTTGGAAAATCGTCCAAGCCGGATATCCATTACAGCTTTGACCTGGTGGCGACAAACACTGTGACTTTGCTGGATAAGCTTGGCGTGCAAAAGTTTGATGTCGTCGGTCATAGCATGGGCGGAATGGTCGCTGCGCGGGTGGCACTAAATTTTCCAGAGCGCGTGACAAACCTGGTATTTGAAAACCCCATTGGACTGGAAGACTACCGGTTTAAGGTGCCGCCGCTTTCGACCGAACACGTTTATCAGAATGAGTTGGCGACAACAGACCCGGCTAAAATTCGTGCCTTTTTGAAGCGCTATGTGGTTGACTGGAAACCGGATGTTTTCGAGCGCTTTGTAGAAGTTCGCAGCCGCGTAGCCCTTGGCGGCGAGTATCCGCGATGGGCGATGGCCGCTGCGCTGACCTACCAGATGATCTATCAACAGCCAGTGGTGCATGAATTCCCGAACATCAAGGCGCGCACGCTCGTGGTTATTGGCCAGGAAGACCGAACGACGCTGGGGCGAGGTTTTGTTGCTCCCGAAGTGCTGGCAACTCTTGGCAATTATCCCGAACTTGGCAAAGCGACAGCGCGGGCAATTCCCGACGCTCGGCTGGTGCCGTTAGCCGGCGTGGGGCATATTCCACACCTGGAGATTCCTGAAAAGTATCACGCAATTCTGCTGGATTTTCTGAATGGCAAAACCGTCGGAGAGCCCGTTAAATAATGCAAAGGTGTGGTGTCTGACAAGGCACCACACCTCTTCTGGAATTCCAAGGCTGATCAGCTTAGTGCTTCGTAAGCAGCCCGCACAACGTCCCTGCCATGGGCTCGCTCCAGCCGCCGCACGATGAAATGCCCGCGTGCGACATCCTGGAAATGATCAATAAAGAGCGTGTTGATCATCGCTCCGCCGGCCGCGCCGATAAGTGGGATGGCGGCTGCAATGGCTTTTTCTCCAACAACGATGCCGAAACGACTGGCTATGCTGGCGATCAGCCTGGTGATGGGTGATGCTGCGACTCGCGCACTCTCTCCCTGCGCAATGTGGCGGATCGTCTCAGTAACCTGTTGTGCAAGGATAGTCCTTACGGCGTAATAGCCGGTATCGGCAAAGTCGTCGCCGCTGCTGGTTCCACCGAGGGCGAATACCTCGATGCACGCGAGCCTCGATTCCAGGCTGGTGAGGTCTTCGCCTTCAGCCCGCGCGATATCCGCAATGGAGCGCATCATGATTGTGGTGGATACGGGTAGCTCGACGAACAGCGCGGGGAGACCAAACGCTCCGCCAAAGGCACCGCTTGCCGCTGCCATGACTTTGTGGGTGTGATTCGCACTGGTCAGGTTTTGTCCCGGTTTGTCCAGGCTCTTGATAGCGACATCCAGGGCTTTCTTGAGAGCGAGTTCGGTCGCTTTGTTGACTTTGCCGCGCCAGTTTTTTGGCAGCCAGTTAATCCCTTCCCCGATCGGCTTGCCTATGGTATTTTGAAGCCGCACAGCCAGACCTTCCGATTCCAGAAGTCGCCGCGCCAATTTCAGTTCTTTAAGTTCGGTGGGGGAGAGCATGATGTGGCCTTTTCATGTGTTTTCGACCATTTAAGCAATGCATGTTCCAGTCCAATGCGTCGTGCGGTGCATGGAGAATCTCGGACGCTGGCCGCTCCGCGCGAATCTAGAGTTCTTCCACGTCGCCGTCATTGGGCGTCAGGATAATTTCACGGCTTGCGTATTCGCCATTGATGGGATCATGCACCTTCATGGCACGCCATTTCATGAGGTCTGCCACAGTCACAGATTGATCCACAATGCGAGTCACCTCAAACTGTCGGGAGGTGCCGTCAGGGTGTCGTTCCAATACGGAAATTCGCGCAACATACTTCACTGAGTCAGTTCCTCCTGCTATACTCAGAATGATCAGCGTTTATCAGGCCAAATTCGCGACACCGCACATACAAATCAATACGAAGGCGAATCGCTGTCAAAGTGGGTGTGATGAAGATTGTGATAAGTCGCCGTCTGACGAAAAAATACGAGGTCGATTGTGCCGATAGGTCCGTTACGCTGTTTGCCGATAATCAGCTCTGCAGGTTCCGCATGGATATCGGCATTGCGTTCTTCTTCGTCTTCGCTGTCTTTCTTGTCGAAATGTTTTTCGCGGTGGAGAAACATGACGACGTCAGCATCCTGTTCGATAGCGCCTGATTCACGCAAATCGCTGAGCATTGGACGGGCACCTTTGCCCTTGCGCTGTTCGATTAGGCGACTTAGCTGGCTGAGCGCAATGATTGGCACATTCAGTTCTCTGGCGAGAGCTTTGAGGCTGCGGGAAATCTCAGCGACTTCCTGTTGCCGGTTGTCTCCGCTGCGCAAACCACTGCCGCGCATCAGCTGGAGGTAATCGATAATAATCAGGGACAGATCAGGGCGGCGCGAGTAAAGACGGCGCGCCTTTGACCGCAATTCCAGAACGGAAATGCCGGGCGTGTCGTCCACGAAAATTGGTGCATCATGCAGGACTTCTGCATACTCGTGGATGCGTTTCATTTCGCCGGGCTGCAAACGGCCGCTGCGCATTTTATGCATGGGGACCGTGCTCACCGTTGAGAGGAGTCGCATATTGATTTGTGAAGCGCCCATTTCCAGGGAAAAAATGCCGACCGGGCGGCGCATTTCCGGCATAATTCGGCGCTCTCGCAAGCCTGCCCCTATATTGCAAACCATGTTCAGCGCGAATGCAGTCTTACCCACCGACGGACGTGCAGCCAAAATAATCAGATCGCTGGACTGAAGGCCCCCTGTCCATTCATCAAGATCCGTATATCCGGTGGCAACGCCGGTCACGTCATGGGTTGATCGGCTGCGGCGGTCAATCTCTTCAATCGTTTCAATAGTCAGGGTGCCGACATCCTGGAAGTCTTTTGTGGGGCGTCGTTCACCCAGATCGAGAATCATCTTCTCAGCATTTTCCAGCAGTTTATCGACGTCGTCGGCTTCTGTCGAAGCGTGATCTTTAATGATGTCAGCAATATTGATCAGTTCCCGCAACTGGTGCTTCTGCAGGACGATATTGGCGTGATCCTTGGCGTTGGACGTGGAAAAGACGTACTGTTCCAACCCGATAATGTAAGCAGGTCCGCCGACTTCTTCAAGCCATCCGCGCCGGCGCATTTCCGTTGTCAGCGTGGTAAAATCGACTGACTGCCCCTTTTCGTAAAGGTCAATAATGCCAGCGCAGAGCTGCCGGTGGCGGGGATGGAAAAAGTAGTCGGGCTTGATAAGAGCCATGACCACTTCGATCTGCTCAGCATCGAGAATCATGGCACCCAGGACAGCCTTTTCGGCATCAGTGGCATGGGGGAGTTCCGCATCCACAGGGGCCGCCGAACGCCTGGAACGATCAGGTCCGTCCACAACCTGGGCCTGCATTCGATTTTTCGCGAGATCCGACACGACCAACTCCTACCGAAACGTTTTCACCTAAACGGCAACAGTCAGGCAACAGCCGGTGTTCAGTCTTTGGCAATGGAAAGATGAGGCGTATGTTTGATTTCCATAATCATCCACAGCCTGGGCTGACTGTTCACAGGTAAACCACAGTTTATCCACAGGAGAGCTCCCGGAGCGGGAGAATTGTGTCAAAATAGCCCAATTTTTATTTTGACATAGGCAATGTTCGCGGCGGAATGTTGATATAGTTCAAGAAAGATGCACTTGAACAGACACTTGATCTTTTGCATATGAGCGCGCAGCCTCGCTTTGGGGCCGCGTGGATCGTGTTCTTTGACAACTCAGGAGGTAGAGACGTTTCCATGGAAACCGGCGATCTAATCACGGTGGCTGTGTGTGCGATAATTGTCGCAATTATCAGCGCAGCCATCTATTGGGTACTTAAAAAGCGTAATGAAGATCTCGTTGGCGCTGCAGAGCGGACAGCGCGTGAAATCCTAGAAAAGGCTGAAGTTGAGGCGGATAACATACGCAAGACAGCCGAGCTGGAGGCTAACGAGAAGATTACGCAAAAAATCAGGCAATGCGACAAAGACAACCAGCGTCGTCGCAGCGAAGTTGAACGCATTGAAAATCGCCTGAAAAACAAGGAGCGCACGCTTGATAATAAAATTGAGCAGTATGAGCGGCGCACCAGGCAAATCTCTGAAGGCGAGCAACAGCTTGAAG